>WNGA01007856.1_pt1 | contig 33409 bp, 31 predicted proteins | sample 5400061 | NCBI WGS metagenome assembly WNGA01 (sample SAMN13153366, study PRJNA577476) | soil metagenome | isolation source: 100 cm soil or saprolite under grassland replicate 2 | place: USA:California | collected 2016-06-15 | reverse complement strand
CGCCCGTCTCGCACGACCACCACTGCGATGCCTCGGATGACCCGGCGGATCGGCCGCCACTTGTAGCTCAGGTACGAGAGCGACACGATGAGGAGGCCGAGGGTCCCGACGGCCAGCATGGCCCCGGTCAGCGACTGGTCCTCCTGGGTCACCCCTTGCTGGACGAGGTCGCCGATCGTGACCAGCAGGATCAGCTCGAAGGCCGTGAGCTCGGAGAGCTCCTTCCTCCCCATGGCTCGGGTGAGCAACAGCACGAAGAGGAAGATGATCATCGTTCTGACGACGATCTCCATCACGGCATCACCTTCGTCCGGTAATGGATCGAGACCACGGGCAGGTCGTTCTCGAGAATCGATGTCGTGGCCACGCTTCCGTGCTGCCGGGCCGGCTCCAGCCGAGCATCCATCGTGATCCGCAAGGTGTCCCCGACCGGGGGGTCGAACTCCCAGATCGAGACCGCGTCGGAGGTCGTGGACGTGGATGGCATCGGGTCGAGGTTGTTGAAGTCGAACAGGTTGAAGTAGGTGCTGGTAGTGGCCACGTGGACGGGGCCCTTGAATCCCCCCGCTCGATGGACGAACAGGATCCAGCGAATGGCCAGCCCGGGCCGCGCCACGGCGGGATAGACGAGCTTCAGGTCGTAGTCACCTCCCGAGGCCTCGAGGGTGGACGTGTGTACTCCGAGGAGAGTGCTGGCGCCGAGCAGGACGAACAGGGCCAGGATCACCAGGAGGATCCGGCGCCCCAAGCGAGATCTGCCGAGCTGTCGCGTGGTCCTGGGGTCGGGATCGGTCGAGCGTGAGCGCCGCGACCCCGTCCTTTGAGGCATCGGCTATCTATAAACCGGCCGCGATGTCCAATCAATCACGCGAGCGGTCTGACTCATTCCCGTCGGGTGGGGACCATACCTAGTGCCCGGGCTTGCACTTCGGCTTGGGCTTGCAGGGCGGGCTCGGCGTTGGCTTCGGCGGGGGAAGCGGGATGACGCGCTCGGGCTGCTGGTCGAACCCGATGAAGCTCGGAACGGCGAAGTCGGCCACTGGCGTTCCCTTGAGCGCCTTGGCCATGAAGTCGTGCCAGATCATCGCGGGAAGGCTTCCCCCGAACACGTGGGAAAAGCCCTCGACGTTCTCCATCGGGCGGTCCTCGGTCTTCGGGTATCCCATCCACACGCAGGCGGTGAGCTGAGGCACGTAGCCGCAGAACCAGGCGTCCTGATAGTTCTGAGCGGTCCCGGTCTTGCCCGCCGCGGGCCGCCCGATGTTGGCGGCCGTCCCGGTTCCCGCCTGGATGACGCCGCTGAGGGCGAAGGTGGCGAGGTCGGCCACGTTGCGGTCGAGGACCCGCTTTCCTTTCGTGTTCGGTTGCTCGATCGCCTTGCCTGTGGGGTCCTCCACCTCGACGAGCGGCTGCGGCGCGTGCCGTACGCCCCGCGCGGCCAGGGTTGCATACGCGATCGTCATGTCCAGGGGGGTGACCGGCTGCGAACCCAAGGTGATGGAGCAAACGCCGGCCAGCCGAGAGGCGATCCCCATTTGGCGAGCCGTGGCGGCGACGTTGTCCGGGCCGACACCCACGACGAGCTGGGCGAAGATCGTGTTCACCGAGTGAGCGATGGCCGAGAGTAGCGTCATCGTTCCGCCGGACTCATCGGCGTAGTTGCTGACCTGCCAATCCCCCTTCTTCGGATCCCGGCAGCGAGGATCGGGGATGGTCAGGTGCGACGGGCCGGTCATCACGGAGTGGGGGTCGATGTGCTGCTGGAACGCCGTGACCAGGGTGAAGGGCTTGAACGCACTCCCGGTCTGGCGGTGGGCCTGGGTGGCCAGATTGAACTTGGCTCGATTGAAGTTCCTCCCTCCCACCAGCGCACGGATCTCCCCGCTTCTCGGATCGATCGCGACCAGGGCGGCGGCTGGATCCTGGCGACCAGGGAGGTTCGTGGCGATGGCCCGCTCCGCTGCATGCTGCATGCTCCAGTCGAGGGTCGTGGTGACCTGAAGCCCACCGGTAAAGGTTCCCGAGTACCCGTACTTCTTCTGGAGCGTCCGGCGAACGTAGTCCATGAAGTACGCGGCCGGCATCGTGCCGGGCTTCGCCTTCTTCAGCTTGATCGGCTTGGAGATGGCCCTCTGCTCCTTGTCCCAGGTGATGTAGCCCTGCTGGGCCATCGCCTCCAAGGCCATGTCCCGTCGCGCCTTCGCGCCCGCGGGATCTCGGGCGGGGTCGTACCGAGCGGGAGCCCGGATGAGCCCCGCGAGGAGGCCTGCCTGCCGAACCGTGAGCTTGCTTGCGTGTACTCCGAAATATGTGAGCGCGGCGGCCTCGGCCCCGTAGGCCCCCCGGCCGAAGTACACCGAGTTCAGGTACTTCGAGAGGATCTGGTCCTTGGTGTACAGGTGAGAAAGCCTCTGGGCCAGGATCGCCTCTTTGATCTTGCGGGAGATGGTCCGCTGTCCCCCGGTGTACACGTTCTTGACGTACTGCTGAGTGATGGTCGAGCCACCCTGTTCCACCCGGCCGTTCCGCAGGTTGACCAGGGCCGCCCGGGCGATCGAGGAGAAGTTCACCCCGCTCTCCCGGTAGAAGTCCTTGTCCTCCAGGGCGATTACGGCGTCCTTCAGGTTCTCGGATATCTTGGCCAGAGGGACCTCGGTACGGTTGACGCCCCCATGAAGGGTCGTGATCAGGCGTTTGTCTCGGTCGTAGATGTAGGTGGTCTGCGGCATCGGAGGGGCCTTGGGCAGCGAAATGTCCGTGTAGGTATGGACGAAGCGAGACAGAGGCATTCCGATGGTGCCCTGGAACGTCAGGCCGAATATGAGCAATGCGAGCGCCAGCCCAAGCGGCAGCAGGCAGAATTGAACCAGCTCGGTAAGGGGCCCGTGGGACCGTCTCCCCGGTATCAGCCATATACGAGGAAGATCGAAAAAGCCTCGGTCCGCCTCGTCGCGTCGAACGGGAAGTGCCACTCGAGCTGTTGTTACCCGGGTCCGCCGGGCTCCAAGCATTGAGGAATCGTGCAGGTCCGCCTCGAACTGAGTTGGCTGAGCAGGGGAATTGGCAGGGCCGCTTGCCGCCAGATTGGCGTCTGATTCAAGGTGGAGCCCGTCGAATGCCGATACCTTTATTAAGGAGATTGGGGGACGCTTGCTCGGGGGGAGGTTGTAGTGGCACATTGGCATGAGCCGCCAAATGGCTCGGATCGCTTGCCGCTGAACGGGAACAAGGGCAAGCAGGTGGCCATCGCGCTGTTCATCGTGACATCTTTTGGCATCATGGCCATTCTTTCTTTCCCCCTCTCGCGGATCGCCCGGCTGCCGCTCAAGCTCCGCAACCCCGTCACGGCTGCCCTCAATCCCATCGAGCGCGTGATCCGCCCCCTCATCCCCGGGCTCGGGGGGCCATCGAGGTTCAGGCCTCCCACCGTGTCGGTGGCCGTTGGGCCCCGGGCGCCGCGCAGTGCTGCTCCTTCAGGACAAGGTCTGGGAGGACCCCCGTCTGTCCCGCCCCCGGTGCCCCCGGGAGGAGGCGCGCCTCCCACGCTGACCAGGCCTGCGTTGACCAGAACCGGGCCGCAGCCTGCTCGAACGCTGGCCGGGACGCTCGTGAGACAAATCACTGCCATCCTCTCCAGCCCGACGAGGACGCTCTCGCCCGAGCAAGTCAAGCTCATCCAGGCCGAGATCTCTCAGCTTCGGTCCATGAGCGCGGCTTGCCTGGTCGATCGGACCTGTGCGAGGCAGCTCAAGCTGGTGGAAAGGCTCCTTCACAAACTGGACGCGCGCCAGCGCGGCCGGCACGCGGGCAAGCACGGCCACCCTTCCCACAAGCACGGCCCCGCCAGAGGCGCCTCCCAAGCTTCCTCCGGAGCCACCTCCCATGGTCGTGGGCGCACACACGGCAACGGGCATGGCCACAAGAAATTGGAGGGGAACGGGGTGGAGGCGAGTGGCCACTCCAACAAGCGGCACGGATCGCACGGGAAAAACAAGCAACACCATTTGCGACCTCGCACACCGAAGCAATGACGCTCGTTCGTCAGCGGCCGGTGCGGTTCTCTCTGCCGAAGAACTAACCCGAGGCTGAGACCCGAAGGCCCTCCTCGCGGACCCTGCGCGTGAGTTCGTCGGCAGGAACCGGAGGGCTGAAGTGGAATCCTTGCCCCAGCGAGCAGCCGTGATCGATCAGATAGCGAAGCTGTTCCTCGTTCTCGATGCCCTCGGCGAGCGGCTTCATGGCCAGGCTCTGGGCTAGGCCAATGACGGCTCGGACCATGCTTGTTGCGTCGGGTTCTCCGGGGATGTCCCGAATGAAGCGTCCGTCGATCTTCAGGAAGTCAACGGGAAGATTCTTCAGCCGTGCGACCGACGAGTACCCGGTCCCGAAGTCGTCGATGGCCAATCGAAATCCTTGCTCGTGCAGGTCCTGCAGGACCCGTTGGGTGCGCTCCGGATCCCGCATTGCGGTCGACTCCGTGATCTCGATCACCAGGTGGGACGGTTCGACGCCCATCGCCGAGACCTGGGCGAGGAGCCGCGTGACCACGTCTTGCTGCCACAGCTGCCGGGCGGACAGATTGAAGCTCACGTCCACCGGTACCCGTTCCTCTCGCCAGGCGAGGCACTGGCGGCACAGCTCCTCGATCACCCAGTCGCCGATCGCAGCGATCAAGCCGATCTCCTCCGCCAGAGGGATGAAGTCGGCAGGGCCGACCAGTCGCCCGCTCGGCTGCCGCCACCTGAGGAGTGCCTCGGCCGCCACCATCTGTTCGTTGTGCAGGTCGACGATGGGCTGATAGTGCAGAACCCAATCGCGTGAATCGGTCGCCTTCCGCAAGCGGGTGGTGAGCGAGATCTTGGAGAGCGAATCGGTCCTTTCCGAGGCGTAGACCATGGATCCGCCCGGAGATCCCTGCTTGGACCGGTACATCGCGGCGTCGGCCTGCTTTAGCAGCGCCCGGGCGTCCGCGGCGCTCTCGGGGAAGAGGCTGATGCCGATGCTCGTCGTGATGTAGAACTCCGTGCCGGACAGCGCGAATGGTTGCTTCAGGGCCTCGTGGACCCGCGACGCCACCGACTGGGCCAGGCTGACTCCGCTCATCCCACCCTCTCTGGAGTCCTTCTCCATGTCGGCCAAGAGGACGAGGAACTCGTCTCCGCCCTGCCTAGCCACCACATCGGTGGCCCTCACGGCTCCCGAGAGGCGGGTCCCCATCTCTCGCAGCAGTTCGTCGCCGGCGGCGTGGCCAAGGCTGTCGTTCACCAACTTGAAGTTGTCGAGGTCGAGGTACAGGACGGCGACGGCCTGGTCGTTTCGCCTGGCCCGAGCCAAAGCCAGATCGAGCACTCGTTCGAACATCACCCGATTCGGCAACCCGGTGAGTTTGTCGTGATAGGCGAGAAAGGTCACCTGTTCCTCTGCTCGCTTGCGTTCGGTGATGTCGACGATGACGCCCTGCCAGAACCTGTCCCGGCCCTTCTCGTCTGCGACCAGGGACGCCTCGTCGCGAACCCAGACCACCCGGCCGTCCTTGGCGATCAGTCTGTACTCGTCCCGAAAGGGTTCTCCCGTCTCGTTGGTCCGCACGTGCTCCGCCAGGACCCGTTCGCGATCCTCTGGGTGCAGGACCTTTTCCCACATCCTCGAGTCGGCCATCCACTCGTCCGCCGGATAGCCCAGCAGGTCTTGGACTTGAGGACTCATGTAGATCGTCGAGCTCCCTGGATCGACCGCGTCGATGTAGGTGACCACGGGGATCTGCTCGACCAGCAGGCGGTACTTCGCCTCGGCCACCTGAAGCCGCCTCAACTCCTGCTCCCGTTCGATCAACCGGCGGGACCGTTCACTGTGGAGCTCGGAGGAGAGGATCCCCCCGCCCAGTGTCAGAAGGAGCCCCACGGCGATCCGCAGCGTGATCTCCACGATGTTGGCACGGGTATTCGATGCGGAAACGGCGGCAGCTTCCACGGCGGCATACCCCACGCTTGTGGCGGCCCACGCATACAGACCTCCCGGAAGCCCGAGGAGCATGCCCCCCTCGGCCTGCACGACTACCTGGAGGGCCAGCAGATACCGTCGCGGATCGAAGGAATACAGGGCCAGGGTGCCGAGCACTGCCATGGCGTCGCCTCCGAAGCAGGCGATGGCCACTTGCCTGGAATCGCGGAACCTGGGTGCGACCTGGATTGCCACCAGGACGGCCAGGAAGGCCATCACGGCGATCGCCGCAGGGCGAACATAGCCGGGCGCTGGGTGCGTGGGTAAGGCGTGGTAGGTGGCCGTGTAGACACCCATGGCCACGAGCAGGCCCACCCTGAGCAGGGCGAGCCACCCCCACCCGGTGGCGAGGGCTCGGATGTACCTACTTTCGGGCCGCGCGCTCACGTCCCCTTGGAGCCTCCGTCCCTCTTGCGTGCGGGCACGATTGACGGCTCTACTCTCCCCTCCTCAGTCTTCGGCAGGGCACCGGGTGCCACTGTAGGCGGTTCAATCCCGGATTGAGCCCCGTCGATAAAGCAAGCGACATGTCGAACGGCGCGCACGAAAGTCTCGGCCGGGCCGACCGGCCCGAGAGGGTGGAGGCTGGACTTCAGGGGGAACTGGCGGACGCTTCCGAGCCGGAGGCCCCGACGCCCGACGCCATCCTTGCAGCTGTGGGCTTCGCCGCGTCGGAGTTCCTCCGCGCCTCCGCGTGGGAGGAATGCATCCGGGCCGTCCTGGGCCGGCTCGGCCAGGCGGCGCGAGTGAGCCGCGTGTATGTCTTCCAGAACCACACCGACCCGCGTGGGACGCCCGTATTCGGCCAGCGCTTCGAATGGACGGCCGAAGGAGCTTCGCCACAGATCGACAACCCGAAGCTCCAGGGCCTCCCATGGGGTGGAGCCTTCCGGCGCTGGCGAGACATCCTGGCGGCGGATGGCGTGGTCCATGGCCACGTGAGGGACTTCCAGGAGGAGGAACGGAGCCTGCTGGAAGAACAGGACATCCACTCGATCGCCGTCGTCCCCATCGCCGTGGGCGATGACTGGTGGGGCTTCCTCGGCTTCGACGACTGCCTGGCCGAACGCGACTGGTCCCAGGCGGAGATCAACGCGCTTCGCGCGGCAGCGGGCACCCTGGGTTCGGCGATCGCCCGCAAGCGAACGGAGCTCGCGCTCCGACAGGCGGAAGTGAAGTACCGGAGCCTGGTGGAACAGATCCCGGCGATCGTGTACATCGCCGGCGTGGGGGAAACCGGCGACTGGATGTACGTCAGTCCGCAGATCGAACGGATCCTCGGATACACCCCCGCAGAGTGGCTGGCTCACCCCGCGCCGTTCTCGTCCCTCCTGCACCCCGCGGACAGGGAGCGGGTTCTGGCCGAAGAGGCATACAGCGGAGCCACGGGGGAGCCGCTCCGCTCTGAGTTCCGCATGGTGGCTCGAGATGGTCGTCGGGTGTGGATACGAGATGAAGCGCACCTGGTGGAGGATGACGCGGGCCGCCCTCTCCTGTGGCAGGGCCTGATGTCGGACATCACGGACTTGAAGAAGGCCGAAGAGCAAGTGGCCTTCCTTGCCTATCACGACAAGCTCACCCGGCTCCCCAACCGGGCCATGTTCGAAGAGTTGCTCGACCTCGCGCTGGCTCGAGCCAAGCGTAAGGACCTGGCCGCGGCCGTGCTCTTCATGGACCTGGACAACTTCAAGCTGGTGAACGACAGCCTCGGCCACGAGGCAGGCGACGAGCTCCTCCAGCAGATGGGGGCCAGGCTTCGGGAGGCCCTGCGGGAGACCGACGTGGTGGCTCGCCAGGGCGGAGACGAATTCCTCGTCCTTCTCTCCGACCTCGAACGAGGGCCGCAAACCGCACGTCCGGACGCCGAGACCTCGGTGATCGCGTCGGAAGAGGTCGCCGAGCGCATCCACGAGCTGCTCAAGCGGCCGTTCGCCATCGGGGGCACGGAGTTCTACATCACGGCGAGCATCGGGATCAGTCTGTTTCCGCTTGACGGGGACGACGGCAAGTCCCTCCTCAAGAACGCCGACGCGGCGATGTACCGGAGCAAGCGATCGGCGCCCGGTACCTCGACGGTCTTCTCCAAGGACTCGGTGGACCCGCTGTCCAGGCTGTCCCTGGCCACTCGCCTGCGACGGGCCGTCGAGCGCAAGGAGTGGATGCTCCACTACCAGCCCATCGTCGACCTGTCCGATGGTCACCTGGTGAGCGTCGAGGCTCTCCTGCGGTGGCAGGATCCAACCACTGGAATCGTCCCCCCCGGCGAATTCATCCCGCTGGCCGAGGAGATGGGGCTGATCGAGAGCATCGGCGACTGGGTGCTCGAGGAGGTGTGCCGGCAGTCCCAGGCCTGGCGGCGGGAAGGGCTGATGATCGAAGTCAGCTTCAACCTCTCGCCTCGACAGTTGTGGCAGGGCAACCTGGTGAACAAGATCATCGGGCACCTGAAGTGGATGCGCATCAACCCGCGCCAGGTCCTCGTCGAGATCACCGAATCTACGGCCATGATCGATCCGGACCGGACCATGCGCATCCTCGAGCAATTGCACTCGGCCGGTCTTCGCCTGGCCATCGACGACTTCGGGACGGGATATTCGTCCCTGTCCCGGCTGAAGCAGATGCCGGTGGACATCCTCAAGATCGACCGCTCCTTCGTCCGGGACATCCCGAGCGACCGCCACGCCATGAGCATGGTCAAGGCCATCATCCAGCTCGCCCGGGGCCTGGGCATGGTGCCCCTGGCCGAAGGCATCGAGACGGAAGAGCAGTGGCGGTTCCTGGCTCAGAGCGGATGCGTGATGGGGCAGGGCTTCCACTTCAGCAGGCCGGTCCCGGCGACGGACATCAGCCAGCGTTACGTGTGGGGCGTCGCGGAATCCCCGGCTTGAGGAAGACCGCCGAGCCCTCCATCGTTCCGCTCTAAGCTTGCGAGGACGAGGCGGCGCAAGGAGTCCACACCTGCTGGCTGCCGGGCTCAGGATCACATTGAACGCGGACGATCCCGCAATGTTCTCCTCGCCCCTCGCCGGGTACGAGATGGCCAGGCGAGTCTTCGGTTTGGACGACGAAGCCCTGGCGGACCTCGCTCGAAGCAGCGTCCACGCGTCGTTTGCCGATGAGCTAGTAAAGTCACGGCTGATCACGGAGATCGACGCGTGGCTGGCCCAAGGGTCCTCCACGGCGTGACTCGCCGGACAGCCCGCCCGACAAGAAGGAAGGGTTCGACACGGATGACGATCCGAATCGCGGCCTACCAGCACGGGCTCTATCCGCGCTCCGAGGATGTGGTTGCCGCCACCCGCGGTCTGGAACGCGGCCGGACGACCCAGGAGGAGGTCGATCGGGCTTTCCGTGCCGACCGCGAGGATTTCATCGCGGTCCAGCGTGAGGCGAAGCTCGATTTCTTCTCCGACGGCTTGCTCAGGTGGCAGGACATCTTTCGGCCGCTGGTGGAAGCCTCAGGAGGGTTGGACGCCAGGACCCTGATCCGTTGGTTCGACAACAACTCGTTCTTCAGGGCCCCCGAGGTTACGGGTGATGTGACTCTCTCCTCGTCTCCGCCCGCCGCGTTCCGGGACGAGGACGATCTCCCGGTCCCCCGGGTTGCCACCCTCCCCTCTCCGTATCTGTTCTCCCGCGCCGCGCAGACCCATGGAGATCGGAACGCGCTCATGATGGATCTCACCCGAGAGATCCTGCGGCCGGTGGCGGAATCCCTGTCGGGTCGGGGATACGAGGTGATCCACCTGCAGGAGCCGTGGTTGCCGTACTTCGGCCTGGAACCCTCCGACTGGGACGACTTCGAGAAGGCGCTGATGGAGATCCGTGATGGCATCTCCTCTTCCTCGGCCGCTCTGGTTCTGCATGCATACTTCGGCGACGTCGGACCTTATGTGGAGCGGCTGCGCCGCCTTCCTGTGCACGCGCTGGGCATCGACTTCGTCGAGACGGACCTGGACGAGCTGGGAAGCCGTTGGGACACAGGGCTATTGGCTGGAACCCTGGACGGGAGAAGTTCGCCCATCGAGTCCACCGACGGCACCGTCGAGTTCCTCCGCCGGGTCGCCGAGACGGTCTCGCCTCCCCGTCTGTACGTTTCGTCGAATTGCGAGCTCGAATACCTCCCTCGAGACATCGCCAGGCAGAAGGTGGCCCGCCTGGGGGAGATCTCGGTGCGACTGAAGGAGTTGTTGGCATGACGACGACCGCCACCACCCCCGCCCTCGACATCATGACCAGGCCATTGCTCACCCACGAGGTCGGCTCGCTGGACAAGCCGGGGTGGCGGGTGAAGGCCTACGCGGGAAGGAAGCTCGAAGAGAGAGATCTCGAGGAGGCCAGGAGCTGGGGCGAGCGGATCGGCGTGGAGGGGTACGAAGGACTGCTCGATCTCCTCCGGACCTCCCCGATCACGGCCAAGGCGGACAAGGAGAAGGTCAAGCGGTGGTCAAGTCGCTATGGCCTTCGCCTCCAGGAGTCGGCCGGCCTGGACGTGGTGTACGACGGCGAGCAGCAGCGTTCGGAGATGTACGCCTGGGCCGTCGCGCACACCGACGGATTCGAGTGGCGAGGTAGCGTCCGAGCCTTCGACAACAAGTACTACTCGAAGGCAGCAGTGACCGGGCCCATCTCGCTGAAGAAGCCGTATCACAGCGACGAGTTCGCCTTCCTGAGCGACATCGCCAAGGCCGAGCTGAAGGTCCCGATCACCGGGGCCTATACCGTCGCGGACTGGTCCTTCGACGAGCACTACTTCACGGACCACGACATGTCTCACGCCCACGGCGAGCGCAAGGGGAAGCGCCACGAAGCCCGACGCCGGTTCATCGTGGACGTGGCCCGTCACATGATCCGGCCGAACATCGAATCCCTGATCGGCCTGGGGGCCAAGTGGATCCAGCTCGACGAGCCCGGTGGGTCAACCGAGCCAGACGAGCTGGACCTCTTCGCGGAAGCGTTCAACGAGAGCGTGCAGGGCTTGGACGCCGTGTTCTCCACGCACCTGTGCTTCTCGGATTACGGGCTGTTCTTCCCAGGCATCGAAGCGATGACGGCCTGCAAGCAGTTCGCCGTCGGCTTCGCCAACTACGACAGCCGGGAGCTCGGCGTCACCGACGAGGCCCGGCCCGGATACCTGGTGATCAAGAAGTTCCGGGATCTGCCCTACAAGCCGGCGTTGGGCCTTGGCGTCCTCGACATCCACACGGACTTCATCGAACCGCCGGCGCTGGTCAGGGACAGGATCCTGTATGCCGTGGAGGTGTTCGGCGACCCCCACCGCATCCATGTCACGCCAGACTGCGGGTTGAGGACGCGATCGTGGGACGTCGCGTACCGCAAGCTGCAGAACATGGTGGAGGGGACCCAACTCGCCAAGAGGGCCTTGGGAATGTAGCCGGCCAGGTCGGTCCGCTCCCAGGCCTGGCACCGGTTGCTGGTGCGCTTCCGACTATTCCGTCAACGGGGACGACGAGTCTGGAGCACGGGTACCTGGGCGATCTTGTCATCGTTCAGGTCGGACCAGATGATCCCGAGCGGTCGGTGCCGGCTCCTTCTGCCCGGCCGAATGACCTCATCCGGGGTCACGATGAGGTCCACCCGAAAGTCGTGGCGGGTCTCGGGAAGTTCTTCGTCCATGACCTGGAGCGGGTGAACGGTCGTGGCGATCGTGGTCGCCTCGTCCACGAGTCCTTCTTCGGTGAGGAGGGCGAACTCGAGATCGGAGAAGCCACCGCCCTTGCCGATACGGGCCCCTTTCCTGTTCACGGCAACGCTCCCGCACACCACCAGGTCGATGCGATCAATGGCTGAGATCGCCACCGCTCGTCCCGCCCGGGTGGCGCCCCGGATCGAGGCCGCCCTGCGCGGGCTCGGCCCTGCCTTCGTCGGATCCACCAGGATGAATGGCTTGATGTCTCGGAGCCTAGGGACGGCCATGTACAGGAGCTTGCCCTCCGCCAGGGCCCGCGCTCGAACGGGCAGCTGAGGCGAGTCCGGGTTGGCCTTCACGGCGTGAGCGTCTGCCCACTCGGCCGTGGTGGCGAGTTGCCCAGCCGCGTCCTCGGCGCCGATGAAGTTCGGGATCCGTCCTCGGGCACCGGGGAAGCGGGCCGCACCTTTCAGCTCCAGCAACTCCCACATGCGCTCTCTGATGCGCTGCTTGGTATCCACGATGGTCCGGGAGGCTACCGGTCTCGGGCTAGACTCGTTTGCGGGGGGATGGCCGAGCGGACGAAGGCGGCGGTCTTGAAAACCGCTAGGGGCGCAAGTCCCTCAAGGGTTCGAATCCCTTTCCCCCCGCGCTGACCAGCGGATCTGAGGTGCTGAAGGAGTACCACGCCTGGGAGGGGGCGGCGACGGGGCCGCGTGGGGGCCATATTCGGCGGAGTCTTGGCACGATGGTTGCCTCCTGGCACCCCGCCTGCGAAGGCCGGTCGACTGGACCGGCCTTCTTAGGGTGAGCCGAGCCGGCCCTCCCGCATGTCAGGCGCTGATCCAGGCAGACCGAGTCGCGGGGCGAGCCTCACTTACGGCCACCCGGCGCGCGGCGCGGGCGCTCGGACGGTCAATACCTGACCGGTCCGACCCGCGATCGCGTCGCCCACGGCCTCGATGCCGCGCCACTCGGCCGCGAGGATGAACAACGTCTGCCCGTCCGGACCACCGAGCATGCAGGCGAACGGACTCCGGTCCAGCTCGATCGTCTCCAGCACCTGCCCGCCCTCGCGAACGCGCACGCACCGCTTGTTGGGGACGTCCCCGTACCAGACGGCGTCGTCGGCGTCGAGACAGATGCCGTCGGGCGCGCCGCCGCCGAGCTCGGCCCACACCCGCCGGTTCGACAGGCTGCCGTCGGCGGCGATGTCGAAGGCGGTGAGCCTGCCGGCGAAGGACTCGCCGAGGATCAGCGTCGAGTTGTCCGGCGTCACGACCATGCCGTTGGGAAACGCGATGGCGTCGGCGACCTGGCGAACCGAGCCATCCGGCGTGACCAGCGCGATGACCCCCGGCGGATCCCCCTCCCCGGGATCGAAGTCGCAACGACCGTTGACGTAGACGTTGCCGCGCCCGTCAACGACGATCTCGTTCCAGTCGTCCGACAGCCCTGCCAGGTCGACGTGCGGAACCATCGACCCGTCGGGCTCTCGGCACAGGACCCCTTGTCCGGTCACCAGGAGGCGACCGTCCGGCAGCCAGCCGATGGACCACCCGAGGCCGGGAGGTCCGTGGCCGACGACCTCGCTGGCGCCGTCGAGACCGACCGCGACGATCTCCTCCGTACCCCAGTGTGCGAACCACAACCGGCCATCGTGCCAACGGGGCGACTCGACGTACGCGAGCCCACTCAGGAGGACTCGCGGCTCAGGTCCGGATGATTGCTGCGACGACATCGGATCACCTCCCGGAACCAGGGGCAGAAGATCTCGGGCATGAAACTGGGGGTGCGGCGGGATCCGCGATCGAGACCTCTGCCTACACGGACGCGGTCACGACTCCAGAAAGGACTTGAGGTCGGACAGCCGCTCCCTCCACGAGAGCTTCGTCGTTTCGGCCTCGTCGGCATCCGGGAGCCGTTCGTGTGCCACGGCAACCGCCGACTTCGCCGGCCCCTTGTCGATGAACGAGACGCTCAGGCGCGTCGAGCCGTCCCCCCAGTTGAAGCGTGCCGTTTGGCCCGGTTGCGAAGTCCGCAGCGACATCGTCCCGTCGGTGAGCCACTTCCTTCTCGATCGTGGGCTGAGGAATGCGTCGAAGAGAACGTCGATGGGAACGGCGATCGTTTTCGAAGCGTAGATCGTGAACCCGTCTGCTTGCTGGTGCTTGAGTCGCATCCCGCGAGCACGCTCGTACCAAATGGTGATCGATTGCGCCCACCAACCCGGGACGTCATGTTCGTCCATGAGGAAGTCGACCGTCTCCCCGTGCTTTCTCCCCCGAGCGCCCCACCGGTCGAGGATCGAGAACCACGCCTCCCATTTCTTGCCGGTCGCATCCTTGATCTTGTCGTCGGAAGGGCGATCGGTGGCCGCCGCCAATCTGGTGCGGGCCGCCCGAACACGGTCGCGCTTCTGAGACACGTGGCTGCGCGCAGCCGCGTAGCTCTCACCGGTCTTGGACATGCGCTCGCGAACGCGGCGCTTGTACGACTTCTCCTTGGTCATCGCACGCTCCTTCGTCACGCCGCGGCCGAGAGACTCACGCTCCCCCGGGCGCGACCCGAAGGGGTGCTGCCAAAGTATCCCGAGGGCTGGGCCCCCTTTGCCTCGCTGATGCCGGCGGCGTGAGCGCCGGAGCCGAGGTTGGGCGTGGGATACGCCTACGACCTGATGATACCCTCGGCCCTATTCCGCCGTAAAGGCCGGCAGCGCTGAGGTCATCGGCGACCCGAGAGGGTCGAGGACGACGGGGGCCGAGGTTTCCCGATTGTCTGTCGGTCGGTGTGGACGGCTGATCGGTGATCGGCATCGTTCGTTCCGTAACATCGGTCCATGCACTCCGGGCTGTTCCTGCCGCTCTTCGATGAGTTGGCCGACCCGGCGATCGTCGCCCGGCTGTCCGCCGAGGCGGAGGAGGCCGGCTGGCATGGAGTCTTCGTGTGGGACCACGTGCGCTGGCGGGAGCCGGTCGTCGACGTGGCGGACGCGTGGATCACGCTCGCGGCGATCGCGACCTCCACCCGGCGGATCCGGCTCGGCCCGATGGTCACGCCGCTCGTCCGCCGCCGGCCGGTCAAGGTCGCCCGGGAAACCGCGACGCTCGACCGCCTCAGCGGTGGCCGGTTGACCCTCGGGGTCGGCCTCGGCAGCGACCGCTTCGGGGAGTGAGTTCTCGATCACAGGTGAAGAGCTCGACGAGCGGCGGCGAGGCCGGATGCTCGACGAGTCCCTGGAGATCCTGGGGGCAGCCTGGTCGGGCGAGCCGGTGCACCACCGGGGCGAGTACTACACCCTCGACGGCATGCGGTTCTTACCGAGACCGGTTCAGCGGCCGGGCGTGCCGGTGTGGGTCGCGGGGTACTACGGCAGGCCCAAGCCGCTGCGACGAGCAGCCCGACACGAGGGCTTCTTTCCGGTCAACCTCGAATGCCCTGACCAGCTCGCCGAGATCGTGGCCGACCTCACCGCGCTGCGCAGGGAGATCGGAAGGGACGTTGCCGAGTCCTACGACGTCGTCGCCGCCCTCCCGCCCGGCACCGATCCCGGGCCATACGCCGCGGCGGGTGGCACGTGGTGGATGGTGGAGTTCCCCTGGGAGGCGGTGTCGGTCGATCAGGTACGCGGTGTGATCCGCGACGGCCCCGCGGCGCCGCCGTCGACAGCTCGGAAGGTCAGCCCACGAACATGACACCGACGAGCAAGCAGTCCGGCTGCGGTTCGGTTGCCAGCCAGGTGGAGAAGTCCTGAGCGGAATCGGAGAGGGCTCCACGGTTTCTCTCCGATTCCGCTCCGTGCACTTGGCTGCAATGCGAACCCAAACCCGCTGGTAGAGGGCCCGGCGCTCGTGTTTGCCGCGGTTCACGGCAAGATTCGCCGCGCGGGATCTCGCAAGATCGCCGCGCGCTGAGAGGGCCTTGTGCCAGCCTTCTACCAGGGCCGGATAGCGATCAGCGTCGAGTCCATCAGGCAGTAAAGATGACCTGATGGGAACCTGATAGTGGCTAATCGTCGGCCGCCGACTCTGCCAGGGGGTCGGGGTTCCCGGGGTGTGGTCGTCAAGCTTCTTCGTCGGCTTGGAGGGCGGACACCTGGTTGGGCGTCGAGGTCCAGCTGGCGAGGAGGTTCAGCGCATCGTGTGATGGGGAGTTCGGTTCCGCCGTGTACGCGAAGATGGTGAGTCCGGGGTCGGCGGGGAGCTCCAGGGCCTCGTACGTCAGGGTGAGGTCCCCTACGAGCGGGTGGTGGAAGTGCTTGACGCCGGTGCGGTGGAACCGGACGTCGTGGGCGGCCCATCGGACGCGGAACTCCTCGCTGCGCGTGGACAGCTCGCCGATCAGGTCGGACAGCCCCCGGTCGTAGGGGTCGCGTCCGGCCTCGGCGCGCAGGAGGGCCACGACGTCGCGGGCGACGCTCTCCCAGTCGATGTAGAACTCGGTCGCGCGGGGGTCCAGGAAGAAGAAGCGGGCGGCGTTGGCCGGGCGGACCGGGTCGCGGAAGATCTCGGAGAAGAGCGCGTACCCCAGCTAGTTGGCATACAGGATGTCCAGGCGCCCGTTGTGCACGAAGGCCGGCGTCCCGGTCATCGAGTCGAGGATCCGCTGCACGCTCGGGCGGACGCGCTGCTGGGTCGGACGGCGACGCGCCGGGCGTGTCGTGTTGGCCGTGCGCACCAGATCGATCAGGTGCGCGCGCTCGGCCTCGTCGAGATGCAGAGCGCGGGCGATCCCTTCCAGCACGCTCTCGGAGACCCCTCTGGCGTTCCCGCGTTCGAGGCGCGTGTAGTACTCGACGCTGATGCCGGCCAGCAAGGCGACCTCCTCGCGTCGCAGGCCGGACACACGACGCCTCCCGCCGTAGGAGGGCAGTCCGGCCTGCTCGGGGGTGATCCTGGCCCGCCTCGAGGTCAGGAACTCGCGGATGTCGCCCCTGTTGTTCACGCCCCGAATGCTACGAGCGTCCAGCCGCCGGTGGGAGGCCCTGCCAGTACCCCTATCACCTGGGTCTCCCTCGGGCCGACGACGCGTGGTTGGGTGGCCACAGCACAGGGAAGCACCCGACATGGAGGGAGCTAACATGCGCGCAACCGTCATGTACGGCGCCGGCGATGTTCGGATCGCGAACGTCCCGATACCGAGGGCATCGGCCTCGCGCAGCGGCGCGGCGGCGCCGGCGATCGACGACTGAGTGACCGCGTCCCGAACACAAGAGGCAGATCGAACGAAGGGAGTTGAAGTACATGACCGAGAAGAGGGTTTGGTTCATCACCGGCGCCGGCCGCGGCATGGGCGTCGACATCGCGAAGGCCGCCCTCGCCGCCGGCAACGCGGTCGTCGCCACGGGCCGCCACACGGACGCCGTGGCGAAGGCGGTCGGCCCTGCGGACGACTTGCTGGTCGTCAAGCTGGACGTCACCAGCCGCACCGCCGCGGAGGCAGCGGTGCAGGCCGCCGCCGAGCGCCTCGGGCGCATCGACGTGCTGGTCAACAACGCCGCGAACTCGCAGCTGGGCTACTTCGAGGAGATCAGTCCGGAGGCGTTCGAGCGGCAGCTCGCTACTAACCTGCTCGGCCCGTTGAACGTCACGCGCGCCGTGCTGCCGGTCATGCGCAAGCAGCGCTCCGGCCACATCATCTCGATCTCGTCGACCGCGGGGATCGTCGGCTGGGAGTTCACCTCCGCCTACGCCGCCTCGAAGTTCGGGCTCGAGGGCTGGATGGAGTCTCTCCAGCCCGAGGTCGCGCCGTTCGGTATCCACACCACGATCGTCGAGCCGGGCTTCTTCCGCACCGAGCTGCTCGAGGATGCGTCGGTCTCCTACGGCGACCTGTCGGTGGAGGACTATGCCGACCGCACCGCGGAGCAGCTGAAGTGGTGGAAGGCCCAGAACGGCCAACAGGCGGGCGATCCTGCCAAGCTCGGCCGCGCGCTGGTCACGATCGCCGATCACGAGCAGCCGCCGCTGCGGTTCGTGGCCGGCGCTGACGCGGTCGCCGTCGTCGAGCAGAAGGCCGCCAATCTGAAGGAGCAGGTCGAGGCCTACTGGGAGCTGTCGACGTCGCTCGCTCTCGACGAGCTCGAGCTCGCTGGAAACGCGAGGTAGATGACGATGCGCGCAACTGTCATGTACGGCGCCGGCGACGTTCGGATCGAGGACGTCCCCGACGCCCGACTGATCCAACCCACTGATGCCCTCGTGAGCGTCGCCCGCGCCGCCATCTGCGGCAGCGACCTCTGGCCGTACAAGACGATGGAGCACAGCGACACCGGCCGCCGCATGGGCCACGAGTTCATCGGCGTCGTCGAGGCGGTCGGCACCGACGTGCGGACCGTCAAGGCCGGAGACGTGGTCGTCTCGCCGTTCCTGTGGTCCGACGGCAGCTGCGTGTTCTGCCAGGAGGGTCTGCAGAGCGAATGCCTGCATGGCGGCAGGTACGGCCTCGACGAGGTCGACGGCGGACAGGGCGAAGCCGTGCGCGTGCCGCAAGCGGACGGGACGCTCGTCGTGCTGCCGGTCGGCCGAGACGACGCGCTGATGCCGTCGCTGCTCACGCTCTCGGACGTGATGGGAACGGGCCACCACGCCGCCGTCGCCGCCGAAGTCGGCCCCGGAAAGACGGTGGCCGTGGTCGGAGACGGCGCCGTGGGCCTGTGCGGGGTGATCGCGGCGAAGCGGCTCGGCGCCGAGCGGGTCATCCTCCTCGGCAGCTATCCCGACCGGATCGCGCTCGGGACGGGGTTCGGCGCGACGGACGTCGTCAGCGAGCGCGGCGACGAGGCGGTCGAGCGCGTCCGCCAGCTGACCGACGGCCTCGGCGCCCACTCGGTCCTCGAATGCGTCGGCCTCGAACAGTCGACGCACACGGCACTCAGCATCGCCCGTCCCGGTGGCGCAGTCGGGCGCGTCGGGCTGCCGCAGGAAGACTCGGTCCCCGACGCGATCGCGACCTTCTTCAAGAACGTCACCATCGCCGGCGGGCCCGCGCCCGTCCGCGCCTACATCGAGGAGCTGCTCCCGGACGTCCTCGAGGGCAGGATCGAACCCGGTCGGGTCTTCGATCGGGTCACGGACCTCGACGGGGTGCCCGACGGCTACGGGGCCATGAACGACCGAGAAGCGATCAAGGTCCTGATCGAGCTCTGACGAAGGAGGGAAGGAGATGACCGCGTGGACGACTGACGAGCTCGACGAGATCGACGCCGCGGACGAGTTGGAGATCGCGTCGCTCCGACTCGACGGCACGCTGCGAAACCCAACGACGATCTGGGTCGTTCGCCTCGGCGACGACCTCTACGTCCGGTCCGTCAACGGACCCGGCTCCGGCTGGTTCCGCGGCACCCAGGTGCGCCACGAAGGCAGGATCCGGGCCGACGGCGTGGAGAAGGACGTCACCTTCGTCGACGCTGACCCCGATGTCGTGGACCGGATCGACGCCGCATTCACCAAGTACCGCCGCTACGCTGCGAGCATCGTCGACCACACCCTCACGCCTGAGGCGCGATCCGCAACGCTCAAGCTCGTGCCGCGCTCAACGGGCTCATAGTTCGACGGCCACGGGAAGACGGACACCAGGAGGGTGACCATGCGACCTGGATGACCCGCGGCTCGGAAAGCGGCTTCAGCTGCATGCCGCTCGCCCGGGCGGTCCCTGGTTGGCGGTAGCCTCCGTGCCATGAATCGTCCCGTCCGCTACACGCGCAACGGTGACGTGCGTATCGCCTTCCAGGTCGTAGGCGATGGCCCCATCGACATGGTCTACAGCCGGCATCTGGTCCAACCTCGACGTGATGTGGGAGGAGCCGCGGTGGGCCAGATACCTCTCGCGGCTCGTTCTCCCGCCTGATCCTGTTCGACATGCGGGGCGTGGGACTGTCCGACCGGGGGCCGGAGCCGCCTGTGGTCGAGGTCCAGATGGCCGACATCGGCGCCGTGATGGATGCAGCCGGCTCCCAGGCCGCGGCCGTCTTCGGAGGCGCCCGGGGTGCGGCACCCGCATTGCTGTTCGCTGCCTCACACCCGGAGCGCACCCGGGCCCTGGTGCTGTACGCGCCTTTCGTGCGGACCCTCGAAGCGCCCGACTTCCCGTGGGGCTGGACGGAGGAGCGCTGGCGCGAGTCCTACGAACGCTTCGTCACCGAAACGGGGACCGGCGAGGACCTCGAGCGACTCGGGCCGGACGCAGCCGACGACGACCGCTTCAAGCAGTGGTGGGCTCGGTTCGAACGGCTGGTCGCCTCGCCGCAGCAAGTTCGCGAGCTTGCTGAGATCCTCGGCCAGATCGACATCCGAAGCGTCCTCCCTCACATCCAGGTTCCCACGCTCGTCCTTCACCGCACCGGTGACCGGATCGGCGACGTCGGCCAGGGCCGGTACGTGGCGGAGAGCATCCCCGGGGCGAGATTCGTCGAGCTCCCCGGGGCCGACCACCTCCCGTTCCTCGGCGACCGAGGCGCCCTCCTCGACGAGATCCAGGAGTTCCTGACCGGCGTGCGCCCGGCTCCGGAGACCGACCGAGTCCTCGCGACTGTCCTGTTCACCGACATGGTGGCGTCGACAGAGCTCGCTGCCCGGCTCGGGGACCGCCGGTGGAGCGACCTCCTGGTCGAGCACCACGCCGCCGTCCGCGAACAGCTCGACCGGTTTCGGGGCAGAGAGATCGATACTGCGGGAGACGGCTTCATGGCCACGTTTGACGGGCCGGCCCGCGCTACCCGCTGCGCGATCGCCATCGCCCAGGGGGTGCGCGCGCTGGGCATCGAGGTCCGGGCCGGTGTGCACACCGGGGAATGCCAGGTCGTCGGAGCGCGCCTCGCCGGGATCGCTGTGCACATCGCTGCGCGCATCTGCGGCCTGGCGGAGCCCGGCCAGGTGCTCACCTCGGGGACGGTCCGCGAGCTCGTGGCAGGCTCGGGTATCCGGTTTGAAGATCGCGGGCTGCACGAGTTGAAAGGCGTCGCCGAGGCGTGGCATTTGTATCGGGTGGTGCCATGAACGGCCATCGAAGGCTTCTCGACCTTTGAGGATGGAACCCTCGATCGGTACCTGAAGGCTCGCGCACCGGAAGGGTCGCGCCCCGGGAGGAATCGAACTGCGACACTGCGTGGTCCTACGGGCACACAGGGTTGCGAGGCCTAAGAGCCTCGGCGTCGCGGCATCTGGACCGAACGCGGCAGCGATGCGGGACCGCATTGGGGCCGCGAGTGACAGGGAACAGGCGGGAACCAACGAGAATTGACGGGAAGCAAAACGGCAGGCGTCGGGGCCGCGATGGGTGGGTAGGGGCGCTGTGAGCCTCGATTTGACGCGAGCACTGGAGGCGAGTAGTTTACCTGCTAGTTATTTAACTGGAGGGTTGAGTGGTTAAGGCGACCGATCGGCTGGACCGCACGTTCGCGGCCCTCGCGGATCCCACGCGACGGTCGATTCTCGCGCGGCTGGCGGCGGGAAAGGCCTCGGTCACCGAGCTGGCGGAGCCATTCGAGATGAGCCTGCCGGCGGTCTCGAAGCACCTGAAGGTGCTGGAGCGAGCGGGGCTGATCGCCCGAGGCCGAGAGCGGCAGTGGCGGCCCGCCCGGCTCGAGGCCGGGCCGCTCCGGGAGGTCGCCGAGTGGACCGAGCGATATCGGCGCTTCTGGGAGGAGAGCTACGACCGACTCGACGAGTACCTGGACGAGATCCAGGGACGAGGAAAGGAGAAGGGCGATGGGCGGAAGCGGTAGCAATGAGCTCACCGTGACGACGCCGTCGGACCGGGAGATCGTCATGGTCCGCGTTTTCGACGCACCGCGCGACCTCGTGTTCGAGGCGCACAGCTCGTGCGAGCACATGTCGCACTGGTGGGGCCCGAGGCGCTACGAGATCAGCAGCTGCGAGATGGACTTCCGTCCGGGCGGCGCGTGGCGGATCGTGCACCGGGGAGCCGACGGCGACGAGCACGGTTTCCGCGGCGAGTTCCGGGAGATCGTCCGTCCGGAGCGCATCGTGTGGACGTTCGAGTACGAAAGGATGCCGGGTCACGTCTCGGTCCAGACCGCGATGTTCGAGGAGCACGACGGCAAGACCACGCTCACGAGCACCGCCGTGTTCGACTCGCGCGAGGAGCGCGACGGGATGCTCGAGTCTGGGATGGAGTCCGGGGCGGCCGAGGCCATGGACCGTCTTGACGAGTACCTCCAGGTCCTCCGGGCTCGGAAGTCTGGCTAACGGCTTCCGCCCCCCAAGGAAAGAGGGCTCGCATGAGAGCCCTCGCTGACGCGGGTTCGAGCGTGCGCTCGGGCTGATGCATAGCCAGAATTGGCAATGGGGCACGGAGCGGCCGCGGTGGCGCCGCGCGTAGCGAAAGGAGCGACGCGATGTCGGAGCCTCTCGTGTTCGTCGACACGTCCGAGGTCCGCGAGGGGAAGCTCGAGGAGCTCAAGACGGTCATCAAGGATCTGGCTGAGTTCGTCCGGGTGAACGAGCCTCGCCCGATCCTCTACAACGTGTACCTATCGGAGGACGGCACACGGATGACCGTCATCCAGGCCCATCCCGATTCGGCGTCGATGGAGTACCACATGAAGCTGGCCGGGCCGGTGTTCACCAGGTTCGTGGAGCTGATCAAGATGTCATCGATGGACGTCTACGGCGCGCCGAGTGACGAGTTACGGGAGCAGATGCGCCAGAAGGCTCTGATGCTTGGGGCGGGAGGGCTGACCGTTCACGAGCTCGCCGGCGGGTTCGAGCGGCTCGGAGCCAGCTGATCGCGGATCGTCAGGGCTGGGATGGTCTGGTTCAGCTGGAAAGCCACTGTCAGGGTCCCGCGCCTGGCGCGAGGGAAACGGGCAGCGCGATCGGGCCGATATTCCTTGATCACGTTCCGCCTGGGGGATTGCTTGCTCTGATGTCGACCGCGACTGGAACCCTTTCCACGGGTCGGCTTCAAGATGACGAGTATCCTGGGCGCCCCCGCGTAACAACCTCGCTCACTAGTCATCTCACAGGCGACACCCTAGGCTCTTAAGGAGCTATGTCGGAAACATCCGATAATCGACGGGAACGCGCACCTCGAAGGCGGGATTCTTGAACCTCGTCTTGGTCGAGCCAGCGGGCGAAGGTCCGGGGCCGCTGGACGACCTTCTGGCTGTTAATCCGGACCTCAATGTACTTGCGCGCGTCGCCTCGGCCCGTGACGTGCCCCGCGCACTGCGGGAGCTGCCCACTCACATCGGCCTCACCGCGCTGATCTCGCTCGAGATGGCGGGTGACGAGGATGCTCTGGGGCTGATCCGCACGATCCGTCAGTACTTCCCGAGCTTCAGGATCCTTGCCTACGGGACGACCGTCGGCCAGGTCATGATCGAGAACGCCTTCTTCGCGGGGGCCGACGGATACCTCGACACGACGGCCGGTCCGACTCGGCTGGCAGAGGCGGTCCGTCAGGACACCCGCGAGATCGTCCTGGTGGAGAGTCCTCTGGCGGAATCGGCCCTTGCCGAGGTCGAAACGGTCTTGGAGCCGGAATCGCCCCTGCTCCCGGAGCTTCCACCGGAGCCAGCGGTTGTCCCGGAGCCTCTGCCAGAACCCACACCACTTTCCCCCGAGCCGGTCCGAGCCCCCGACCCGGTCCCAGGGCCCGCGCCGGTCCGACCCCCCGTCCCAGGGCCCGCGCCGGTCCGACCCCCCGAGCCGGTCCCACGGCCCGCGCCTCCCCCCGAGCCGGTCCGACCTCCCGAGCCGGTCAGGCCCCCCGAGCCGGTCCGACCTCCCGAGCCGGTCCGACCTCCCGAGCCGGTCCGACCTCCCGAGCCGGTCCCACCGCCCGCGCCTCCCCCCGAGCCGGTCAGGCCCTTCGAGCCGCCCTCACCCCCGGGCCAGCTTCTTCCTCCCGCCCAACCTTGGATCTTCAGGCCTCAGTCGCGGGATGAGGGAGCGAAGCGGCGTGCCAAGCGGGAACTTGAACCCGCCGAATTCGTGGAACCGGCCGACGGGGCCATTCCGCTGCCGGGACTTCCAAAAGCCCCCGAGATGGCCTCACAACCACCTCATCCCCTCAACCGTACGGAACCGAGCCCCCAAGCCGAAACACCCGCGAGACCTCATGAAGGGGGGCCCCCGACGCGCGGGGAGCCCGAGGGACAAACGATCGTACCTGAGCCCCAGCGCGGCCGGCGTTCGGAGCCGGCCTTCCAGTTTGAGTTCCGCGAGCGGGACCGTCAGCTGCTCCTTCGCCCGGGGCGAAAGGGGCGGCAACGTGCGGAGAAACGCCGGCAACGTTCACCAGCGGAAAAGCTCCAGTCGCGACCCGACGCGATTCCAGCCGAGCCGGTCCCTACAGTCGAACTAGAAGAGCACCCGCAGCCCAGCCCACAGATCGATTCATTGTCTGCGCCAGCCTCGGAGGCGCGTGTAGACGAGGCCGCGGTCCAATCGGACCGCCCGACTCGAGCTTGGGTGAAGCAGACCATGCGATCGGAACAGGCACGGGAGCCAGAACCCCTTCTCGAGACAGAACCTGCGCTCGAGGCCGATGTCGAGCAGCCCTCGCCCGAACCGGAACCGGAGCCGGTCCTGGAGGAGCCCCAGCCGGTCCTGGAGGAGCCCCAGCCTGTATCTGAGCCGCGACCCGTCGTTCCTGTCGGAAAGGAGGCCGAATTCTTCGAACGGGCCGGGGTTGGGCTGTTGGTTGTCGGAATGCCGCTCTCGCATCGAGATCGTGTGGCGGAGGCGCTCGGGGTGGAACCGGAGCGCGTTCGATGGCTCCCGAGCGCGACTGCCGCGGAAGCGTTCCTCGCTGATGGCCGCGGCTCGACGTTCGTCCTGCTTCTGACGCCCGCGATCAAGCGAGGAGACGCCGTTGGGATGGCCGAGTACGTGGGACGCCTCGATCCTGCGACCGGGATCATCTTTCTGGGAGATCGCTCGGACGAAAAGTTCTTGCTGGCCGCCTTGCGCGCCGGGATCCGTGAGGTTGTCGAGCCGACCGCCCCTGTCTCCGAGCTGCGCCAGACCCTGGAACGGGTCATGGACGGCTCGGCGAGGATCCGATCGACGCGGGGGACAACACTGCTGGAACCGGGCCAGGGAGGTGGCACGATCATCTCCCTGTTTTCCTCCAAGGGAGGCATCGGCAAGACGTTCATCGCCGCCAATTTGGCGGTGGCCCTGGCCGCCAAGTCGCATGTCGACACCGCCCTCTTCGATCTTGACCTCGCCATGGGGGACTCCCTTTCCTACTTCGGCGCGGAGGCGCCCCTCGACTTCGACAGCTTCGCCAGGCTATCCGAGCGAAGTGACCGGGTGCCCATGCGCCGAGCGGGCCTCCAAGTTGGAAACCACCTCTGGGCGTTCGCAGCCAAGCCCGATTCAGTTCCTTCCAACAGCCTGCCCGGCGAAGCCGTGGCCAAGATCCTGAGGGCGCTCCAGCGCAACTTCGCCTACGTCGTGGTCGACACTGCGCCCGCCTACAACGAGCGGTCCTTGGCGGCGCTCGACCTCGCGGACGTGATCTGCCTGGTCAACGCCCTCGATGTGGTGTCCGTCCGTCATCTGTCCTCGGCCTTCAATACCCTGCTGTCCCTGGGGATCGCTCCCGCTCGCTTCCTCGTGGTGCTGAACCGGGCAGACAGCAAGGTAAGGCTCTCTGCCTCCGACGTGGAACACGTGCTCCGCTTCCAGGCGGACGCGCTGATCCCGTCCAGCCGGCTGGTGCCGCTCTCAGTCAACAAGGGCCTGCCCGTCTATCTCGACGCGCCGAAATCGAACGTATCCACGAGCATCGGCGCCCTGGCCGAGCGAATCAGGCGACAGTACCCGCATGATGGGGAACTTCCGGACGCTGAACTCCCCTCGGGGCCCCGCCGACGCAGGCTGTTCCCGAAGCGCTAGGTCGGCTGGTTCGGTCCAAAGGCCCTGGCTCGATGGGGGCCGGCTTCCTACTCCGCCCGATTGAGTGGCATGCGCCCGATGCCTGGAGGGAAGCCCCCTTTGCACCAAAGGACTCCATTCCGTGGCTAGCTCTGGGCGTCGAACAGATTCGGCGACAGGGTGTCGGTCATCTCCACCAGCACCCGACGTGTCGCTCGCTCCATCGTCGTTGGCCGAGAGCCGCCCGGCCTCGCAGTGCTGCCCTGAGGACGAAGAGGAGGAGCCGACGCCCTAGCTCAGCCGCTCACCGGTCGAGGCCTCGGGGTCCGCATGCTTCGTTCAAGTATGGATAGGCATCGACGGCCGGGCCATTGAAGGGATGCCATTCGAAATGATCGTGCGCACTGGTGTCTCGGGCATCGCCCGTGTTCCCTATGTAGCCGATGATCGTGCCCTCCTCGACGTGGCCGAGATGACCATAGGTGAGGAGGTGCGCGTTGTAGACGAACCCCTGTGCACCGAAAACCTTGACTGCGAGCCCCCCCACAGGGTTGGTTGCCACCCGCGCCCAGCCAGGGAACGGCGCCCGTACAGGGGTTCCCGGGACGCTGAAGATGTCTATGCCCTGGTGATGGTGCCACTTCTTCTTGTCCTTGGTGGGCAAGCCTTTCTCGTCGCGCCTCACCCAGACACCGAAGTCGTCGACATACGAGCGCGGCTCATCGACCGGGCAGACGCGGAACAGATGCGTCAGGGCGATCCTAAGAAAGTGGATCCGATCCTCGAGCTCGTGGCGAACCTTTCGTAGTCGAGCCGCTGCTCGTCTCACCACCCACATGCGATAACGGAGGCTGGCCATCCTCATCCACAGACGGACCATCGAGTCACTCTCGACCCCTCGAACGGAACTCTGGCTCCAATCGATCGCTGCCTTGAGCGCTCGCTCCTCTGTCCTGAGGCCCTCGGCGAGCTTGCGAATCCTCACGAGCACCTTGGAGACCCGGTGCACACGGTGAAGGTCCGCCCGCACCTGTCTTCGCATGTCCGCGCGGGCGGGCCGGCTGGTGATGAGTGGATCGAGCAGCGCAATCAGTGACAGACAGATGACCGCGATGGCCAACGATCGCCGACTCCGCGAGAGCGGCAGGTACATCCTTGACAGGGATCGACGAGCGAGCATGGGGAAGACCTGCGAATCTACGGTCCCCCGATCGATACCGAGAAGCCCGCTTTCCCGGAATTCCGGTACGTACTCTTACGTAAGACAGATGTCCGGCGGTCCGGGTGGATCGTACACAGATCTCGAGGCTGTCCCGGTCGCCCCCTTGACTTGCAGGATGCCGATTGGACAACCTACCTTTCGGTAGGTTATAGTTTGGCACAACTCTTCTCGGGGTATGAGGAGGCTAAGTTACCGAGCGGTAGGTGGCCTCGCCGGCCGAAGTTCCGTCTTCCCGCGTCGCCACTCCCGGTCCGCAGCGTTGGAGGGACTCGATGAGCCAGACCAACGGCCAGGTAGGCGTGGTAGGCGTGCAGCAACGCATCACCGAGGAAGCCAAGGTACTGGATCGGGAGTGGGCGGAAGATCCCCGGTGGACCGGTATAGTTCGCCCGTATTCGCCGGCTGCGGTGGTCCGGCTTCGGGGCTCGATCGCCCCGGAGCACACGCTGGCCCGGCTGGGTGCGGAGCGCCTGTGGCGGCTGCTGGCCGAGGAGGACTACGTCGCTGCCCTGGGGGCCCTGACCGGCGGGCAAGCGGTTCAGATGGTCAAGGCCGGCCTGAAGGCGGTGTACCTTTCGGGCTGGCAGGTGGCAGCCGACGCGAACTTGGCCGCAGAGACCTACCCCGACCAGAGCCTCTATCCTGCCAACAGCGTTCCGGCGGTCATCAGGCGTCTGAACAACGCCCTGCTCAGAGCCGACCAGATCCACTGGGCCGAGGGAGACGACGAACGGCACTGGCTGGCCCCGATCGTGGCCGACGCAGAAGCCGGGTTCGGCGGGCCGCTCAACGCATTCGAACTGATGAAGGCGATGATCGAGGCCGGGGCGGCCGGGGTGCACTTCGAGGATCAGCTCTCCTCGGAAAAGAAGTGCGGCCATCTGGGCGGCAAGGTCTTGATCCCGACGAACCAGTTCATCCGCACGCTGGTGGCGGCCAGGCTGGCCGCAGACGTGAGCAGCGTTCCCACGGTCCTCATCGCCCGGACTGACTCGCTTTCCGCGACCATCATCACGAGCGATGCCGACCCCACAGATCGCGAGTTCCTGACGGGCGAGCGGACGGCCGAGGGCTACTTCAGGGTGCGTTCGGGGATGGATCCGGTGATCAAGCGGGGGCTCGCGTTCGCGCCTTATGTCGACCTCCTGTGGTTCGAGACCTCGACTCCCGATCTCGACCAGGCCCGGACGTTCGCCGACGCCATCCACGAACAGTTCCCCGGCAAGATGATGGCCTACAACTGCTCGCCCTCTTTCAACTGGAGACGGCACCTCGACGACGACGCCATCGCACGGTTCCAGAAAGAGCTTGGAGCGATGGGCTACCGGTTCCAGTTCGTCACCCTGGCCGGGTTCCACGCCGTCAATGCCTCCATGTTCGATCTGGCCCAGGGATACGCCACCGAAGGGATGACGGCGTACGTGCGGTTGCAGGAGCGTGAATTCGAACTGGAGAAGCTCGGGTACACCGCGGTGAAGCACCAGCGTGAGGTCGGCGCCGGCTACTTCGACGAAGTGGCCATGGCGATCGTCGGCGACGATGCTTCTACCCTGGCCATGAAAGGCTCGACCGAAGAAGAGCAGTTCACTCTGCGAGGCCGGTGACATGTCGGGCGTGACGGTGAGGCATGCTCGGCCCGAGGACCTGGAACCGCTGGCGCAGCTCGTTCAGGCCCATGTGCGCGACTACTACACGCGGCCGGAGCCTTCGGCCGAAAGGGTTCGCGCTCTCCTGGGCACCCTGTTCTACGAGAAGGAGGGGGTGGTGTTGCTGGCCGAGCAGGAGGGCACGCTGGCGGGGTTCGCCGTCCTGTACTTCACCTTCAGCACGGAGCACGCAGACAAGATCGCGGTGTTGAACGACATCCACGTGGTCGAGGAGCTGCGCCGAACGGGCGCCGGCTCCGAGCTCTTCGATGCATGCCGCGCCTATGCCAAGGAGAATGGGTTCGCCTATCTGACCTGGCAGGTGACCAAGGAGAACGAACAGGCTCAGGGGTTCTTCGAGCGGATGGGCGCGACCAGGCAGGATTGGGTGTCCTACTCCATTTGACGGGTCGATGCCGATCATGAGCTCCTCTGGCGCACCGGGCGTCGAGATCATCGGACCGGTCGAAGGCCGAGTGGCCGAGATCCTGACTCCCCCTGCCCTGGCGTTCGTGGCCTCGCTCCAGCGAGAGTTCAACCCACGGCGCGAGGAGCTTCTGGCGAAGCGCGCCGAGCGCCAGCTCGCCCTGGACGCCGGGGAGCGGCCGGACTTCCTGCGGGGGACACGTGACATCCGCGACGATCTCTCGTGGCGGGTGGCGGAGCCGCCCGCCGACCTCCAGGACCGCCGCGTCGAGATCACCGGGCCCACCGATCGGAAGATGGTGATCAACGCGCTGAACTCCGGGGCGAAGGTGTTCATGGCGGATTTCGAGGACGCCAACGCCCCGACCTGGAACAACATGGTCGAGGGGCAGGCCAATCTCATCGACGCCGTCGAGCGCACGATCTCCCTGGAGACGCCCGACAAGACGTACCGGCTAACCGACGAGGTGGCCACGCTGGTGGTGCGACCCCGTGGGTGGCACCTGGTGGAGCGCCACATGCTGGTGGACGGGGAGACCGTGTCGGGGAGCCTTTTCGACTTTGGTCTCTACCTGTTCCACTGTGGTCGCCGGCTCCTCGACCGGGGGACCGCCCCGTACTTCTACATTCCCAAGCTGGAGAGTCACCTCGAGGCTCGGCTGTGGAACGACGTGTTCAACTTCGCCCAGGACGGCCTGGCGATCCCTCGGGGGACCATCCGGGCCACGGTCCTCATCGAGACGGTCCTGGCCGCGTTCGAGATGGAGGAGATACTGTACGAGCTGCGCGAGCACTCGAGTGGCCTGAACGCCGGCCGGTGGGACTATCTGTTCTCGATCATGAAGAAGTTCCGCGGCCGGAAGGACGTTCTCCTGCCCGACCGCAACTCGATCACCATGACCGCGCCCTTCATGCGGGCCTATACGGAGCTCTTGGTTCGCACGTGCCACAGGCGGGGGGCGCATGCCATCGGGGGGATGGCCGCGTTCATCCCCAGTCGCAAGGATCCCGACGTCAACGAGCAGGCGCTGGCAAAGGTTCGCGACGACAAGGTCCGGGAGTCAGGCGACGGCTTCGACGGGACCTGGGTGGCCCATCCCGATCTGGTCCCCACGGCTCGCGAGCCGTTCGACGGCATCTTGCAGGGGAAGCCCAACCAATGCGACCGGCTACGCGAGGACGTCAGCGTGACCGCCGAGGGCCTCCTTCGCTTCGAGGTCCCAGGCGCAGAGATCACCGAGCAGGGGCTGCGGGGCGACGTCAGCGTCGGGATCCGGTACATCGCGTCCTGGCTCCGAGGGACCGGCGCCGCCGCGATCGCCAACCTGATGGAGGACGCGGCAACCTCGGAGATCGCCCGCTCGCAGGTATGGCAGTGGGTCCACCACGGGGCCACGTTGAAGGAGGGTCCGGAGGTCACCCATGAGCTGGTCCGCAAGATCGAGGACGAGGAGCTCGACAGGATCCGCCAGGCGATCGGCCACGACGAGTACGCGATGGGCCGATTCGAGGACGCCCGGGCCGTGTTCGAGGAGGTGGCCCTGGGCGACGACTTCGTCGAGTTCCTGACCATCCCCGCCTACGAGCATCTCGACTAAAAGCAGTCTCGGAACCAGTCGCCGGCTCGCGTACTCTTTGGCGCGTGGGTGGGGACGAGAAGAAGGCCCAGGGGGAAACGGGTCCGCGCGATCCCGCGGAGAGCTTTGATCCAGCGGGAGCGGACCCCGATCCCCTGGAGCGATTCCATCGCTGGGCCGAACAGGCGCAGGCCGCAGGCTCGGGGATGGCCGACATCACGATCCTTGCCACGTCCTCGCCCGACAGGGTTCCCTCTGCACGGGCTGTGATCCTGCGGGGTATCGATCGGCGTGGATTCGTGTTCTTCACCAACTTCGAGAGCCCGAAGGCCAGAGACCTGGAAGCCAACCCCGTCGGTGTCCTGGTGTTCGTGTGGCCGGAGGTCCACCGCCAGGTTCGGGTCGCCGGCCGCGTCGAGCGTGTGGCGAGAGAGGAGTCGGAAGCCTACTTTCGGACCCGACCTCCCGGCCACAGGCTCGGTGCGTGGGCCTCTCCACAGAGCAGGGTGATCGATGGTCGCGGCCCGTTGGAGCGGGCCTTCGAGGAAGTCAGGGCCAGATTCCCCGGAAACGACGTCCCGCTTCCTCCGTTCTGGGGCGGCTTCCGAGTCATCCCGGAGTCCGTGGAGTTCTGGGAGGGACGGGAGAACCGCCTGCACGATCGGGTGCGGTACCGGCGAGAAAAAGACCGCTGGGCCGTAGAACGGCTGGCTCCGTGAGGTCGAAGCCGGGGTGGGCCGGAGTTGAGCCGGCCCACCCCTCCTCACTCACCGACGCCGTGCCGGCGAGCTAGATCTGCCCCGCGTAGATGTTCTGGTCCAGCCCTCCCATGCTCAAACAGGGATCGTTTACCAGGGGGGAGCTATACGAGGGGGCGTCGATGTCGTTGGGGATGTACTGACACGGCTGAAGCACGTCGAACCCGTCGTGGTCATCGTCCTCACCGGTCTCGCGGGGGTCGACCCCCGGAACCAGATCGCGGGAGTCGGTCCACGCCGCCACGACGGCCCCAGGGACAGCCGAGACGTAATTGTAGTCCCCCCAAAATCCCACCCGGCGGGAACCATGCGTCTCCCAGCCGAAGTTGCTTCCGGCCGAGGTGATCTGGTTCTCGGTCCAGGTGACTCCGCCGTCAGTCGATTGGGCAGCGAAGGTTTGCACGACGTCGCCCGAGTTCACACCCGACGCCGTGTTCCCCGGCGGGAGGTCCGGCGAGTAGGCCGCATCGTTACGGGAGTCGTAGAACACAACACTCATCACCCCGTCTGCCGAGGCGATGTCAGGGAACCACTGATGCCCCACTGGGACGGAGTCCAGTGGCTCCGGGTGGCTCCAGGTCCCTCCGTTCGGTGAATTGCTGGCGAAGATCTTCGCCTGGCGATCGGCGTCGCGCCCGCTCCAGACGACGTGGACCCCGGTCTCGTCTGCAGCCACCGCCCCCAGGCTACCGAACCGCGAGAAAGTCAGCCCGCTTGGGCAGGCGAAGAAAATGCCGTCTCCGCAGTCGACCTGGCCGCTTCCGCCGCTGAACTGATCGCTGTCGAAGAGGACGATCCGTGACACCAGCACAGGCGTGCCGAAAGTCCGGCCGCCGTTCGTGGACTTCACTACCCAAACCCCCGTGACCGACTGCGGGTTGATCTGGTAAGAGAGGAATGTCACGTAGACAGCTCCATCCGGCCCCACCGCGACGTCCGCGAACTGCTTACCACCGAGAACCCCTCGACTGATGTTGACTGCCTTGGAGAAGCTGACTCCATGGTCGGTGGACCGGGAGAACTGGATGAGGTTGTTGGGATTGGTGGCGGTGAAACGTGCCCAGGCCACGTAGATGTTGCCCGCGTGGGGCCCATTGGTCTGGTCCACCGCGAGATTCACCTTGTCCTGGAACAGACCCACGCCGAACAGACCGGACGGCGTTCCCCGGGCGACGAGGCTGGTCCGAACATAGTTGGCTCCATCCTGGTCGTAGGTCGCGACATAGATCGAGCCATTGATCGGCTTGACCCTGTTGAAGCAGATGAACCCGTAGAACAGGCGTCCCTCCCTGTCGAAGGACTGGGTGGGGTCGCCCGCCGCCCCGCACTTCCCGTGCGCTGGAGATGCCAGCCCGGCCGGTGACACGTCCGCGGGGTATCCAGGAACCAGGCTGTCTTGCCAGCTGGCGCCTCCATCGGTCGAACGGTAGTACCCTGCCCACACATCGCCGTTCACGATGGCGGCGCAGTAATCGTTGGATCCAGCCACCAGGACGGTCGTGTCGCGAGGATCCACCGCGATAGCCGGTTCATTCTGAGACCTCTTGCCTGTGCTACACGCCTCCGTGGTGTCGTCACTCGATCCGTCGTAGCGCAGATAGCTTCCCGGTGTGTCGTCCCTGGTGACTCGGGAGTCTCCTGCTGCGTGGGCCGGGGTGGCCATCAGACCAACCAGAGCGAGCGTGGCGATAAAGCAGAGAAACCGAACCTTCATGCCCCACCTCCTGCGATCGGCTGGACGGTTGGGCCGGGGATCGAGGGCGCTGGCGATCGCCTCGGCGCGACTCTGGGCAGAGACTTTGCTCCTCGACCACGGAGGGTGTCAAACGCGCCCCCACGACCGCCCTTCATTGCCGACGCGACGGTCATGGTCGCTGGGGGAGAGGCCGCCAGACTCGACGCCGACCTGGCCGCGATGAAACAGGTCTGCAACGGGGGGTAGTGCCTAGCTCTCGAAGCGAGTAACGGCTCGCGCCGTTGATCGGATCAGTAGAGGGACTGGAGTCCCCTCAGGTCTCCCCACCCAAGCGTCCTTTCGGAAGACTGACAGGCCTTGATTACTGGGCTCATCGTGAGTGATGGATGGAGGTTCTCGGAGACGTGGGCCATGCCGAAGGCGTGGCCGAATTCGTGGGTGGCCGCCGCCTCAACGCTCCACTTGCGGGTGCAGCCCGAGGGACGCTTGATGTACCAGTGGTAATAAGCCTTGTTCAGCTTGATGTCGGCCTCGACGATGCGACCGTTGTACGTCCACCAGCAGGTCAGTCCGAGATAGCCAGA
>WNGA01001729.1_pt1:20000-33414 | contig 33414 bp, 17 predicted proteins | sample 5400061 | NCBI WGS metagenome assembly WNGA01 (sample SAMN13153366, study PRJNA577476) | soil metagenome | isolation source: 100 cm soil or saprolite under grassland replicate 2 | place: USA:California | collected 2016-06-15 | reverse complement strand
TTGACGAGTGTTATTTGACTCAGCTATCTGAGTTTGCGCACCAGAATAGGATCCAAGCCAAAAAAGCGGGCTACGTGGCATTGCATGAGCTATCGTTCTCGTGGTTATCGGGGGTAAAAATGAGTGTAAAGACACTCCCTATACAACAGTCCAATTTTTAGAAATCGGGTGCTAAAAACACCTGGCGCGTGCGACATGTGCGCGAAAAGTACTTAAGCAGATTACGAACGGCTTTTCTCGCCAACGGAACTGCGTCACCAAAAGTCGCGATCTGAAAGAGACGTTTCTTTCAGGAAGGGCAATGCGGGTTCGACTCCCGCTCGTGACAAGAAGCAAGCTAGGTATGCTCACTAGCTGAAAAAGGCAAGGGAAAGAGATAAGACCTGTGCATCCCTTCCATCCGGCACAAGGCATGTTTCTTTAACGATTTCTAGCCTAGCGAGAGCCCTATTCGTTGTAAGATTGAAAAAGGTAGTGAGCAAGGTAGTGAGCTTGAAAGCGAAGCACGAGTCGTTACATAAAAATAGTAAAAAACAAGTAACTTAACTCAGCTGGTGAGGAAGAGGGCGAGAGCAAACCTTCACTAGCTTGTTTCCTTAGGCGAATTTCGGTATCAAGAGATGAAAGTGAAAGGCGGAGGTATCCTTGGACCCCAGAAGCTAGTTCCAGTATCCTCATTTCTTTGGACACCAAACATGCAACATATCTTCCATTGGCATTAACACATCATAGTGAAGCTTCCTTCACTGAACAGATCTTCAGCAAGAAGTGACTAGTTGTCATTCCAAACTCCTAACCTTTTGTTTATCTCTTGCTTGCTTCGATTATAAATTCATCAAATGAAGGATTCAGAGCTTTTGTGTCCCTACAGTTAAGTACCAATATCTTTATTGTCCGTCCAGCTATTCAGGAAAGGAAGGCAATCGATTCAATTCATTCCCCAATTTCAGGCTTGGTGCTGCGCATTATTAATAATATCATATAGAAAGATGGACTAGCTCGAGACCTTGGCTTCAACCAATCAATTGAATCTTGGACACATTTAATTCTTAGATATTGCTTAAGGGATCACCACATATATTTATCAGATTATCATGTCTGTCTCGTCTTGCTATTTCCATCGACCAACCATGAGAGTGTTAATCAACTCCACCTGGAGGAAGTGTCAAAGGCGTCTGTCTATCAGTTATCGATAGATCGAACAAACCTAAAGGATCTGGTGGTTGTGTAATTGTAAGATTACTGATCATGGGATACGGATCTAGTTCCTGGCTCTGCCTACGCAGAGCTGAGTCGGATAGTCTTGAAGAGATGTCTTGGAATGTTTGATGGCCGTGAAAGTAAGAATTCTTTTATTTAGCCAGAATTCGCCTACTTTACTTTAGAGGACTAGCTCTTCCTATTGGACTCGTGGGATTGGAGACAGCACAACCTCAGGTTCACTATCTTCTTTAGAGTCCTTAGACTATGGATATGATATGACGATTGTCAGCTAACTTCACTAACCAATGGCACTATTTCGCACACAAGACATTCTAGCCTTGTGATCTCGAACACTACTTATGATAATAATAAATCCAAAGTACAGTAATCAGAATCAGTAACTGTATAGCTGTCAACTTCTTTTCTCTAGCATGCTGTAAGGAATCACCCCCACTGGGTCCACCTTGCACTTCCAATTAAGAAGCTAAAGGCAGTGGGACAGATAGACTAGAATGGGCTGGTTTTTCAAAAGACTTGAACACCCATCCGATATAGACTCATCGAAGGCAATGCGATAGGTCGTAGCCTGGGAGATAGGGGTTGAGCAACCAAGCGAACAAGGGCTCGTACTGTCGGAGGGTCCACAGGTTCCATTCTTGATCTGATTTCTCGCTATCTTATTCGGTGGTACAAAACTAAATACGACTCCTATTCTTGCCCGATGTAGGTAGCCACGCCCACTCTAATTCCATCCAATGTATACCACACTTTGGTAGAAGTTAAGCGCTTAAGCAGCTCCAGAAGCTGCAGAGAGGTGAAAGCTGGAAAGCCAATAGCCAGAATTCTTTTGGCAATAGTGGAATAGCCAGCTAATACTGGTGCAAGCTCGGGTATCGAGCAACACTACCTAGTAACCATACCATACATCTACTAAACAGAGGATGACATAGCCAATAAAGGATTGGTAATTCCTGTCAGAAGAAGAATCAGAGGAATCGAAGCAATCATAAAAGCAGGAAATTGCAATGCCTTCTCCACCCCGTGTTGATAAAACAATTGTATTTAGCGCGCCTCAAGCCTCCTTCCTCGGGGTAGGTCCCGCGTATGACCCAACCCATCTCCCCGAAGGCAGGCAGGTTCGGAAATAGCTTGCGCAGAAGCGAGAACCCCAGGTCCATATCTAAAAAAAAATATGTAGTTTTTGTAAGCGAGCTGAGGAATAAAAGTAAGAAAGTGGAGCATAGCGTTAGTCTCTTTCGGTGTATCAATAGGCACCTGATCTATCATGCAAAATACCCCCAATATTCAATCCAAGGAAAGTGAACCTCTAATTAAGATAACATCCGCCATCGTTGCCTGATTTTCTTGGTAATGATGCAGCACCTGGATGCGGTGTAAGACAACCTCTTCATGGGCACCCTCCTACTTGACTGCTTGCCTGATAGCCTGAATGCCTGATAGTCTGATGTATAGTTTAAAAAAGCAAGTAGTTTTTTCAAGACAGTGTTTTTCTTTTTCATGCAAGGGTAGAGATAGACAATGGTCGTGCTATTAGCCATGCCATGGTGGTACGCTAAGTATAATTCATTCAACAAACGAAGGGTCAGCAGATACCAGAGAATAGGGCTCAGCAGATGTGGATTAATTCTTTACTCTAGTCAATAGAGGGAAAAGAGTAGAGAGTGCCTACCATTGTGGAAGTTCACCACTTGCTTTGGTTTAGAAATTTAGGTTTCCCAGAAGAGAAGGATTTCTATTTGATGGAGCCCAACGCCTGTTAAAAGTGTCCTTGCCATGATAAGACGCAGGAAACGACCCACCTACCGCTAGGGGCTACTTAGTATATTTTGTGGTAGATTGGCTTGGCCTTTGCTCTTCTTTCTAAACGGAACAAGGTGAAAACAACCCTAAAAGCTAAATCGAACTATTTCCTCGCTCTTTAGAAGCATCAGAAGTAGGCGGATCTCTATCTAAATACTAGGCTCCATTGATTCCGGGAAGTCCAGGGTTGGTACCGCTTCTTAGTGAAAGGTAGGTTGTTAATGATACCGCTTAGTCAATATAGGTTAAATGCAACGACCAATTGACATATAGTACTGTGCTTAATTAAGTTAAGTTCGCTATTCTAGTGCGATGTTCAGTTCACTGTCTCCACTCCACTATTCTTATCTTACATAATAACCTGCCTCTTCTTTAATTGATTGGAAAGCTGGTCAATAAAATGCCAGTGGTAAATCCATTGAGTAGCAGCTCGTATCCAAGGAAAAGGCCATAACAAGGTATTCTCCCCAATCTTATTATCTTTCCCTTTCGAAGGAAGAAGGTCAGACAGCACTGGTCAATAGGAGCGGGTGGGCACATAGCAATAATAAATGGCAACAAGGCTCAACAGAGCAGAGACACAAGAATACCTATATAGAGACATGAGAAATAATAAGCCAAGGAGATCTTTACAAAACGAGAATTCCGCATCCGGTGAAAGCTGAAGTCACATAGGGAAGGGAGTTTCTGCAGATGGAGAAAAGGGAGATATCACACTGTGTGTGATAGGTTATTAGCTGGAGGATTGAGATTGGTATATGGCATTCAGATAGTCATATGCCACTGAAAGCATGGAAAGACTAGGTGAACGGGCTCACCAGGCAGGGAAAGCTAGATATAGCCTCTCTTCCTCCACTTGTTTTACGGATTCACATACTGGTTGGTATGTTCATCAAGTTCTCGATTACTACTTACGGTGCCCACTGACTCCCTTTAATGGTACGCAGTCCCTGCCAATTTCTCGAAAGAAAGTGCTATCCACTGAGGGGCAAGCGGAGGAAGTGCAGAAATCGCGTATCCGTCTTATCCTCGATGGAGTACAGTGGCTATAGAAAGAAAGGAAGAGTTCGATTGCTTGGAGAAGGTATTCTTCTTGGTCGACGGGACCTCCCCTCTTCTTACCCAGAAAAGGAAACTAGTCACTTCTTGCGGAATGATAGATCCGTTTGTCTTGCTCTACCTAAGCAGGATTGAGTACGATGATGCTCCCTACCTATGTGTACCTCATACTTTTCGGGCTAGAAATGCCATATAGTTAATGGAACTATCCATTTTGGTCGATCTTGATTAGTAGATTGCCAACTTCTTCTTCTGATGATAGGAATCTTCCCTTTATTAGGTGGCTATAGCATAACGAAACAAGTAGGTTATTCTTTACTAAGTTGGTTCCTCGGCTCGATTGGTAATGCAGAAATCACCTGGGCTTGCAAGCTATGTGATGTGACATACCTGGCTCAGCTCAATCCTACGACGAATACCTTCTGCGCCTACGACGAATACCTTCCTTTCCTTAGCGGAACAAACACTCCTATCTCCTGCTAAAGCTGGATGCGCGCCGGCACACGGGCCAAAGAGGACTAAGGAGAAGGGATGCCATACTAATAGACTGGGCAAGCAAAGCAAGGCAAGCGTTGATGACTCTCGATTGAAAGGTTAAGAGAAGGATGCGCATGGCACGTGGAGCTAGCGACTTCGCGTATTACTTATTGATCGAAAGTAGGGCTTACAGCAACCAATGAATACATACCGGGAAGGGCTGAGAGCTACCTACTCCTTACAGGGCTGCGTTTACCCATTCCTTGCCTAGAAGAAAAAGAATAACCATCTTCCCTCTTCTCCTCCCTTCACACTCGACTAGAGGGCGGGATTCTTTCATCCAATTGATGGCACTTTACTGAGACTGGAAAAACGGGTAAGAAACCCCGTCAAATCGATTCAACTTGACTGTCATAATTAAGAAAGTGAAGAGATGGGCGCCCTATTCTCTGTGGTCTGTGAAGTTCTGTCAGCTATTGCCCGTGCTCAGTTCCAGATTTCTTCCATCAGTAGTCGGTATCTTCCATTTCAAATGCTAGTGAACATCACTTCTTCTAATATGCAATTCCCGAATGGGAACAGACTTGAAACCCTTCTTTTCCTAGCATTTCAGCCCAGGCGGCTTCCCTCTATATTAATAAGTTCTTTCGAGCAATCACTGATGTAGGTAGGGCTGGTGCGAGAAGAGATTGTCTTATGCCAGAAAAGAGGTGCTCCATGTCGAAGGCAGAAAAGACGTGCTTATCAAATCGGTGGTCCAAGCTCTACCAACCCGGGACTCTAACAACACTGGTCTATAGGGCTTAAGCTAGGGAAGGGGTATAGAATGGTACTTTCCATTTCTCAGGAATCCATAGAGAGAAGATCCTCCAGCTGCGGGTACAAGGCAGTTACACTTATTTCAGCAAAAACTATTAGGAATGATGCTGATGGCAGATGCTTGCACTATTCACTTAAGGCTGGGTTGGCTTCTCAGTTAAGAAGAAGCAAACAGTTCGGCCTGATTGAAAACTAGCGTTTCTTGTCCTTGCATCTTGCGAAAAAACGGAGTAAAAAAGAACAAGAGCATGAGTTGGGTCTGTGATTCCTGTTCGAGAAGCGGTTCCAACATCTGCCTTCAGGGTCTTGTGATAAAATTGATATAGGATTGGGCATTGGTGTCCTCCTGGGTGCCAGGCAAAGAAAAAGAGAAAGGTCTCTCTCGCCTGTCCAGTGATTTTCTTCGATTTCCTTGTTCTTCTTTCCCAGGATTTCCAGATCGCACTCATGGAACTCAGAACCATGCTTTCAAGTACAGAGGACTCCTGAATAAGCTGACTTCGTTTTATTGAATAGCCAAGACCCTGGCAGTCAAACCTTAAGAAAGATAAGGAAGATTGATTGGACTTGAATTCCCACTTGATTGCTTTTTCTCTCTCCTCATGTTTTGCTAATAGTTTTTATCAACATGGAGATACGAAAGTAGAGAACGCATTGCATTCAATGTGATTTCCGCTGCCTTGCTTCGATTTCGTGCGTTTAAAGGCAGGGTTGAGCAACCAATCATAAGCCAGCGAGAAAACGGATGCGCGTTAGCGCAACGGCTTTCGCGCTAGTTGCTCAAAAAATCGTATAAAAATCAAGCAAGAAAAAGGTTCTGGCAGGCTGCGCGGGCGGGGGACTGTAAATCCTCTCTTTTGCCCATTGGACTCGAAATCCAAACGGAGTGAGTGGTTCGATTCCACTCTCAGAACGAGACTGAACGAAAGAAAATGCAAGTGAAACGAGACGAGAATCTTCGATTGGGAAGTGCACTTGTCCCACAAAACCCGGATCTGGAAAAGTGTTCAGTGCATCCCAATCTTCACCTGCGAAACCTTTCTTTCTTAGTTCTTCCCACTTGATGCTTTCGAACTACTGGTTATGTCATCACCTTTCTTTGATGTTGACTCTGACTCTGAGTGGTTAGAAGATCAGCAGCTAACCTATTTTCTTTTCTAACTTACCACCTGTATCTCCGGAAACGCAAACCGGAAATGACAATCCTTTCAACAGTCTGTACAAAATTACTTAGTACGAATGCACATCTCGGCCGTCGGGTAGCTGCTCACCATTTCAAAGTCTATATCTGTGGTTCCAGAAATGGAATTGCTATTCTCGATTCAGACAAGACACTGATTTGTTTACGAAACGCTCTTCATTTTATAGGATCTCTCATTCGTAAAAAAGGCCGTTCCTTCTTTTTAAAGACCAATCAAATTTTTTTATATGAGATAATGGAAGAAATGGCGAGCTGTATCAATGATTCTCAATGGAAGATCGGGGCTTTTTTGACCAATTCTTATGCTAATCCTAAGAAATTCCGTTCAAGAAAGAAGAAAATCAATTTTGGGTTGAACCAACAACCTGATTGTGTGGTTATTCTGAATCCAGATAGAAAGTCTTCGGTCATACTGGAAGCTGACCGATCACAAATACCTATAGCATCCTTAGTAGATTCTACGATCCCATGGGAATCCTATAAAAGAATCACTTATCCCATCCCAGCGAATGATCCTATACAGTTCGTATATCTATTTCGTCATTCGATCACGAAAACAGTGATTCTTGAACGGCCAAGAATCCCAGCGATGAACGTGGGTCGGCCGAGAGCGGGAGCTAGGCGTTTCACTTTGATTACGGGGAAGTCCGCAGGGGCCCACTCCCGAAGTGTCTCCTCCTGGCCCCATTTGGCCGAGCTGGCACCTGTAGTGGCCTCATACGTTGATTTGTTTGGTGAGGCTGCGGGGAGTGTACCGCTGCCACAAGGGGGGGCAGCTCAGGCAGCTCAGGCTGTTCAGGAAACACTAGCCCCACAAGAGTGGACGGCCCCCCTACCTGAAGCTTCAGGTAGCGGACCCTCCCATAACCCTGGACTCGGGGCACCAATTCAGGAGGCACCCTTGCAACCCCCTCTCCCGAAAGATGTGCAGCGAATACTTGAAAGCGCCTCCCAGTTTAGAAAAAAAATATCTCCACTGTTGCGTGCTATAGCAGCGCAAAAAGGGAGTGTTGACTTCAGTTCAGAGTCTTCTGAAGACCTAATCGAAGCGGCGTTCGACTGGGAGGACGGACCCTCTTCTAATCCAAAAGCCCTAATAAACTTATTTGAAAGCCTTAAAAATTCTAGGGCTGCATCTAAGTACTTCAAAAGGGCGGAGAGATGGGTCAAGAAAGAAAAGAAACGGAGAACCGCACCGGTTGATTCTGATTCTGATTCTGATTCTGATTAAGGGAAGGGGGATTCATAAGTGTGGGTAGGGACTGAAGTTATTCATTTGAAGAAAAAAATGCTGGTCTGCCGACCCGCAGATGTAGAGAAAGAGAGAGAGGTTGCCTCTCTTCTTGAACTGCGTAACCAAAGTCGCGATCAGAAAGGTATCTATCCGGACCTTGCATCTGGAAAGCGCCGGTTCGAATCCGGCTCGTGACATGATTATAGATTCTAGTCTATCAGAATCTTCCGGTATTAATATGTAATTGGATAAACTGAGCTTTCACCTATAAACTTATATTTCTGTGCAAGAAAGAAAGACTAAAAGCGCGTTCTACTAAACTCCGGATTGACTGGTTGTCTTACGCTGTGCTAGCAGGGGCAGGGGTTCGAATCTTCTTGATGCGGATTATCCAAGCTTAGAGTATGAAAATAGGAGCTCTTCTTACCTGCTTTGCTTTCCTCTAGAAGAGACAGGCTTACTGAAGCTAGCACTAGCAGCGCGTCTTGTCCTCAGTCAAATCCAATTCAATAAAGAACAAGAAAATGTAGGTGAACAAAGAAAGAAGGCAACTGCACTGCTCTAAGCCGTATGTCATGTGCAGGTACTGTACGCGCTGCTCTATTGCCAAGGCTAAAGAGCTCTTTTATATATAGCGAAGACCTTCCATTTTCTACGTGAAAGCGTAATCTGTTTCCCGAAAAACTGAGAGCTGGGACAATAAAATCAAGTTATCCTGGCTACACTTTTAGTGAGTTTTATTCCCTCATATGCAAGAAAGGGGGACTAAACAACGGATAGAGGCTTCGTACAATGGTGCTCTTTGAGGCTAGGAAGCAAGAGTGGTTTTTAAGGCAAGTAAGCTATAGAGATTTGACAAAGCACATCAACATTGAAGCTCTGGTGCGAGTGCACTAAGCAAAGGAAGAGGCAATACGGGTACACATACAGGCAGTATTTAGCCAGATGTAGCACCTTAATTGGCTCTGTTCCCAACCTTAGCGGCCTCCATCCAGATAAAGAAAGGATCCATGATGTGCATGTGCCTTTTCAAAGAGCTAATGTCATACATAACACAAGACTTTAGTAGGCCCTACTACTAACCAAGGATTGCAATTTTTACCTGAATTTTGGCTGTTTCTGGATTTCTCTATCAATTAAAGCACTGGGCGGGCGGCTTAACAAAAGTAACGAAACTGGGAATACTTTTAAAAAGCTAACATAAAATCTGATCTGCCCAATCGAAGATGCAAGAATAAAAGAACCGATGCTCATTCAAGAGAATGCTTTTTCACCTTACTAACTTTTTTTTTCAACAATAGCCAACCAACGTGGATGTTACAACCCAACCTGATAAAGGGACCGAAATCTTATATATAGTCATTTCGATTGGTTTTCCATCCCATCGCTTCCGGAGCTAAAAATATCAGATTTCAGGATTGAACAAGGTAGGGAAAGAAAGGCTCGCACATGAGATGTTAGAAGAAATGACGGCTAATGGATGCAAGCCGAATCAGTGCACGTACAATATACTAACTAATTCAGATATATGGTGCCAAGGCAGGTAGAAGGATGCTTCGAAAGTACTTTCTCGCTTTTCCTAACAATGCGAGTGTTATCACGATTTCTAGTCACCATGGGATGAATAGGAGGTGGAGAAGGGGGAAGTAGAAGAGACAGGAGAAGTGGGGGAAGATGATTCAGTAGTAGGAGTAGTGAAAGGAGTAAGTACTTGGAGAGGGGATGAGGTTGAAGAAATGGAGCTGGTAATAGGAGAGACAGGAGAGGATAATTTAGCAAAGGGAGAGAAAAACTTGTTCATTGAACACCACATGTCGACTGATGTACATCCGGGCAGACACTTGTCTCCCGTGAGGAGAATAACCCAGAGAAACACAGGGTAACGATCTTGAAGCGATTTGTGTAAGGACGTAGACAAGCAAAGCATAAACAACCTATAACCTTCAAAAAGGTATAATCAGGAGGTCGAGAAGTGCTCGCATAATCAGTCCCGGATAGAATGGCCCTGGCTCCTTCCTATATTGTCCCCAATGAAGATCCTCTTTCTTTGAACTTGGTTTCGAAAGCACTATAAAGAAAAGAAAGTAAATTTCTTGCTTATTCGAACGAATAAGGGATTGTTTTTAAGGAAGATAGCCTTAGCAAGTCAGTGAGACCGACAATGCTCCATGGACCAATCTTCTTCTGACTCAGCTTGTTATATTCACCGGCATAATATCTCTATCGGGGTAACACCACCCACCAAAAATCCCCTTCATGGGTTGCTAGTGGTGAAAACGGGCGAGGTGAACTTGATCTCAGGAAATCGAGCGTTGGAGGACGAATGTTACTCACCATTCACATACATAGTACTTGTGTGCACCCTAAAACTCTTTGAAAGCGTCTCTAAGCCTTTCTTGTGCTGAGAAACAAAACAGTCCATCGGCAGGCAATGTATAGCGGCGTGGAAATGCCAGCCACCCTCTCTATGCTTTTCCTGCTCAACAACAATACGGTAAAAAGTAAACGAACTTCTCACCGAGTCTGTCCATAACAACCTGCTTCGTGACGTCTTTTCTCAAATATGTTTCGGAGTCAACGTGACTAAAAAGTATCTGCGCAGCTTGAACAAGTGATTTTTAGGTCATGTCGATCCAATTAATATATGCGGCTCTACTCTTTAACCAGGCTGAGATTGGTCTGTGGATTTGTGCTGGGCGTTCTCCAATATAGATAGGCTTTGTTTGTTCGCCTACTGTCCCTAAAGAAAAATCGAAGGTTGTACGGAAGACTCATTTTTCTGTCCCATATTTGACTTGCTTAGCGCCCTTGCTGCACCGATTGGTTCCACTTGACAGCCCAGTTGTTCATTTCTGGTTTTTCAATTGTGTTTTATAAGAAAGCCTTCCATGCATCAATCACGTGGGTGGTACTTTATATGCTGCTTTCATCATTTGAAATAAGAGTTTTCCGGATCACACTGGCAGCAAAATCCAAGAAATTTTGTAGCCAAAGGCCTTGTGCACAATATGGAAGGAAGAGGAAAAATGCACGGTACGCAATGTATTGTGATGGACCCAGATGAATCGATCTTCATAAAGGTCAGCTAGGTCAGCCATAGGCACATAGCTCGGCACAAAGTTCAAACTTTTCAAATCAATGCGATGAATACAAACAATTTCCTATCGAAATCAAAGCGAAAACAAAAAAGGAAACGTTTCCGTGTTTGTTAGAAACCCAGCTCTTTCCTTTCCCTTCCTGACCTTGAAACTGGCTAGCGCCTTTTATGAACTCTTATCCAAAATCTCTCATCAATCAAAGTCTGTTCCTTCTACTGCACCTCAAGCACCTCCGGTTCAGGTCTTTTATGATTGTGACCAATTTCCTGGCCCGTTGGAAGGCCAAAGCTGCCCAAGTGATTGATCTCCCCCCAGAAAAGGAACAAGTTCGGATAATGATGAATAACATGAGTAGGCAATACCATGACTATTTCGATTTCCAAGCGATGACCACTTATGACTCTTTGATTGAAGCAGCCACTCGTATTGAAGATGCTATCTACAATGGGACTCATGGATCACAGGTCAAAGAGGCAGATCCAAAAGGAAAGAAGATAGCCCTGGGGGGAACAAGCAAGAACAGTGAAGTCAATATCTTGTCTGACGGAAAACCAAAGACACTCAGGACTTTCACTCCGTTCGGCATAACTCTCAGCCGCGCCTTGGAAAAGAAGCTTAAGAAGCATGGTGTACTGACGCCTTTTCCCCCATCTCCGCCACCAGATCCTCTTCCTCCTAGGTACAAAGCCAATGCCTACTGCAAGTACCATCAGACAAAAGGCCAAAAGTGTTTAAAGCTTAAACATGACATCCAAGACCTTATTGATTCAGGGAAAATTGAGCCGCCAAGGGCAAACCGTCCTAATGTCACTACTAATCCCCTACCCACTCATGCTGTACTTCCTCCTGCCAATATAAACATGATCGAGCCAACATTGTCGAGTTGGTAGTCTCTGACTCCCTCCTTATTACGCCAGCCGGAGAAAAGGGAGAAACCGATGGTAGAGACATGACTGGAATCCGGGAGACTGACGAGATTGAGCCCCCACCTCAAGTTCATATGCTCTGGTGGGATGATTTCAACGAGAAATTCCCAACCCCTCCTATTACTCCCTGAAAGCCCTGCAAGTGATGAATCCTTTACCCTTGCTCATATTCTGGAAAATCTTCCCATGTCATAAACCTTCCATTCTGTATAGGTAAACCATTTAGGGAGAATGGGTTTTTCGGTCTTTCTCACTAATACGTCTTTTTTTTCGCTCGTCAAATGTTTACCTAATCTTCCGCGGAGAATAAGAATGGTTTTTTTCGATCGGTTTTCTTCTTTTAAAGAACTTTGTAAATGAATGATTTAAGAACACAGACAGAGAGATATTGACTTTTTTCACATCTGTAACTACATTCTATTCTCACATTTCTTTTTTGATCTTTTTATGCGATCGGAAATTTATTTTTTTCTTACTTTTTATGCGATCGGAAAACGAATGAGATCAGAAAGATAGGCGGACGACTTGACGATAAGGTCGGATGTTTCCGTGAGCAGTAAGCAGCGGATCTCCCCTTTTTTTGGGGAAAGCTGGTGGCCCTTTTGGCGTGTTAATTCTTTCGACGGGGCGGCCTTCTTCGTTCGGTAGATCCGGTCGAGGTGGTTTTCGTTTACCAGCGCGTAGGTGGTTTAAGTTCCTATGACCGAGTCTTTCTGGCCCCTGTGAACATATTTTCTTAATGTATTAAAGAGGGCCTCTCTAACCGGTGAAAAGTGGTAGGTGTCCACTAACGGCTATTCCTGGCTCGGCTCCGATAACGCAATTCCGGGAGGAGTCGGTAGTTGGGCACTGGATCCCTTCGGACCTGGAGAACGTGTGACACTGGGTCGGGGTTTGGTGAACCAACAGGTCGCTCCTTTAGTTGAAGTATCGGGCCCCTTTTTCGTTGCCTAGGTTACACCTTCGGAATACCCCAGACGGGGATTTCGCTCTATTCCCCCCAATCTTCACTTTACGCCACGCCGACTCTCCGTCGTGGAATTAGACCAAGGGTCGAAGACCCATACCATAGGACCCCGTCTCCCGTATCTTATCTTTCGCACGTAGGAGATCGAGACACAGCCTTAGGGCTATGGGGAAAGTAGATCGATTGCCCAAGAATTACAACTACATAGAGGGTCTCTACAAGTCTATAAAGAAGTTTCAAAAAATTGATCGGTAGTAGTCCGGTCGCACCCGAACAATAATATTCCAGAGGGAAATGCACCTAAGATCAAATATTTTGAGCCGGCTTCCGTGGAAAATTCAGACTTTCTTTTTGATGCTGCGATCACATAAAAACATAAACTTTGAAGCTCAATAGCTAAATACATGGCAATTAAATCATGAGCCGGGATCATTAAGAGCATACTGCGAGTAGGAAGTGGAATTAATACAATGAATTCAGAAGCATCAAACCTCTCTTTTTCGAAAGAATCGAAACACATCGAAATGGTACCAGCCGTACTTAATAATAGAAGGATTTGGCAGAAATATGTAAAATTGTCCCTCCTAAAAAAATTATTCCAGAATAAAT
>WNGA01001729.1_pt1:0-15000 | contig 33414 bp, 17 predicted proteins | sample 5400061 | NCBI WGS metagenome assembly WNGA01 (sample SAMN13153366, study PRJNA577476) | soil metagenome | isolation source: 100 cm soil or saprolite under grassland replicate 2 | place: USA:California | collected 2016-06-15 | reverse complement strand
GTTTGTTCACGGAGGAAAAGGACTCCGGGAAGCTTCGTTCCTACATTCTTCTCTCAAAGGCATTCCATTTTTTGGATTTGCATTTGACAGTTGGCTGGGAAAACAACAAGAAGGGGCTAAGATCCTCGTTGACAACATGAATTCCTACGCAAGATACCGAATTGGATCCATAATTCATAGATGGGAATTGATGAATCAAAGAAGCAGTAGGAATGGGTCAATGACACTCCCTCCCGATGCTTTGCCAGAAGCTCGTTTTCTAACAAAAAAATGGAAGATTTTATGACCCGTTGAAAAGGACCTAAACTCGTGATAGAAGCCTTCTTTCGATAGTAGGAAATCAAACACATCGGGAAGGCTCGCCTATTCCTATTCTTGTTATGGGAGACTGTCCATACCCTATCTCGACTCCGTTCACAAGACCAAAAAGTAGGGGAAGGCGGGTTTGATCCTATCATCTGTTATTTTAGTTGCAAATGGCACCACTAAAGAAGCTGTTTGTGTAAACAGACATTTTGAAAGCAGAGTGAGAGACCCCTTATCCAGGGATGTGGGTGGGAAAAGAGCTATAGCCTTTGGAAGGAGCTTGTTCATCTGGCTAGGTACTGCCGGTACCTTATTGGTAGGTCCTCGAGTTGCCTCTTCGCTTAGTGCACTCGGAACAGAGCTTCAAGTAAGATGTTTGTGGAACATCTCTATAGCTTGTCTTACCCACCTCTTTTGGTTCCTTAGAAAGAAAGCTTCAAACCAAACAGCACCATTGGCCGAAGCAGACCTGGAAGCTGATCTGCGAGTGAATGAAATTGAACGATTAATAGCGCCTTTCATGCTAAAATCGGACGATTTCGATGGCTTCCTTTCCGGATATCGATTGGGATAAGGGTTTGATCGAGAGCTAGGAGATTCGGTTGTTTAACCTAAGAGAAGAGATCCAGTTTACAGAGGAGATGCCAGGGGCGGTGGCTGTTCAAGGAAGTTTCTAAGGAGGAAGGCTTGATTTATTAAAAAAAAGATAGGATCCGACTATCAAACCAAAGGAAATTGCCAACAAGAGTAGTTTAAAAGCACCTAGTTACCGAGGCAGATGAGAAGAACTGAACAAGCCAAGAAGAGTACTCAATCAAAGCGAGCTTTCATTTTTGCGGAGGAGTTCATCAATCGTTTAGAAAGCGATTCTGAAACCACCAATTTGAAAAAGAGTACTTGGAAAAAGAGCGAGCCGTCATAACGGATAGGATTGGGGGTCGACTTCCCCTCTCAGTTTGGAAAAGAGGAACTCTCCTCTCTTTGCTCGTGAGACTGTAAGCGAGTAGTTATCAACCATTGTTTTTTCTAGCAGACATCTCTTTTCAAGCGCTTTCTTCATTGGAAAAAGTGCAAACTTCATTCACCAAGTTCCCCTATTCTAGGCCGGTGTCCGAGGTTTTTTCCACAAATTCATTTATGTAAGCCAGCTCTAGATCTCTGGGTCTCCCTTTTACCCCTCTAATTCCCTTGGGATAAGGTTCCAGTTAGTGAGAGAGAATGTACTTTCACTGATTGGATTGTTCCAGCTGACACTTCGCCAAGCAGAAGCAGGAATCTTGTCCTTTCTTTCCGCCCACCCAACTATAATAAGAGTTATAAAGCTCAATCCAAGACATGAAAGCGGATAACCAAGGTAGTGTAGTCATTGGTTGGAGGAGAGCTAATAGATCGGACACCTTCGCCAAGCCTGAAGAAAGTAGGTAGCACCTTTTTTTTCACTATCTTTTTGAACTTCCCTTAGAAATATAAATGAGGAGAATCTCTCTTCCCTAGCAAATTGGATTCGTCGAGGTTGAGGGCCTAAACACAATTGAAGTCTTGGGGCTATGGAACCTACCCCACGGAGGCTCTCTTTGTCCCATCCACCAGGTTCTGCACTTTAGGGAGGCCCTTTTTTTATGAATACAATGATGAAGGGGACCCTGGAGTGAGATACTTTGCTTTAGTCTTTTCTTGCCCACGTCTACTTTACGACAGCGAGCGAGTGCCCCTCTTTCTTATGGTCTGACTCCCATCTATTCCGCCCAAGGAAGGGCATCCAAGACCAAAGTTGGCAAACCTTTGGCTTCAGTCTTATATCGCAAGCAGGCATATTCTTCTTCTTGACCCTCGTCTCAATAAAGCCGCTCTCTTCTTCAGGAACTTGGTGTCTCTCTTCCTCCTCCTATACTCTGGTGTGATAACCTCGGCGCCACATTCCTAGCAGCGAATCCCATTTTTCATGCCAGGACGAAGCATATTGAGATTGACGTTCATTTCATCCGCGATCTCATTGCTACGAAGCAGCTCACCATTCGGTTTATTAGCACGAAGGAATCCTCTTTACCCAACCTTGATTGAACTTTTTCGGATTGGTTTTCGTACGCTACGCGCCTTTCGAATGTTTTCTTTCCTCTATTAAAAGAAAAGAATCCACAGTAGAAATGCTAACAAGGAAGAGAAGAACCCGCCCGGAATGCCAGCCTTCCATATCTTATTATTTCTTATTGGTATAGAGACTCAATCCTTCATGGATTAGAAGCACAACGCAGAATCAGCAAAATCAAAAGCTAGGCGCGTAGCGTGGTATAGTCCCCACAAGTAGCCAAGGTAAGTGAAAAGCGAGTGTCGGGCGGATTTGCCATTCAAGCAGAAAATTCTCATTCAAATTAAAGCAGCATAAAGTCCTATATAAAGAAGAGGCGCGGAGCGGTTCAAGTGCTCTGTCTCTATCAGTATGGGTTGCAAATTCTGCTACGTAGCATCCAGCACCAACAGAGTAGATGCGGGTTGAAGGGTTTCCAACTTTGAAACATGGCAGCAGCAAGTTGGTTGGTGATTATCGGTCTGTCGGTGAGAACCTTGAATAGGAGAGAGGCTTGCCAGTTGTGGGTTTGAACGTGAGATCCATCAAGGTTTACCACAGCATTACTTGAGTCCTCCTCTAACAATCCCTGAAACTGTTGAATCAGCTCTTCCTCAAGTGTTGTTTGGTGGTCAGGAAAGGTTGATTGGTTGAGGTCCATGGCGGTATGGGGTTGGAGGCAGGTATGTGTAGCAACGAGTTGGTAAATCTTCGTTAGGGCTTTGAAAGGGTTTATAAGGGAGGAGGCGCGGAGCGGTTTTTTTTGGTTTTGAAACGGGTTGGAAGTGTATTTTCTGGAGGCTGTTGCATAGCCAGTGGGATGGGACAGGTGGAAACATCAGGTTGGTGGGTAGGTGGTTTCCTGCAATCGTCAGCAGGATGAGACAAACAGGAAGCTCCGAGGGTTGGGAACAGGTGTACATCTGTGATGCTCTCATGATGGGATCAAAGGGTATTCCTATAGCGTGGGTACACCATAAGGAGCCGTTGTGTGGGCCTGCCTGCGCCGCTGTGGTTCTGGAATCTGCAAAAGGTGGTCTGTGACTCGCCGCCAGAGGCTCCAGGTACAGACTAGAGAGGTTTGTTTTTAGCTGGGAACAGGGCCTTCGCTTCGCGCCTATTCCGGTGCTTGATGACCTATACCACTAATCACAACTACTTTACTTATTCGTCAAAAACCTATTCCCCACCAACCAAGATTATTATTCACGCACCTACCATTAGCGCATCCACCGACTACCAGCTACTGTTACGGGAACCTTCGGACACGGAACAAGATAAATAGAGAAGGATCTGAAAGAAGATTGATTTGAATGACAGGTCTGGCCCTACTACCATCTCTTCCTGGAAGCTCTTTCTGTTCAGGTGCTGCTCCTAAAACATCTGTAAAACAGAAGAAAGTCCCGCGCTATTCCGATTTTGGATTCATAGCCTGGGGCAATCCTCCCTCACACGAATGCCTATTATAGGACCAACTCCCTTCTTTTCTTCATCTGCACCTTTCACTTCATTAAATGCCGCAAATCAATCGGCTGTGAACAAATTTATTCAAAACCTTTTGAAGAAGAATAGCTATCTTTGCTCTTTCTTGCGCTTCTACCTCCTTCTTCCTATCCGAAATCGTCTGTTAGAGAATGGCCTTATGTACTATATAAGCAAATCGGCTCTCTGAAAGTGAGGAACGAAACTGGCCATACTGCCACTTCCCTAGTCACTTTCCTTACTTATTCTTACTCTCTGGCACTGGGGGAGTCACTTCGCTCGCCTAATGCTCTTCCTTGTCTTGGAGGAATCCCGCTGCGCGCCTTTTAATTTGAGGCCTTTATCCCCGACCCCAAGCCCTAGTTTTCTACCTTTCTTGGGATTGGCTAATGCCGATTTCCTTCTTAGAGCCTGGTTCGTAAGGCCTCTTCAGCTAATAGATGTGTCAAAGACCGTTGCCAGCTACTGCTAGTCGCAAACAAGCCCTTTATATATAACCTTCTCTTCCGGGCTAGGAGTGAAATGCCCTCGAGCGACTCGGGGCTAAAAGCCCTAATGAAGAAAAAGAATGGTCCTAAGATTGCCTACTTGATCCGCTACTTTATTCTTCCCAAAAAAAAGGAAGGTTTTGCCCTCTTACTATCTTCGGTACTGCTTTTGAGAAGAATGAATCTCAAGTTATATATAACCTCAGGTTCGGTAGGGGGCGTAGGAACGGATAGCGCTCTTAGTTAGCTTAGGAGCGGAGGTACGAGACAAAAGGGGAGTTTCCCTCGATTAAGCAGTTTCCACTAGACCTTTGGGTAATAGTTTAGTTGTTCCCAGAGGAATTCAATCTGGGCAGCTAGAAAAGGAGAGGGGCGAAGCCTAACTCCAATGCCCGGGGATGTTCTCAATCTAGAAGGCGAGCTACAGATGGGTTTACCACCGTGGTGCAGAATAGGGAACATAGGGCGGGCTAACAACTGGAATGAAAGAATCAGTTGACTTTAAGGCCCTTTCTGCTCCCTCGGACTCTTTGGCAAGCAAGCATCCCATTGATTCTTCAGAGGCAGATAAATACAAGATCACTGGCTGGCCCTTGTTTCGGCGGCATCAACACTGGAGGTTTCGTCTGGTACTGTTTGATTGAATCAAACACCTTTTGGTGAGCCTCGGTCCACACGAATTGCTCTTTCTCTTTGATTCTGAGCAATTGCCCCCAGCTCCTCAACCGGCCTGCTGTGTTGGAGATGAACCTTCTTAGGAATTCATTTTCCCAATCAGCCCATAGCCCAATATCGAGACCACAGCCTATTATTCAAACCACAAAGGATCCCTCTTTCATCGTCCAATCTTCTCGATCGAACATATTGACATCAATACTCCTTTCCATGGCCATTCACGGCCCGCGAAGATCAACCACTCGTGCCCGAGATCACTATCCAATCAAAAACCAGACTTCCAAGATCCATCTCACTCAGACCCTTTTGAATGTAGCGGATAACAACGGAGCGGGGCTATCGAATTGATATGTATTCGAATCTTAGGAGCTGGTAATCACTGATATGCTCATATTGGTGACGTTATTGTTGCTGTAATCAAAGAAGCAGTGCCCAGCCTCTAGAAAGATCTAAGACGAGCTGTAATTGTACGTACATGTAAAGAACTCAAACGTGACAACGGTATGATAATACGATATGATGACGGTTGTCATTGATCAAGAAGGAAATCCAAAAGGAACTCGAGTTTTTGGTGCGATCGCTCGGGAATTGAGACTTATGAATTTCACTAAAAGAGTCTCATGAGCTCCTGAGGTATTATAAATACTAGTAGTAGAGACTATGATATAGTAGGGTACCAGAATATAGATCAATTAGTAGATTGTGTCTGACGCATATACATGAAAAAAGAAAATAATTATATAAAAATAAGAATTCTAATCTTAATAAAAGGAAGGGTTCGAATAGCATCTACTAATATTACCGAAAACTTTGTGAAAATACTTCTACGAGAAGGTTTTATTGAAAACGTTCGAAAACCATAGGGAAAGTAACAAATCTTTCTTGGCACGTGCCCCTGCTCCTGGTCTTCGAACTAGTCATTAATGGTCGGCAACATAGGTACCCTTTTTCGGTATGCGTTGCGAACACTTTCATTTTTAGCGTCTCATCTTCTCTGGAGAAGCTCAAATCGAACGGATAGAGCAGATGGTCCAACTACAGAACTTCTTCTTTTTCATTACTTCCATGGTCGTGCCCCGTGGCACGGCAGCACCCGTACTATTGAAATGGTTCGTCAGTAGAGATGTTCCCACTGGTGCCTCTTCTTCCAATGGTACTATAATTCCTATTCCTATCCCTTTATTCCCTTTTTTGGTCTATCTACATTCAAGGAAATTCATACGCTCCATGGACAGAGCAAAAAGTGGAGTGTTGGTCAAAGCAAGCCGCCCTATTCTATTACCAGACAAAATTGGGAGAAGCTCATCCGCTAGAAATGCTTTATTTCGTTTCGTTCCCGTTCTTCATTTCCTTATTATCGAATCCATGGGGGACTTGTCATATTTAGAATCTTTCTGCGGTCTGCTCTGTTTACAATTCTTTCGTACTCTCTTCTCTTTACCACGCGATAGGTCAGCGAAGCGTGAGCGGGCGCTCCGAAGTAAAGGCCAAACACTTCGGCCTAAGGGGAATGAGCAACAAAATGACAAGATGAGGTGCCCCGGGCACCCCCATATAGAAAGAAGGGTCGAAGGTTTTGGGCCTGTAGCTTTCCCCGCCCCCCCCTCGTCGAGTGGTGCTTGTTTGGGGGGTGTGCCACCTGAAATCGGGCTTGAAGCTCTCGCCTTACCAACGAGCCGACTGTTGATGGCTGTTGGTCACGACTACTACAAAAAAGTGAAGATGAATCTTTCTATTTCACATGGAGGAGTGTGCATCTTTATGTTGGGTGTTCTTCTGTCGTGCGACCCGATGGCTTATGTGCGACCTGTGGCCCACGCCTCCTATTCTATTTGTTCAGGGCGGGCGGCGTGAACTCTGATTCGATCCGGGTATTCAATCCCGCCGCTGAGATGCTCAGTTGACTCCTTAACCTTGATAGGAAGATGGCTTATTCCTAAATTCGTGCATAAGGGTAAGGAACTTTGGATGAATTAATGCGAATGGGTGTAAGCCTCGCAGCTCGGAAACACCCAGTGCTGACCACACTGAGAGACACGAAAGCGCAGGTAATGCCAGTTGGCGAAGTGGCGTTAAGCATCCCTAGCGGTACGCAAAGAGAGGTCGTGATGATATCATCTACGTCCGTACCGCTCCTCGTGGAGTAGATCCCGCATCCAACCAACCCTTTTTTTACCAGGGAACGGGAGAATTCCCACTACCGCAGGCAGGCCAGCCGGGCCGTGAGCGCGGTGGGAACGGGCTTCCCAAAAAGCGAGCCCCGGCCCGGGTCAGCATAGAATGGGGGGGGGACGGCCCTAATGTTGTGTTGGCCGGGTTGCGGGCGGATAAAAGCGGACGTGGGGACTCGGGTCGGGGCACAGCGTAACTAAGAGAGCCATTCCATTTAGTGCGAGACAGAATGGGCGGGCACAAGCGGTCTGGTGTCCGAGCCGATTGGTCAGACGACGACTACTGCACATATTATATTAGCCGCCTATCCCGGAATGGACTGGGATGGAATAGAAAGAACGCGAAGCAACAAGCAAGGGATGAGCGCTTTGTTGCTAAAGCGCATACGTTTTCTTGCTGGGTCGGTTTGTTTTTGGGGGGTGGGGCAATAAGCTTGCTTCTTCACAAGCTTATCCCCGCCCCCTTTCCTGTCCGTCCCGACCGGCAGCAGTTGGGTCTCCCCATCTCTCCTCAACTTCCCCGGTCTTCGGCCCGAGCTGTATGAGGCAGAAACTCGTCCCACGTACGGTTCGGAGGCCGAGCCCCACCCCAGCAATAATGGTGCGGCTTAGGTCAACTAATACGAATAAGATACAGTTCACTCAACGATTGCCTTTGGGTTCCGAACTCCATATGGGGAAGGAACGTTGTTGTTTGCGAGGTCTCGATCATTTACATGGACCCACTTCTCATTCCATTTGTGGGAATTTGATGATTTATAAACCGTCCCCAACGAGCGAAAGGTTCATGTTTGAACATGATGAATCACTTCGTGCCGACCTGTTGCCCATAAACTTTCCTGCCTCATATGAGAATGGAAAACTGGAAGATTTTCTGCATCGGTGGATGAAGAATCACGAACATAAGAATTTCTGGTTTAGCATGTTCCCAGAAAGAAGATACTTTTTTTCCATTCGAGAAACGAGGAGCACGACTGAAGTGGCTATACATACAAATCCATTTACGGATCTATATGCTCCGATTGGAACTGGAAGTTCCAGAACTGGCGGCTGGTATACCACCATAATGAAATTGCCTTTTATTTTTAGTATTCGGATAGGATTTCTGTTGGCTTCATCGGGAGGCTCGCGTAGTTTGTTACGTCAACTCCAAAAGGATAAGTTGCATTGGAATCGAGAAAGTTTCGTTCATAATTGCATAAAAGGAGTCAAAATAGTGGCTGCGGCGCGTCGAGGGTCAACCTTGATATCGAATAACCTTTCGAGCCTTCCCCAATGGATCTCTATCCTCCTTTGAAACCAGTAGAAGTTCACTGACCATCCCTGTCAAACATAACCCAAGGTAGGATCGAGAGGAGAAGAATAGGACTCTTGCTAGTATCATAACCTCTCGATGGGAGAATGAAACCATTAGATTAGTGGAAAGAAGAAAGAATGGGAAGAAAGCAGCCATGGGCAAGCTTTAATTAATATAAATAAGTAGGAGTTACAGCCTTTAAATTCGAGTGAAACGAGCCTTTGACGTAGTCAGAAATTCGACTGCCCTTTCACTATTATTATTATTTTTTCGAGTAATAGCGGAAGGAGTGCCAAAGCCCATTTTAGTAGAAAGCAGCTGCCCTTTTTTAGTAATGCGGAGTGACATAATCAATCGAATTCGACTGGTTGGTTCCCCTTATTAGTCAATTGCTTTTGACGTATCAGGTGGGAATGGGAGAGCCTCTTTTCTTTCCGCAATGGAATCGGCTTAAGCTCGACCTTTTCTTTCATTTAGGGATAAAATAAAAAATTGCGTTTTTCTTAGTTTAGAATATCAAAAGACATCCCACAACCCGGTCTTAGGTTCAGAGTCGCTTTGTGGGAACTTCAAGAGAGAGAAGAGAGATCATAGCTTAATATCAAAGGTCAGGTATACCTGCCTACGTTCGGCATACACATTCACTAGTTCCATTCGGTACCTTTCTCTAGATGGAATCCCAATTCGACTTTCAAATGCAAGAGCAAGAATGCCGTGAGGGAGCCCTATCTCAAAAATGCAAGGCCAGATCCCACTTTCTTTAATCGAGCGGGCAAGGGATCGCAAACATCTATTCTTTTCAGAGAAAAGGTTTTCAAAAGATATCCCGAAGGGGTCTTAGGTAAGGTAAGGAGTGACAGCTCTATTCAATAAGCTGGCTCTTTAAGGGAAGATAGGGCATCTCCTAAAATGTGGAAGTTTGGTGCTTTAGAGATAGGGCCGGCACGCTTTGCTGGAAAGCAATAAGTCAACAAAACAAGGTAGGTCTACCCCCTAATAAGGGTTTCGCTCGACGACCCTGTATCCATTCTCGATTAAAGCACGGAGAGTTAGGTTTATTATCTCCAGTTTGATGCTATCTTCTCCACGACTTGGTTCTTATGGATCTCCTCCAGGTCCTAGGCATCTTGTCTCTAGCTCTGCTCTCTATCGGTAGTCAAATCAGCACTTTGTCTTTGCCTGTCTCTGTCCATTCCTTCAACACTGATGGACTCGGAGTGGCATAACCCCTTTAAGAAGAAGCATAAGACCTAAAGCGAGGAGATAGAATAGAAAGAATGATAGCCAGTTCTTTGAAAGTGGGAAGAAAGCCAAGGATACGGTGGTGTGTAGGGTCTTTCAAATCAATCAGGAAAGCGTGAGCTGAGAAGGAACACGGCTTTCCGCGCCTTGACAAGTGGATCTACCAAGAATTGCTTTTTCAGCCGTTACTTATTATATAATAGCTCGATCCGCTCACGCATGTGATTGATTTCTCCCCTCTCTTTCGAAAATCTTCCATTCGAACAGGAAGATTCCCTTCTCGCTGTGTATCCAGAACCTGAGGATGATGAGGATCTATAAAGATTCTTTGATCGAGCTCTCGCTTCGGCTTCTTTTGTTGCCGAAGACCAGGACCCGTCTTATTTGCGGAAAACTTGTCTGTTTAGGGACTCTTTCCTTTCAATGGACATACTTGCCTGGAACTGATTCTACCTTGAGAGCGCTTCCCTCTTTTCTGATTCCTTCCCCTTGACCACCGAAAATACAACTTCTAATAGCAAAGGCTATTTTTTAGATGTTTCAAACAAGTGATTTTACACTTTTTTCCTTCCTGTCTTTCCCCGATAGAGGAGTTTGACCCCTCAACTTCTGCCTTTGCCCTTTGTACTTCTTCCCGCAATGGAGATCCCTGTTAAGGAAGAATATCTCGCTCGTGCTTTTTTTGCGAGGAAATCGCTCTACTTTTTCCAGCGATGAGTGATTGAGTAAGGTCTAATTCAATCTGTGTTATGACCTACCTTTTTTGATTGAAGTAAACGAGAGCTTTACTTCTGCTTTTCAAACCCTAAGGTTTGAGCTCGTCCTCGGGTCGGATTCGGATCCTTTTCTCTCTTTTAAAATTCCATAGATATAGATGTCTCGACTGCCGAATCCTTATCCTGAGAACAACTCGATTCTGTTGATTCACTGTCCATTTGTCCTTCAACCGGATTAATGGTCAACGACTTTTACAGCCTTTCCTTCACACAAGGTTTTTAATCCATCTCCCCCGCTTAGGACAGTAAGGGGAAGTAGCGATATTCCGATTCCTTCGTGGGGAATCAACGAAGGCAGCCGCTCCAGCAGCTTTAGTACTTAAGTTAACGCCCCAGCCCTTACTTATCCCGCGATGAGAAGGTAGATGCGGTAAGCCAACTCCTATCCTTCTTGCGGAAAGGGCATTCAATGCCATCTTCATTCCCTTCCTTGCTTCGAGGAGCAGGTCGAATAGTCAAAGAAGGGGATGGCTAATTCCAGGAATAGAGTAGCATTCTCAAGCACTACCCTCAGTTGCAGCCCCAGTCCATATAAAACAGTCAATCTACCAGCAGCAGAGGCTGCAGATACATGTCCACCACCTGTTTATCTACTACCATAAGCGGGAGCAGTTGCAGGTAAAGAGTGTTGTGAGGGCTTTCATTTGCGCGTTAAGGGCTGTTTCTGTTATAGCACTAGAAATCTGTGCCGTTAGTCTCAGCTAGAACAGAGGTTTAGCATCGACTAAATTCCGTATTCCGTACGTTAGGAAGGCGATCTGAACTTTCATCATAGCCTTGAACCTAAGAGAGCAATGCGAACAGTTCAGGAGGTCGCAAATCAAACCCTTAGTTCAGTGCCGGGTTTCATAAGTACTATCGGTCAATCATATCATTTTCTAGACGGAATGGGGTGTAGGCACGCACGTTTATTGGAGCAGTTGGGAAGAACACCGGCCAATTTTTGCAATCGTTAGAAAAAGGAGCTTGGTCAGCCATGTTCCCTACGTACCCTCTCGTTATTCCCAAGATTTTCCGTTGTACCTATTCTCCGCAACCGTCGGTTCAGATCTATCTCGGGTACGGTCACTGCACTCCAATCGTAGTATCTCCAATCTCTGCCTTGGTTGGTGCACCTATGGTTCTTTTTGTTATTGATGCCAAGAAAGATAAATAAAGGAATACAATCTTCATTGCCCCTAGTTGCGAAGGTAGCAAAGCTACAGATTCGAGTGAAATGGTTGGTGGTAATGATGTGTGGTAAGGTCGCTGCTAATGAATGGTGGGTGCGTGGAGAATGCTATGGATTCGAGCTCTATTTTCCTCTCGGTACTTAGATTTTTATCTAATCTCTCATTCCTGTTTCCTTTGTTCTGCCGACTACATTGATTGGATACCGTTGGGCCTGCCTACGCACTAAGTATACCGATTATCCTTTAAAGCCATTGAATTGCCTTTGGGTGTCCTACCCATTTTGGAGATCTTATTCTCACCTTGTTCTATTGCTCTTTCTCGATGGTATTTCGGAGTGCTAGACCTCATTCTCTTTGATACGCTTATTCAATTGTTTCTTACGAAACCTTACGTTACTTTAATTCGATGAGGAGGATGGGACTAAGGAGCGGGTACGGGAGCTTGACCAGGAACAAGATAACGAGAAGTGGATTTGCCTGGGGTGGGCTCACCTACGACCACTCTTCGATTATTGAAGTTCATAATTTCTCCCCTTTAGTCGGGTGGGCTCACTTTTTTGCCTTTTCCTCCCACGATTTAAGGATTGGCTCAAGCAACCTATCTTACTTACTAATAATAATAAAGGGGCAGGTTTGAGTCTTAAAGTTGAAGTCTGTCTTTTTCAATGGATAAGAAGCTCGACGAAGAGCTTCCCTTGCCTTTAGGCTTACGGAAAAAGGCGAATCCAAGGGCTCTTTACTATGATAAAATATCATAGGGACGGACACTTCCTTTAAGAAAGCCGTACTCTCATCAGCTTTCAAGTAGATAAAGAAGTTAAGGCTAGTGACATCAGCTATCGGCTATTGGCCTTTGTGAAAGCTTCTCTTCAATATGTTTTATCCTTTTCCAAGCCTTCTTCGTCAATGATTATGGGTCGTTCCTGTCCTGTAGTTCAATACACTATTCTAAGGCCAGTTGCCTATACAGGATCTAAAGTTTCTAGTACAGTCAGCTTTGGTTATCGCTATACCCTCTCTAGACAAACGATTTGATTCAAGCCACTCTACTACTGGTACAGTAGCACCCTGCCTTAATAATCGCATAGGCACCCGGGAACCTTACTCAGTAAAGAAGGAGACTCCCTAAACAAGACTGCTAGCTGGTATGGAGGGACTAGCTTTACTTGCTTCCTAGTCAAATATGCCCTATCCGTCTTACTTTAATATGAATGGTATATATAAATAAACTTCCTGCAGATTGCTCAAACCACGTAACCTAATCAATGCGCCTATTCTCCTAAATCAAGACAAAAGGGATTCCACGGCTCAAAGGACTTTTAAGCCCAAAAAGGACCTCGCTCGATCAGAAAAGAAAAGTCCATTTTCAATCAACTGATGAATGCCGTCAATCCACTTTCAATCAATCGACGACTGCTCTTCTTCTATTCTGAACGTCTTAAAGTGTACCATTCAGAAAAGGTAAGGTTACAGGGCGCTCTGAGGAGGAGATTTGTAAAAAGGATTTCCAATTAATTAGTAGGAGAAGCCCCTTATTAAATAACTTAGCTCGAAGGTCCAAAGTCAGATGCTTAACCCATGCCATCCCTTTCAACCTTAGAAAGTCTTATCAAAGAATCTATCATTCTCAAAAATTCCCTAAAGGCCCCCCGGGCTTGACAAGTTCAGCAAAACCGTTGAGAAAGCGGGCTACACCTAGCTTAGCCTATCCAATATCCGATTCAAAAAGAGCTTGGATTGCAGCCTTTTCTATCTCTGTATAAAGTCAGTCAGTCCCAGTGTTGGGCAGAGCCCATTGTCAAAAGATCGTTTTGCTAGGATGCTTGCTTGAATCTAGCTACTTCCAAAAAAAGGCATTTTTCACTCTATACGGTATGGCTACAAACCGAATGAAGAAGTCGGAAGCAGTTCATCGCCTGTGGGAGCTTGCTGATAGTAAGGAAGCCATAATCTTTCTATCGGATTGCCTATTTGTCTATCTGTCTGGTGAAGAGAGAATGTAAGATACTCTCAATAGGGCAAGCACCCAATACCTCGTAGAGTCCAAAGCTCCTGCTCAAAGAGTTCAGGAAGACCAACCATCTACACTTGATTAGCTACTGTGCACTTCACCAGAACATGGTCTATGTCCTCCACTACCCCTTCACAAACATCAAAAAAACACTGAAACAATGGGAGCAAATTCCTTGAGACAAGAAGTTCGTTCTCTGCACGGAAGTCTATTCTAATAAATAAGCTTTCCACCAAAAAAACGGAATGCAGGGAATGACCTTAAGCTTCCATACGCAAGAGAAATTCAGACCACCTTCCTCATTAAATGGCTGGCAGACCTCCCTGTATACTTCCTTCATCCTAATCGTCAGAGTGAACAGAAGACCCCCATGTCAAAGTATCAGAACAGATGCTTCTAGGAATTGGTACAGCTTAAATTTATCGCACCACCTCATCAGGGAGAAAAGAAGCTAATAAACTAAGATGCCAATCCCTATTAGGAATGAGATAGTGGGAGAGAGACAAACCTTCCAACAGCTCTGACATGTTCATAGGAATAGGCCTTCTATTCAATGCAGTCCCACCGAGCCAAGGGTCTTATAACAATCGCACCGAATTACCATCTCCAATCTGCCACTGGAAGTTCTCTTTAATAGAATGACTGGCTTTACATATCTCCTTATTATATTAATAGGAAATGAATGGGCAGCAACATAGAAGTAATTACCCACATCTATGAACCTCTCATTCCTCCACGGATTCAATCCTGCCCCAGGCGTACCGTACCTGAGACAACCCTTTCCTCACCGGAGAATTGCATTTCCGCTTCAGCTTCCTTACATCATTGCATTTCCGCTTCAGCTTCCTTACATCCTGCTTTTTCTGGATCCCTTCTCTTCTAGGCAAGGATCCTTTCTCCTCAGAGTTTTCCTATCCTATAGAAAGAAAAGAATCTCAGACGGCTTTCATTAGATTATGCTTCCTTGCCCGTGTGGAACATGTGTGAGCATTATGTTTTTCCAACAAGTGATCCGACTGGAAGAAGTGTTATATGAGGACTTCGAGATCAAATAGAGAATCTGGCTCTCCATTCCTCGTGAGCCACTTATTTCTCCGAAATCAGAGATCAGAGTGATTTTCCTCCTTTTTCCCAAATAGTCGACGGTCTTACACCATTGGGATACTTCGGATAAACTGGAGTACATATATGAGAGACCGGTGCTAAAACCTTTTCTCGAGATATCTTCCAAATTCTTAGGGTCCTTGCTCCGGATCTTGTTCCCCCGGTGCGAAAGCAGTTGGTTCCGTAGTTTTAGAATTCTGCTAATTCCAAG
>WNGA01001728.1_pt1 | contig 33417 bp, 21 predicted proteins | sample 5400061 | NCBI WGS metagenome assembly WNGA01 (sample SAMN13153366, study PRJNA577476) | soil metagenome | isolation source: 100 cm soil or saprolite under grassland replicate 2 | place: USA:California | collected 2016-06-15 | reverse complement strand
GCAAAAAAGCGTTGAATGAACAACGGCAAACGTGGGCGGACTTTTTCGCCGCGCTGGATCGCGTGGCCAAAATCAACCCGGCGTGAGTCACACCATGAATCCGAATTGGAAACAAATTGTGCGCGAGCATCTCGCCGTGCTGCGCCTGCCGCCGGAACGCGAAATCGAAATCGTCGAGGAATAGGCGCTGCATTTGGAAGCCGCCTACGAAGACGCGCTCGCCGATGGTTTATCGGAAGCGGAAGCCGAGGCGCGCGCCCTGCGGAGTTACGACTGGCGGTTGCTGGAATGTGAATTGATCCGCGCTGAACAGCCGCTGGCTGCGCGGGCTTTGCAACCCTCATTGGAATTGATCGAACAACGAGGAGGAATACGAATGGAATCGTTCATACAAGATTTACGATTCGGCGCGCGAATGTTGATGAAGAATCCTGGTTTCACGTTGATTGCAGTGCTGACGCTGGCGCTGGGCATCGGCGCAAACACGGCGATGTTCAGCGTGGTCAATGCGGTGCTGTTGCGCCCGCTGCCTTACCCCGCCGCTGAGCAGTTGGTACAACTCAATCACCATTATCCAAAACAGAATTTGCGCGCGTCGGTTTCGCCCGTCAGTTTTGCGCATTATCGCCAAGTCAGTCAGTCGTTCGCGGAAATCGGCGCGATGACAGGGTGGGAGGCCAATCTGACGGGACAGGGCGAACCGGAACGGTTGCGAGGCGCGCGGGTCACCGCGAGTTTCTTTCACACGCTCGGTGTCAACGTCGCGCGTGGGCGCGGCTTCACGCGCGACGATGACCAACCGGGGCGCAATCGCGTGGTGATCGTCAGCGATGGTCTCTGGCGCAGACGCTTTGGCGGCGCGGCTGAACTGGTCAACCAGACAATCACGATTAATGGCGAAAACTACATCGTCATCGGAGTGGTGCCGCCCGGCTTCGAGTTTGGCCGTGAATTCGGCGAAACCGTCGAAGTCTGGACGCCGCTGGCGTTCACGCCCGAACAGTTGGACGCGCGGCAGTGGCGGCAGGAATTTCTGGGTGTCTTTGCGCGGTTGAAACCGAACGTCACGCTCCCACAGGCGCAGGCTGAAATGGAAACGATTGCCGCCGGAGTCCGGCAACAACAATGGCCCGTTGGCGAAGCCGCCGGTTGGAGTTTGCTGATGCGCCCGTTGGCGGAAGTGGTGGTTGGCGATGTGCGCCGACCACTATGGATGTTGCTGGGGGCGGTCGGCTTTGTCTTGCTGATTGCCTGCGCCAACGTCGCCAACCTGTTGCTGGCGCGGGCCGTCGCGCGGCAAAAAGAGATTGCGCTGCGCGCCGCTCTCGGAGCTACGCGGCGGCGAGTCAGCGCGCAATTGCTGGCGGAAAGTTTGTTGCTGGCATCGCTCGGAGGCGCGTGCGGCTGGCTGCTGGCCTACGGCGGCGTGAAGCTGCTGACCGGTGTCACTCAAATCAATCTCCCACGCTGGCACGAAGTCGGATTGGACTGGCGCGTATTCGGCTTCACGGCGCTGGTGTCGTTGGCGACCGGCATGCTGTTCGGTCTGGTTCCGGCCTGGCAAGCGGTGCGTGTTGATTTGAACGAATTGCTGAAAGCGGGCGGGCGCAGTGAGGCAACCGGGCGCAGGCCTTGGCGCAGCGGATTGGTTATCGTCGAGCTGGCGCTGTCGCTCGTGCTGCTGATTGGCGCGGGGCTGCTGGTCAGGAGTTTGCAACGAGTGCAACAGGTCAATCCCGGCTTTCGCCCGGCAGGGTTGCTCGTTATGCAAACCGCACTGCCGCGCAGCCGCTACCGCACGCCTGCGCAGACGGACGCTTTCTATCAACAATTGCTCGGCCGGATGCGCGCGCTGCCCGGTGTGCAATCCGTCGGCGCGACTTCGATCCTGCCGCTGAGCGGTGTCAGTGCGCCGCCAAGCAACTTCGAAATTGAAGGACGCGCGCCCGCGCCTGGTCAGGTTCCGCCGCATGGCGACCGGTGGGCTATCACGGCGGATTATTTTCAGACGATGCAGATTCCACTGCTGCGTGGCCGCGCTTTCACCGAAAGCGATCAGGCGGAGTCGCAGACGGTGGCAATCATTGACGAAAGTATGGCGCGCCAACACTGGCCGGACGAGGACCCCATCGGCAAACGTCTCAGTTTCCAACGCGATCCGCAAGGCAACCCCGTCTGGCGCGAAATCGTAGGGCTGGTCGGTCACGTCAAGCCCGGCAGTCTGGAACGCGAAGCGCGCGGACAATGTTACGTCCCACATCGCCAGCTTTCGGCGGGCGGGATGTTTCTGGTCGTGCGCACGGCCCACGAACCGGCGAGCCTGGCCGCCAGCGTGCGCAATGTGATTCGCCAGGCGGACGCGGAACTGCCGGTCTTTCGCGTGACGACGATGGAACAACTCGTGGCCGCTTCGCTGGCGCAACGACGCTTCACGCTGGCGGCGTTCGGTCTGTTCGCGGGCGTAGCGTTGTTACTGGCCGCCATCGGTTTGTATGGCGTGCTGGCTTACGTGGTGGCGCAACGCACGCACGAAATCGGCGTTCGGCTGGCGTTGGGCGCGCAGTCGGGCGACGTGTTGCGGTTGATTGTCGGACAAGGGATGAAGTTGGCTTTAGCCGGTCTGTTGATCGGATTGGGTAGCGCGCTAGCGTTGACGCGCCTCTTGCAACCACTGCTCTTCGGCGTAAGAGCGACTGATCCAATGACGTTTGGGGGGATTGCGCTGTTGTTGCTGCTAGTCGCGTTCCTGGCGTGCTGGATTCCAGCGCGGCGGGCCACGAAGGTTGATCCACTAATAGCCTTGCGCCACGAATGAGCTATGCCGAACTGGAACCACATTGTGAGTGAACATCTCGCCGTGCTGCGTCTGCCGCCCGAACGCGAGATCGAAATCGTCGAGGAGATCGCGCTGCATCTGGAAGCCGTCTACGAAGCCGCGCTCGCGGATGGTTTGTCGGAAGCGGAAGCCGAAGCGCGCGCCGTGCAGAGTTATGACTGGCGTTTGCTCGAGTGTGAATTGAGCCGCGCGGAACAGCCACTGGCGGCGCGGACTTTGCAACCATCGCTGGAATTGATCGAACGCAAAGGAGGAATGCGGATGGAATCGTTCATACAAGACCTGCGCTTTGGCGTGCGAATGTTGCTGAAGAATCCAGGTTTCACCTTGATTGCCGCGCTCACGCTCAGCTTAGGCATCGGGGCGAACACCGCCATCTTCAGCGTGGTGGATGCGCTGCTGTTACGCCCGTTGCCTTATCCCGAGCCTGATCGGCTGGTGTTGTTGTCGAATAAAACGAGCCGCGCCCGGCGTTCCGGGATTTCGTATCCGAACTTCAGCGATTGGCGGGAACGGGCGCAATCGTTTGAAGGAATGGCTGCGGTGCGGGGCGAATCCTTCAACCTCACGGGCGTGGACAAACCAGTGCAGTTGCGCGGGCGCACGGTCAACTGGAATTTCTTCGCCTTGCTGGGCGTGCAGCCGCAACTGGGGCGAATGTTTACGCCAGAGGATGACCGCTACGGCGCGGCGCGCACGGCGCTGCTCAGTCACGGGATGTGGCAGGAAAAATTCGGCGGCGAACCGGGCGTGATCGGCAGGAAGCTGCTGCTCGGCGGCGAGCCGCATGAAGTCATCGGGGTGTTGCCGCAGGGCTTTGAATACCTCTCGGAAACCGACGTGTATGTCCCGATCGGACTCCTCCTCAAACCAAACACCGGGATGACGGATCGCGGAACCTCGATGGGATTGTTTGCGGTGGCGCGCTTGAAACCGGGCGTGACGCTTCAGCAGGCAAATGACGAAATGGTTCGACTGGCGGCGCAGCTTGAACGTGAACACCCGGCAGTGAACACCGGCAGGAGCGCGCAGGCGGAACCGTTGCAGGATTTCATGTCAGAAGGCGTGCGCCAATCGCTCTGGGTGCTGCTCGGCAGCGTTGGCTTTATCCTGCTGATCGCCTGCGTCAACGTCGCCAATTTGCTGCTGGCGCGCGCCGTCGAACGGCAGAAAGAGATCGCCGTGCGGCTGGCGTTGGGCGCGGGACGCTGGCGCATTATCCGGCAGTTATTGAGCGTGAGCCTCTTGATCGCTTTGGCGGGCGGCGTCTGCGGCGTCTTTATCGGGCGCTGGATGTTGGATGGGTTGCTGGCGCTGGCTCCCGGCAACATTCCGCAACTCAGCCGCGTGAGTCTGAACAACACAGTGCTGCTCTTTACGTTCGGCGTGTCTGTTTTGACCAGCGTGTTGTGCGGATTGGCGCCGGCCCTGCACGCCTCGCGCGTTGACCTGCACACGACGCTGAAGGAAGGCGGACGCGCAAGCGCAGGGGCGGCGCGTGACCTGACACGCAAAACGCTGCTCACTGTCGAAGTCAGTTTGGCGCTGGTGCTGTTAGTCGGCGCGGGCTTGCTGGTTCGCTCGATGGCGCGCGTGCTGAATGTTGATCCCGGCTTCAACCCCGACAATCTGCTCACGATGCGGATGGCGCCGCCGAACAGCAATTACGATGATGCGCGCCGCCGCGCCTTTTTCGATGAATGCCTGACGCGCGTCTCGGCGCTGCCAGGCGTGCGTTCCGCCGCCATCACGCATGCCCTGCCGATTGGCGGGGCGATACAGTGGAACACGGGGTTCTATGCCGCTGACAAACCCGTGCCGCAGCGAAGACAGTTTCCGAATACGGAATTCACGCCCGTCAGCGCGAATTATTTCGAAGCGATGGGCATTCGGTTGATGCGGGGGCGTTGGTTCAATTCCGCTGACACCGCTAATTCATCGCCTGTGGCAGTCATCAATGAGGCGCTGGCCCGTCGTACCTGGCCGGGCGAAGACCCGCTGGGCAAACGATTGAAACGAGGACTGCCTGAAATCGAATCGCCCTGGCTGGAAGTGGTCGGCGTGGTGGCCGATGTCAAAGCGTACGGCCTGGAGGTTGGTACGCCCAACCAAACTTATGTGCCATTGGCGCAGTTACCTCCAACGAGTTTTTGGCTGACAGTGCGGACGACGGGCGACCCGCTGCAATCGGTCGCAGCGGTTGAGCGCTCGATTCATTCGATTGACAAAGACCTCCCGGTTTTTGCCATCCGGTCAATGGATCAAGTGCTGGGCAGTTCACGAGCGCAGCGGCTGCTGATGCTGACGCTGTTGGCCAGTTTTGCGGCGCTGGCGTTGTTGTTGGCGGCGGTCGGCATTTACGGCGTGGTCTCCTACTCGGTCAAACAACGCACGCGCGAACTCGGCATTCGAATGGCGCTGGGCGCGCAAAGAGGCGATGTGCTGAAGCTGATTCTCACGCAGGGGTTGAAGCCGGCGATCATTGGAGTCGTCATCGGGTTGGGCGCGGCATTCGCGTTGACACGGTGGATGGAAACGTTGCTGTTTGGCGTGCGTCCGACCGATCCGGTGACGTTCAGCGTAATTGCGGTCGTGTTGCTGAGCGTAGCGCTCGTGGCGTGCTGGCTTCCGGCGCGGCGGGCGACGAAGGTAGATCCACTGATTGCGCTGCGTACTGAGTGAGAGCGGTTATGCCTGATTGGAAACAGATCGTGCGCGAGCATCTCACCCTGTTGCGTCTGCCGCCCGAACGCGAGATCGAAATCGTGGAAGAGTTGGCGCTGCACTTTGAAGCCGTCTACGAAGACGCGCGCGCCGCTGGTTTGTCGGAAGCGGAAGCCGAGGCGCGCGCCGTGCGGAGTTACGACTGGCGGTTGCTGGAATGTGAATTGAGCCGCGCTGAACAGCCGCCGGCTGCGCGGGCTTTGCAACCATCACTGGAACTGATCGAACGAAGAGGAGGAATGCGAATGGAATCGCTGTTACAAGACTTACGCTTCGGCGCGCGGATGTTGATGAAAAACCCTGGCTTCACGTTGATCGCCGTGCTCATGCTGGCGTTGGGCATTGGGGCGAACACTGGCGTTTTCAGTTTGGTCAATACGGCGCTGCTGCGTCCGTTACCAGTCGCACAACCGGAACGCCTCGTCGAGATCACGGCGCAAAACAAGGGCGCGGTCTTCGGCTTCTCGTATCCGTTCTACCGGGATTTCCGCGACAAAAACGATGTGATGGAAGGGCTACTGGCGTATCGCTTCACACCGATGAGCCTGAGCCAAAGCGGAAATAACGAACGGCTCTGGGGCTATCTCGTGTCCGGCAATTACTTCGACCTGCTGGGCGTGCAGGCGTTTCACGGACGGATGTTCACGCAGGAAGAAGATCGCGCGCCCGGCGCTCACCCGGTAGCCGTGGTCAGCCACCGAAGCTGGCAAAGCCGGTTCGGCGGCGATCCGAATCTGGTCGGCAAGACTATCACCATCAACAACCACAGCTTTACGGTCATTGGCATCGCGCCGCCGGAATTCAACGGCACGGTGTTGATTTTCACGCCGGAAATTTACGTGCCACTCATGATGGCGAAGCAGATTGAGCCGGGATCGAATTGGCTGGAAAGACGTAACAACAATGTGCTGTTGGTTCAGGGGCGTTTGAAACCGACCGTGAATGTGGCGCAGGCAAAGGCTGCGTTCGACACGCTGGCCGTGCAGTTCGGGCGCGAGTATCCGGGGTATGAAAACACCCGGTTCAGTATGTCGCCGCCCGGCCTGATCATGCCGATATTGCGCGACGGCACGCTGGGGTTTGCGGGCGTGTTGCTGGCAATCGTCAGCCTAGTGCTGCTGATCGCCTGCGCGAATTTGGCGAACCTGTTGCTGGCGCGCGCCGGCCAGCGACGCAAGGAAATCGCCGTGCGGTTGTCGCTTGGGGCCAGCCGCTTCAGGCTGATCCGTCAGTTACTGACCGAAAGCCTGATGTTGGCGCTGGCCGGGGGCGTCTTGGGCTTGCTGCTCGCAGGGTGGCTGGTTGATCTGGTCAAAGCCTTCAAACCGCCGGTTGATTTTGCGCTGACGATTGATTTGCAGATGGATTGGCGCGTGATGCTCTTCGCGCTCGTTGTTTCCCTGCTCACAAGCGCGCTCTTCGGTTTGCTTCCCGCGTGGCAGGCGACAAAACCCGACCTCACTTCCGCGTTGAAAGATGAAACGGGCGCCGGCAGCTCCCGCCGCGCGCGTTTGCGCGATGGATTGGTTGTCGCGCAAGTGGCAATGTCGCTCGTGTTGCTCGCCGGGGCTGGCTTGATCGTGCGCAGTTTGCAACGTGTGCAGATGGTCGGGCCGGGATTCGAGGTCGAACACCTCGTGATGGCGTCGGTTGATCTCAATCTGCAAGGTTATGACGACCGGGCGCGCGGCCTCCAGTTCTACAAACAACTCATCGAGCGCGCCGGAACCCTGCCCGGCGTGCAATCGGCTTCGCTCACCGGCATCCTGCCGCTGAATCTGGACCGCAACAGCAGCCTCATCTACGCTGAGGGACAGCCCTTCACGCGTCGCGCCGATTTGCCGGAGATTCAGGAAACCGCTGTCTGGACACGTTATTTCGAGACGATGGGCATTCCCCTGGCGCAAGGCCGCGATTTCGCGCCGCAGGACGAAAATGAGCAAACGCGCATCGTCATCGTCAACGAGACCCTGGCGCGGCGCTTCTGGCCGGGACAGAGCGCCGTCGGCAAACGCTTGAGCCAGGGCGGCCCTGACCGTCCCTTCTGGGAAATCGTCGGCGTCGTGAAAGACAGCAAGTATTGGAGCATCGGCGAAGACCCGCAGCCCTTCATTTACTTTCCGATGATGCGCAATTACGACGGCGATGCGGCGCTGCTGCTGCGCGCAACGGGTGATCCGCAAAGCCTGATCAGCGCGATTCGCCAAGAGGTGCGGCGACTCGACCCAAACCTTCCCGTCTTTGACGCGAAGACGATGCGCCAGCACATGCGGTTATCACTGCTGCCCTTGCGCGCGGGCGCATGGGTGGCGGGATGCTTCGCGTTGCTGGCGCTCGGACTGACGGGGTTGGGCATTTATGGCGTTATGAGCTACGCAGTTAGTCAGCGCACGCGCGAACTCGGCATTCGGATGGCGCTCGGCGCGCAGGCATGGGATGTGCTGCGGCTGGTCATTCGGCAGGGACTGGTGTTGGCGTTCGTCGGGCTGACGCTGGGACTGGCAGGAGCGTTGGCGTTGACGCGACTGATGAAGAACGTGCTGGTTGGCGTGAGCGCGACGGACGCCATGACCTTTGTGGGCGTGACCCTGCTGCTGGCGCTAGTCGTCGTGCTGGCCTGTTGGATACCGGCGCGCCGCGCCACAAAGGTTGATCCACTAACAGCCTTGCGCCACGACTGAGCTATGCCGAATTGGAATCACATCGTGCGCGAACATCTCGCCGTGCTGCGCCTGCCGCCCGAACGCGAGATCGAGATTGTCGAGGAGTTGGCGCTGCATTTGGAAGCCGCCTATGAAGACGCGCTCGCCGATGGTTTGTCGGAAACTGAAGCCGAAGCGCGCGCAATGCAAGGCTACGACTGGCGATCGCTGGAATGCGAATTGAGCCGCGCGGAACAGCCGGGGCTAGCGCGGGCGTTGCAACCATCGCTGGAATTGATCGAACTCAAAGGAGGTATACGGATGGAATCGCTCTTACAAGACCTGCGCTTCGTCTTTAAATAAAACTATGAGCCAGTCCATTGAAACACGCTTCCTCGAATCGCGCACGCCAAAGCTGGCTTTTGACATTAGGGCCGGCGCCGAACCAACGCTGCTCTGCGTTCACGGCAATTCCAGTCATCGCGGATTGTGGGGCCCGTTGCTCAGGCGCCTTTCTGACCACGCGGCTTTGCGACTCGATCTGCGAGGACACGGCGAGAGCGATTGGGCGTTCCCGCCCGCTTACTCGACGGCGGATTATGCGGACGACATCAGGGCGGCGGCGGAAACTCTCGGCGGGCGGGAGTTCGTACTGGTCAGCCATTCCAATGGCTCGCTCGCATCTATCTATGATAACCGGCGGGACCGCGATCAACAGCTCGTTTTGGCTTATAAACTGCATAAGCCTTGCAAACCTTTTTTTCAGTCAAGCTTACGTTGTTGACTGCTCGCTTGGATTTTTCAAGACTGTAGCGCAAAACGAATACCCGGCGCTGAGGTTATTGTCCCGTCTGCTAAAAAGAGACTTTGAGCGCCCGCACAATTTCGCTCGTGCAGCGCCGTGAAAGAGGCGCAGAACCAAGAGACCGCCGGTCTCGGTGGTCTCTTGGCGCACGCAGGCGTGCTGGCAAATTTGGAGCAACTCATTCTACGCTTGCAAATCAGGGGAAGTGGGACAGGTCCACAACGTCAACTCGGCTCAGTTTTAATCGGCGAGAGCGCCGATGATTGTATATGAGAGGGCTGTTGCTATTGATTGCGGCATTTTGTTAGACTTCGCCGAGCGAACAGTGGGCCGGTCTGGTGTTTGTCGAAGCGGGGCGTGTTCCACAGCCTCTGGAGAGCCGGTTCATCCGGCCATATAGTTTTTATGTGATCTTCCCTCCTCACTATGCGGTTGAGGCGGCGTACGGATTAATATCGACAATCACATTGTCACTATAATGATCACAATTTCGGCTCGCACCGCTTGATCCGACAAATTGAAACGGCCACCGATCCTCCGGCTGGCGTTATCTGATCGCGTCACGTGTGAACATCTGCGACTTGGAAATATGATCGACGATAATCCAGAACTCGATCTTCTGATTGAAGTGTGCCTGCAGCAAAGAAGCGTGACAAGTTCAAAAACGTTCCGCTCGCTCTCGCCTCCAAGCGGCGCCCTGCGTAGAATCGGCCCCGTCGCCGATGAAGAAAGATCCGGACCACAATTCGACTGACTCTGCAGAGATCGAGGCGCTTATTACCCGGCTCGAGCGGGGCGATCTTCGCGAAGGAGACCCGCAGTTGCTAGGCCGGCTCCTGCGGTTACTGCTCCGTCTGATCACGCTGCTTCAACAGAAGAACGCCTCGCTCGCCCGTCTCAAGCGGCTGCTGTTCGGCCCCTGGTCCGACACGCGAAGAGGGACGAGCCCATCCCCTGGCTCCGGAACAGAAGAAGAGGCGGACTTCGCATCTTCGACGTCAACTGGAGATCCTTCACCCGATGGGCCGAAGGGAGCGCAGTCCCAGATTCGTTCACGTAAAGGCGGCCACGGAAGAAGGGGAGCGGAAGCCTACGCCGGCGCGCGCGTGGTACGTTGTAAAGAGATCGCCTTCCCCTCTCCCCACGGCAAAAAGTCATTCACGCATCCCTGACATCTCTTCCCGCCAAACCGGAAGACCATCACCTCTGCTATTGCCAGGCCATACGAGTTGTGCCAGTATTCCTATACCTTCCCCATAGGAAGGCTGATAACAACCACAAACATCAGGAGGAAACCGATGAGCGAGAAAACCGATGTCTGGCAGGGGACGCTCGCGCTGATGGCGCTCAAGACGCTCGAAGCCCTGGGGCCGCTGCACGGGTACGGCATTGCCCGGCGCATCGAACAGACCAGTGAGCATAAACTGGCGATCAATTACGGGACTATCTATCCGGCGCTGGTCAAGCTCGAACAGGAAGGTTACATCGACTCGGAATGGGGCGCGTCCGACAACAATCGCAGGGCCAAGTTTTACAAATTGACGCGCGCAGGCCGCAAACGGCTGGCGAAAGAGACGGAGAAATGGGAGACGACGACCGCGATTCTGGCGCGCTTCTTTGCGCCGCAAGAGGAGTCATGATGAGCCTTCGACAACTACGCGGCTGGCTGATGCGACTCTTCGGCCTGTTCCAGCGCGCGCGGCGCGAGCGCGAATTCGCCGAAGAGTTGGAAAGCCATCTGGCCTTGCATATCGAGGACAATCTGCGCGCCGGCATGTCGCCGGAAGAGGCGCGACGGGTGGCGCTCATCAAACTGGGCGGCGTGGCGCAGATCAAAGAGCTTCACCGCGAACAAGGAGGACTACCAATGATTGAACCTCTCGTACAAGACCTGCGCTTCGGCGTGCGCGTGTTACGCAAGAATCCCGGCTTCACCTTGATTGCCGTGCTGACATTGGCGTTGGGCATCGGGGCGAACACGGCAATCTTCAGTGTTGTCTACCACGTCTTGCTGAAGCCGCTGCCGTATCGTGAACCGGAGCAGTTGGTGTGGGTCTGGGGCGAGCAGGCGGCGTGGAAGCAGGCTCCGCATACGCCCGCCGACTTCCTCGATTACCAGCGGCGCAATCAGTCGTTCGCGCAAATGGTGGCCTACCGCGACATAGGCTTTTCGCTGGGGGGCGCGGGGCAGTCCGTGGAACCGGAGCGTGTGGTTGGGCGCATCGTCTCCGCCAATTATTTCGCGTTGCTGGGCGGCGCGCCGCGCCTGGGAAGAAGCTTCACGCCGGAAGACGGGCAGGCCGGAGCCGCGCGGCTGGTCTTGCTCAGTCACCGGTATTGGCAACAACGGTTTGGCGGTGAGGCCAACGTCGTGGGTCAGTCGCTGACGCTGAGCGGCGAGCCTGCGATCATCGTCGGTGTGATGCCGCCGGACTTCCGCGAACCGGGCATTGATCTCTGGACGAATCCGCGTCAGATCGTGCCGGACTTCGCCACCAACTCGCGCGATGACATCACCAGCATGCGGCGCAACAGTTATTTGAGCGTGGTTGCGCGGCTCAAACCCGGCGTGAGCTTGCCGCAGGCTCAGGCGGACATGGACGCGATCACGGCGGGCATGCGGCGGGAATATCCAGACCTTTACGGCAATAAAGGCGTACGGCTGATCGCGCTGCACGAATTTGTCGTGGGAGACACGAAGCCTACGCTGCTGTTGCTATTCGGCACGGTCGGGCTGGTGCTGTTGATCGTCTGCGCCAACGTCGCCAACCTGACGATGGCGCGCGCCTCGACCCGGGCCAAAGAATTCGCGTTGCGCTCGGCCTTGGGCGCGGGACGTGGGCGATTGATCCGGCAGTTGTTGACCGAAAGCGTGTTGCTCGCGCTCGTGGGCGGCATTTGCGGCGTAGGGCTGGCAACGTGGGGCTTGAACTTGCTCGTCGCGCTTAGCCCGGAAGCCGTGCCGCGCCTGACGGAAATTCGCTTGGACTGGCGTGTGCTCACATTTGCGCTGGGCGCGTCGTTCCTGACGGGCATCGTCTTCGGCGTCCTTCCGGCGCTCACCTCCGCGCGCATCAATCTGAATGAAACGCTCAAAGAGGGCGGACGCGGCGCCGCTGCCGGGGCCAGCCAGCGCACGCGCGGCGCGTTGGTCGCGGCGGAAGTCGCACTCGCGCTGGTCGTATTAGTGAGCGCGGGCTTGCTCGTTAAAAGCTTCTGGCGCTTGCAACAGGTCAATCCCGGCTTCGATCCGGCGCGGCTGACGACGATGCTGGTCTGGCTGACGGAGGAGAAATACGCCGACATCGTCGCCAGCCGCGCGTTCATCCGGGAGCTGAACGCGCGGCTGGAAACATTGCCGGGCGTCGAGGGTGTCGCCATCAGCAATGATTTGCCCATCCGTGGTAGAGATTCGTCAACGTATCCGGTGGTCGAAGGCCGCCAGCCGCTCAAACCGGGCGAAGGGATTCTGGTCGGCAGGCATACGGTCAACGCCGCGTATTTTCGGGCGATGAAAATTCCGTTGTTACGCGGGCGCGCATTGACCGAGCGCGATGACGAGAATGCACCGCTCGCCGTGGTCATCAACGAAAGCGCCGCCAGCGTGCTCTGGCCGGGCGAGGACGCGCTCGGCAAACGGATGAAGCTGGGGCGAACAGCCACCGCCTGGGCCGAAGTCGTCGGCATCGTCGGCGATGTGAAGCACGACGGATTGCACTTCGATGCCAAGCCGCATCTGTATACCTCTAATCTGCAATTCCCCTGGTCGACGCTGCGGATCGCCGTGCGTTCGTCGCTGGATGCAGCCGCCGTCGCTGCCGCCGTGCGCGGCGTGGTGCAATCGCTCGACCCGCTGCAACCGGTTTCAGACGTGAAGACGATGGCGGACGTGCTGGCGGATGCGAGCGCCGAGCGGCAATTGTCGCTCATCTTGTTCGCGCTCTTTGCCGTGATTGCGCTGCTGCTCGCCGGCATCGGCATTTACGGCGTAACGGCCTATTCGGTCAGCCGGCGCACACGCGAACTGGGCATCCGTATAGCGCTGGGCGCCGAGCGTCGTGACGTGTCCGGGCTGGTGATCAAACAAAGCGTAAGGCCCGTGCTGCTCGGCGTGGTGATCGGCATGGCTGCGGCGCTCACGTTCACACGATTGATGGGCAGCTTGTTGTTTCGCGTTAGCGCAACGGACCCGCTGACCTTCGCAGGCGTCACGTTCCTGCTGATTGCCATCGCGTTGTTGGCCTGTTGGATTCCGGCGCGACGGGCGACGAAGGTTGATCCGATGATTGCGTTACGTACCGAATGATGAAGTCGGAATGATGAATGATGAATCGCCCCAGCAATCACGACCGCTCATTCATCATTCGGCTCAGGCGGTGACAATCAACCCAAATTGCAACAAGTGATGAATGGAATGTTTGAAGTGCATGCGCTCCCATTCTTCATACTTGAGCGGCCCGAAAATCGGGTGAAGATGCATGGCTTTTTTGGCTGCCTCTGATTGATTGAGAAAACTGTCCCTTGCCTCGATCAGGGCGCGCTTTGCGGCGGCCAGATTCGGATATTTCAGGGATGGCAGACCCTGCGCAAGCGCTGGATGTTGGTAATTTTTAGAATTGGGTTGGTCGTTGTAGAGAAAGGCCTTCATGCGCTGCCCCATTTCTTGCGGAACCATCCACTCCGTGGTTGCCTTTCCGGTGGAAAGGTCAAATCCCCAGATCAAATGCTCGACCATTTGTTGCGGCGTCATTTTTCCCCAGGTAGGTCGCGCCTGTTCATCGAGTGAATCCAGGGCTTGAGGCAACAGATCCATGATGAACTCATTTCGCCGTTGTTCATCGTTCACGTCAAAAACAACCGTCAGATGCATACCGACCTTCCTTTGCCCGATTGATTGAATGTAGTCTCATACCAGGCCAATGAGGTTGCTCAACTGCGAAGCCCGAAGCTTCCCGCCCGTGCGTTCATAAGCTTTCCCCCTATGCCAGTCAATAGCCACAACACCCGCGTCGGCTGAGGCGCAACTTTCGTTCTGTTAAACAGCTACGCAGCCGATTTGCCGTCCCACATTCGAAATCCCGTAATCCCATAAGCGAACAGCCTCCTGCCCAACCGTCTGGCTAAAGGATGTTCTTGCTATGCTTTGCCCGATTTTTCGCCCATCTAACTCGGCACGGCAGTTGCCTTAAGTACCTATTCTCCAAAGCAATTGGTGACACAAGGCTGGCAACTTCGTCAGCCGTTTTCAGGAAGGAATCACGTATGCAAACCCTGTGGCAAGACCTGCGCTACGGCGCGCGAATGTTGCTGAAACAACCGGGCTTCACGTTGGTTGCGGTGCTCACGCTGGCGCTGGGAATCGGCGCGAATACAGCGATTTTCAGTGTGGTGAATGCCGTGTTGCTCAGTCCTCTTCCTTACACCGACCCGGAACGGCTGGTGATGGTGTGGGAAAGTGGCGCAAAGACGGGCGGCGAATACGCCGTGCGCGTGCAAAACTTCGTGGTGTGGCGGCAACAGCAACAGGTGTTCGAGCAGATCGGAGCGTTTCAGTACCAGGATTTCAATCTCACAGGCAACGCCAAACCGGAGCGAATACAGGCGGTGTATGTGACGGCGAATCTGTTTCCGTTGCTCGGCGTGCAACCAGCTCTGGGGCGCAACTTTCTGACGGAAGAAGAGCGGCAAGGCCAGCATCGCGTGGTCATCGTCAGTCAGGATTTCCGGCAACGGTATTTCGGCGCGACGGCCAATCCGCAGGGACAATCACTTTCGCTCAATGGCGAGACGTATCAAATCATCGGCGTGATGCCCGCAGGGTTCGAGATTGTGCGCGGCGGCGGGATGCGACAGGGATTGGAATTCGCGCCGCGCACGGATTTATGGATGCCATTCCCTTTCAAGCCGGAGGATCAGGCGAATGTCCGTCGTTACTTTCACGTCATCGGACGGTTGCAATCCGGCGTCACCCAACAACACGCGCAAAGCGGAATGGCGACGTTGGCGCGCTCACTCGACCGCGATCACGCGCCATCGGAATCGCCGGAAAGCGTGAAGCTTGTGCCGCTCAGCGAACAACTGAATGGCAAAGTTCGCCCGGCGCTGTTGGTCTTGTTCGGAGCGGTGGGATTGGTGTTGATGATTGCCTGCGCCAACGTCGCCAACCTGATGCTGGCGCGGTCTGCCGCGCGGCAACGTGAATTCGCCGTGCGCGCCGCACTCGGCGCAAGCCGGGGACGGCTGATGCGGCAGGTATTGACCGAAGGGCTGTTGCTGTCATTGCTCGCGGGCATTGGCGGAGTGTTGTTAGCATACTGGCTTCTCCATTTAATCGTAGCTTTCAGCCCAAATGATCTGCCGCGCGCCCGCGCGATCACAATTGACGGCGCGGTCTTCGGTTTTACGGCGCTCGTGGCGATTCTGTCCGGCCTTGTGTTCAGCCTCGCGCACGCCATTCGGTTTTCACGCCCCAATTTGCACGAGACAATGAAACCCGGTCATGCGACGGCGGTTTTTAACCTGTCCCGCTTCAATGTCGGCAGTGTGTTAGTCGTGACGGAAATCGCGGTGTCGCTGGTGCTGTTGCTGGGCGCAGGCTTGTTGCTCAACAGCTTTGTGCGGCTCTACCGCGTGAATCCCGGCTTTGACACGCGCCAAGTGTTGACGATGCAACTTTCCTTGCCGCAGCCGAAATACGCCAACGGGAAACAAATGGAGGGCTTTCATCAGCAGGTGTTGCAGCGCGTCGCAGCGCTGCCCGGCGTAGAGGCAGCCGGAATGATCAACCTGTTGCCGCTCGGCGGTGGAGATTTCGATTTCCCGGCCTTTACGATTGACGGGCAAGCCACGATTCCCACCGCCAGTTGGGACACAAATCGCATTGGCGTAGTCGGTCCTGATTACTTCCGCGCGATGGGAACGCCGTTGCTCGACGGCAGGTTTTTCGACGCGCGCGACAACGAACAGGCAGAACGTGTCGTCATCGTCAACGAAACGGCAGCGCGCCGTTATTGGCAAGGGCGCAATCCCGTCGGCAGCCGCATTCGCGCGTTGAAGGTGCTTTCCTTCCTCGTGGTCGGCGTCGTCGCCGATACACGGCATCAGGGATTGGACGCCGAAGCCAACCCGCGCGTGTATTTGCCGCACACGCAGGTGATGGAGCGAATGCAGGTGGCGCTGTTGCGTTCGATGACGCTGGTGTTGCGTTCCGCCACGTCATCCGAATCACTCATCGCAGCCGTCCGGCAACAAGTCGCCGAGGTTGATCGTGACCAACCACTCTCGAACATTCGGACAATGCAGCAAGTCGTCGCCGCGTCAGTCGCGCAACGCACGTTCGTCACCGTGTTGCTGGGGGCTTTCGCGTTGCTCGCCCTGCTGCTCGCGCTGATCGGCATTTACGGCGTGATGTCGTATGCGACCGCGCAGCGCACGCAAGAAATTGGCATTCGGATGGCGTTAGGCGCGCAGAAAAGCGATGTGCTGAAACTGTTTTTGCGGCAAGGTCTGTGGCTCACGCTGGTCGGTGTGAGTGTCGGACTCGCGGGGGCGTTCGTCTTCACGCGGCTATTGAAGAGTTTATTGTTCGGCGTGAGCGTGGCTGACCCGCTCACGTTCGGAGCGGTTGCTGCATTGTTACTGACGGCGGCATTGCTCGCCTGCTGGCTTCCGGCGCGGCGCGCGACGCAGGTTGACCCGATGATTGCACTTCGGTGCGAATGATCTGTGTACCAACGTCTACAACCAGCCCGATAACGAGAGGATTTTATGAGACCAAAACGAAATACACGTCGGCAGTTTCTGGAACAGGCCAGCGGCGTGCTAGCGCTTTCGGCATTGCCCGCTGGCGCGGTGCAGGCACAGCAAGCTGACCCCGCGTATCAATCTGGACGCAGGAGTCTGTGTGAGCAAACGCCACCGCCCGGCAAGCCGCTGTCATTACGCAAAACCGATACCGGCATTCATGCGGATGGAAATCACGCGACACGCTTGATGAGCTACATCGCAGAGGCGGGCAAACTGAAAGGCGGCATCCTAAGCTTATGTGCCGAATATGGCCGTGTTGAAGTGATGGATTCGGATGATGGGCAAGTGCGTTTGCAAGTGCGTTGTATGGCGACAGGCGAAGGCGCGGCGAAAGCGTTAGCGGATACCGACCTGCGCGTGCATTTGACAGCGGACAATAACCAATTGCGCGTTGCTGTGTGGCATGCGACGCAAGGCTTTGGAGCGCAGTCGCAGCCTTGCCTGGTTAACATCCGGCTGCAAGTGCCGCTCACGGGAACATACAAGCTGGACGCGCTCGCCAATCACGGCTGCGTCGGCGTACATCGGTTGACGCTGGCGGGCGCGAAATTGCGCGGTTTGAGCGGAACGAAGATGCGCGGAATTAAAGGCTATCAAGGCGGGCACGATCTGGATAACGTCGTCCTAGCAGGCGATCTCGACCTCGCCACGGAATCGCCCGCAGGTTTTGGTGATACGTGGATTCAAGGCACGTTGACCGCCATCGCTCCGTGCAAAGTTGTGGCGTGCACCAATGAAGGCAGCATTCGCTTGGCGTTCACTTCCGCGCCCGATACCGGCCTGGATGTGACGGCGAGTTCCGAGCAAGGGCGTGTGCTGATTGGTCTTAACGACAAGCCTGCGGGCAACCCAGACAGCATGAATCAAAAGGTATGGCGGGCACGCAGCGAGGGTTATGAAAAGCTGCCGATTAAGATTATGGTGGAAACCCACAGCAAAATCAGCAACGTGACTGTTGTTGGATAAGGCGCGGGCGATGCGAATCTGAGCTTTTCAAGACAGGAAGGATTTTTGCAAACCCTGTGACAAGATCTGGGTGTAATCGCACAGCGAGCATAACAAAGGCAGTACCTAAATTCGAGGCGAACTTTATGCAAAATCTGTGGCAAGACCTGCGCTACGGCGCGCGAATGTTGCTGAAACAACCCGGCTTCACGCTGATCGCCGTCGTCACGCTCGGCTTGGGCATTGGCGCGACCACGGCGATTTTCACAATCGTCAACGCGGTGCTGTTGCGACAACTCCCCTACCCGCAGGCCGAGCGCATCGTGGCCGTGGGCCGCGATTTCGCGGGTGTCAATCAAGTTGGCAGCGTGGATGATCCGCGCTTCGTCTTCTGGCGCGAGCATCAGCAATCGTTCGAGGCGCTGGCCGCGCATCTGGGCGGCGGGGGCGTGAACCTGGCAGGCGACGGCATCCCCGAACTCGTCCCGGCGCAGCGCGTCTCGGTGGATTTCTTCCGCGTGCTGGGCGTGCAGCCGGCGGTCGGGCGCGGCTTCACAGCGGAGGAAGACCGCGACGGCGGCGCGAAAGTCGTCGTCTTGAGCGATGCCTTGTGGCAGCGGCGTTACGGCGGCGACCCGAATTTATTGGGCAAAACGATCGCATTGAACGGGCGCAGCCACACGGTCATCGGCGTGCTGCCGCCGGAATTCAGCTTTTACAACACGGACGTGTTCACGCCGCTCAGCCCCGGCTCGAGCGGCAACCGCGGCTTCAATCTGGAAGCGCTGGGGCGGCTGAAACCGGGGGTGACAGCGGCGCAGGCATTGGCTGAAATGCGTCTGGTCGGCGAACAGTTGCGCGCGGCCCAGCCGCAGTTAATGCGCGATCAGGAATCGGTCAACGTCCGGCCCTACCGCGAGAACCTGACTGCCGGGGCGCGTCCGCTGCTCTTGATTTTGTTCGGCGCGGTCAGCTTCGTGCTGCTGATCGCCTGCGCCAATGTCGCCAATCTGCAACTGACGCAGGCGGCAGCGCGGCGACGCGAGGTGGCCGTGCGGCTGGCGCTGGGCGCGGGCTGGCGGCGCATCGCGCGACAGTTGCTGACCGAAGGCGTTCTGCTGGCCTTGCTCGGCGCGGCGCTCGGTCTGCTGCTGGCGGTCTGGGGAACGGCACTGCTGACACAAATGTTGCCGCCGAACCTGCTGCCGCGCAGCGAAGAGATCGGTTTCGACGCGCGCGTGCTCGGCTTCACGCTGCTGGCGTCCGTGCTCACCGGCCTGGTCTTCGCGCTCGCGCCCGCCTGGCAGGCGGCGCGTGTGGACGTGAACGCCGCGTTGAAAGAGAACGCCGGCAAAGGCGCGGCGGGCGCGAGCGGCAAACGCTTGCATGGCGCGCTGGTCGTTGCCGAAGTCGCGCTGGCCCTGATCCTGCTGGCTGGCGCAACGCTGCTGGCCCGCACCTTCGTCAATCTGCGCGGAGTCGCGCCGGGCTTCGATCCGCGCCACGTGCTGACCTTCCAAATGACGCTGACCGGCGAGCGGTACGAAACGGTCGCGGGCGTCAGCGACTTTCTGCAGCGAGCTTTCGAGAAGCTCCGCGCGCTGCCCGGCGTCGAAACGGTAGCCGTGACCAACACCCTGCCGCTGGATGCGCAATATAACTTCCCGCTTGAATTGGAGAGCAAACCGGGACAGATCAGCGCTGTGCAATACCGCACGATCACGCCCGACTATTTCTGCGCCGTCGGCATCGGGTTGAAATACGGACGCATGTTCAACGACAGCGACACAGCGACGGCGGAACGCGTCGTCGTCGTCAACGAAGCCTTCGTCAGACAGTATCTGGCCGACAGCGCCAGCCCGCTGGGCCAAAGCTTATACATCGGCAGGATGTTCGGCTTCAATCAGCCATTTCGCATCGTCGGCGTAGTGACTGACGCCAAGCAATTCGATCTGCAATCGGCCGCGCCGTCCTCGGTCTTCGTACCCGTGCTGCAATTGGCGGATGCGGCGGGCAAGTTCCAGAGCGGCCAGCGCGCGCTGAAATTCGTCGTGCGAACGGCGGGCGACCCGTTGCAATTGAGCGCGGCGGCGCGCCAGGTGATGCTGGAAATCGAGCCGAATTTGGCGTTGACGCGGATGCGTTCAATGGAGCAGATCGTCGCGCGTTCGCTGGCGCAGGAGCGGTTCAATTTGCAATTGCTGGGCGTGTTCGCCGCGCTGGGCCTGTTGCTGGCGGCCGGCGGCATTTACGGCGTGATGTCCTACGCCGTCGCGCAGCGCACGCCCGAGATCGGTTTGCGGATGGCGCTCGGCGCGCAGGCAGGCGACGTGTTGCGCTTGTTGCTCAGACACGGATTGGCGCTGACGTTGTGCGGCTTGGCGCTGGGCTTGGCGGGCGCATTGGCGTTGACGCGCTTGATGAAGAGCTATCTGTTCGGCGTGAGCACGACCGATCCGTTGTCGTTTGCAGTGGTGGCAGTGTTGCTGATGGTCGTGGCGTTGTTGGCGTGCTGGCTGCCGGCGCGGCGAGCGACGAAAGTTGATCCGCTGATTGCTTTGCGATGTGACTGATTCGATTTTCAACAAGGAGGATTTATTCAAACCCTATGGCAGGACCTGCGCTATGGCGCGCGAATGTTAGTCAAACAACCCGGCTTTACCTTGATTGCGGTGCTGACGCTGGCGCTGGGCATTGGCGCGAACACGGCGATTTTCAGTGTGGCGCAGGCTTCTTTGCGAAGACCGATGCCAAATGTTCCGAGAAACCCGCAGTCAGATGAGCCGAAGCCAGCCAACGCAGTGGAAGGACTCATCCAGGCCTTTGATCGCTTTCCATTGGTGGCGTTGGGCGAACTGCATTGGAGTCGCACGCAACATGAGTTTATCGCCACACTCATCAGGCATCCCGCTTTTCCCAACAAGGTCAACGACATCGTGGTGGAATTTGGCAACGCGAAATACCAGCCCATCATGGATCGCTACATCGCCGGCGATACTGTTGCTCGCAACCAACTGCGGCAGGTTTGGCGGAACACGACGCAAACTTCGATGCCGTGGGATGTGCCCATTTACGAGCAGTTTTTCGCCACCGTGCGCGCCGTGAATCAACGCCTGCCCAAGCAGAAGCGGTTACGTGTGTTGCTGGGCGATCCGCCGGTGGATTGGGAGGTCATCAAGACCAGAGATGATCTGAAGCCGGAGCTGTTTCTTCGCGACGAGCATTTTGTCGCTGTGGTTGAGCGCGAAGTACTCAACAAACAGCGCAAAGCCTTGTTGATTTCCGGTAATGCGCATATGCGGCGCTGCTGCCTGACTGGGCCGTTGGGCGTGACGGCGCGAGTGGAAAAGTCGCATCCGGGAACGGTGTTTGTGGTGCTGCCACATCAAGGTTTTCAGGAACGGAATGATGAATTGGAGGCGCGCCTGGCGTCTTGGCAGAAACCGGGCTTCGCGCTGGTAAAAAACACTTGGCTGGGCAATCTCAGCCCGGACTTGATTACCCCTGCGATGAGAATGAGAACCTCGCCGGATGGCCCGTTGGCACCCGCGCCCAGTCCCTTCAAAGGGATGCTGATTCAGGATGTCACGGATGCGTATCTGTATCTGGGGCCGAAAGCCTCGCTACAGTACGATTCGATTCCGCCCGAAGTGCAGCGCGATGAAGCGTACCAACGCGAACTCCAGCGCCGCCAGGAACTCAGCGGCATGCGTCCGATGGCTCCACCGCGCCGACCTTAACAATGGGTAAGTAGATAAGACTGTCGGACTTTGGGAGATGCAGTGCTAACTCACAAAGATTACTGACGACCGATTCGACCAACACGATCAGGTTTAGGAGAAAATGATGCATACCCTGTGGCAAGACCTGCGCTACGGCGCGCGAATGTTGATGAAACAGCCAGGCTTCACGTTGATAGCCGTATTCACGTTGGCGTTAGGTATCGGCGCGAACACGGCGATTTTCAGTGTCGTCAACGCGGTGTTGATCCGCTCTTTTCCCTACGGAGATGCTGACCGGTTGGTGGTTTTATGGGAAAAGAACCAGCGGACGCAGCAGAACACCATCAGCCCGGCGAATTTCTTCGCCTGGCAGGAACAACAGCGCGTCTTTGCCGATCTGGCAGCATTCGCCGACACCCGCAACAGCCTCAGCAGCGACGGCACGCCGGAAGAAATTAACGGGCAAATCATCACCGACAATCTGTTTTCCGTGCTGGGTGTGAAGGCGCTGCTGGGCCGCACGTTTACTTCAGAAGACAGCAAGCCGGGACAGAATGCTGTCATCGTCCTCAGCTACGGTTTGTGGCAGCGCCGGTTCGGGGGCGATCCGAATGTGATCGGGCGCAAAGTGATTCTGAATGCGGCTGACCACATGGTCATTGGCGTGATGCCGCCCGATTTCAAATGGCACGTCCGCAAGAATTCGCAGACCGGCCAGGCGGCGGAACTCTGGACGCCGTGGGCAATCGGTGATCAATTCAAGCAGTTTCGCGGGCGCTTTATCTGCGCCGTCGCACGGCTCAAACCCGGCGTAACACTCCCGCAGGCACGCGCGGAAATGGATGTGGTTGCCGCCCGCCTGGCCGAACAATACAAACAATACAACAGCGGCATGAGCGTCAACGTGGTTCCGCTGCGCGAGCAATTCGTGGGCGAGATTCGTCTGGCTTTGCTTGTCTTGCTGGGGGCGGTTGCGTTCGTGCTGCTGATTGCGTGTGCGAACGTCGCCAATCTGTTGCTGGCGCGCGCGGCGACGCGGCAGAAAGAAGTCGCCGTGCGCGCGGCGATGGGTGCAAGCCGCGTCCGCATCGTGCGCCAATTGCTGACCGAAAGTTTGTTGCTGGCGGCCCTGGGCGGAACTGCCGGATTGTTGCTGGCGTGGTGGGGCACGGCGGCGCTCGTTACATTCAGCCCGCCGGAACTCGGCGATTTTCAGCACGTCGAAATCAGCGCCTCTGTGCTCGGCTTTACCTTCGTCGTGGCCTTGCTGACGGGCATCATCTTCGGGTTGGTTCCAGCCTTTGAAGCGTCAAACATCAAACTCAGCGTGACGCTGAAAGAAGCGGGCCGGAGTCTGGCGGGCGCCACACGCAGCCAGCGATTGCGCAGCGCGTTCGTCGTTGCCGAAGTCGCGCTGGCGCTGGTGTTGCTGGTGGGCGCAGGTTTGCTAATTCGTAGTTTTTTGCGGTTGCAAAGTGTGGACATGGGCTTCAATGCACGGAACGTGTTGACGATGCGCGTTGCGCTGCCATCCAGCCGCTACGATCAGGATGCCAAAAGGATAAATTTCTTCACGCAGGCCCTCGAACGAATGCACACCTTACCCGGCGTCGAAGCGGTAGGCGCGATCAACTATACTCCCTTCCTCGGCTTGGGCACGGGAACCGGCTTTGATATAGAAGGCCGCTCGAAGCCGCGGCCCGACCAGCCACTGGGTGGAACGGCTCTGTGCATCACGGATCGGGACTTCTTCCGTGCGCTGCAAATCCCGCTCAAACGCGGGCGACTCTTCACCGAACAAGAAATCCGCGAACAGCGCAACGTCGTCATCATCAATGACGCACTGGCGCAGAAGTATTTCCCGAATGAAGACCCGCTCGGCAAGCGCATCGCCATTTCGATGCGGCCCCCGCTCGTGCTGACCGAAATCATCGGCGTCGTCGCCGACGTGAAGCATGCCGATCTCGACAAAGAAGCCGAGCCGATGTCGTACTGGCCAATAGCCCAACTGCCGTACCCATTTATGACCTTCACGTTGCGCACACGCGGCGATGCTACGGCAGTCGCGGCGGCGGTCCGCAACGTCATTCAAACGCTCGACCCGCAACAACCGGTTGGTGAAGTGCGCACGCTCGACAGCCTGGTCGGAAATTCGATTGCCCGGCAACGCTTCAATACGCTGTTGCTCACGGCCTTCGCCGTGGTCGCGCTGTTGCTCGCTGGGCTGGGCATTTATGGCGTGATGTCGTATGCGGTCACCGCGCGCACGCAGGAGTTCGGCATTCGCACGGCCCTGGGCGCGACGGCTTCGGACATCCTGCGTTTGGTGATGAAACGTGGCATGACGCTCGCGCTTTCGGGGATCGGGGCTGGGTTGCTGGCGGCGTTTGCCTTAACACGGTTGCTCAAGAACTTGATCTTCGGCGTGAGCACGACTGATCCCTGGACGTTCACGATGATTACCCTGTCGTTGCTGGCGGTGGCGCTGCTGGCCTGCTGGATTCCGGCGAGGCGGGCGACGAAGGTTGACCCTATGATTGCCTTGAGATGTGACTAAACCAATTTCGACAAGGAGGAATTATGCAAACATTGTGGCAAGACCTGCGCTACGGCGCGCGTATGTTGCTGAAGCAGCCGGGCTTTACGTTGATTGCCGTCCTCACGCTGGCGCTGGGCATCGGCGCGAACACGGCGATTTTCAGTTTGATCAATACGATTCTGCTGCGTCCGCTGCCGGTGGCGGAACCGCAGCAGGTCTTCACCGTCAATCTGTCCGGTGCGAATGGCGAGATGTCTACGTTTTCTTATCCGACGTATCGGGACGTGCGCGACCGCAACGACGTATTGAGCGGCTTGGCGGTGCATCGTCCCGCGCCCATCGGCTTGAGCCGCGAGGGCGGACAAGCGAATGACAACGAGCGCGTCTGGGGTTTCTTGGTCAGCGGGAATTATTTCAGCTTGTTGGGCGTCAACGCTGTATTGGGTCGCGTGTTTACGGCGGAAGAAGACCGCGCGCCGCTTACGTCACCGCTTGCCGTGTTGAGCTACGGCTATTGGCAGCGGCGCTTTGCGGCTGATCCGAACATCGTCGGACAGACGATTCTGCTCAATGGACGCCGCTTCACGGTCATCGGCGTCGCGCCGGAAGGCTTCACGGGCACGGAGTTGGTCTTCAAGCCGGAACTGTTCGTGCCGAGCCAGATGCAGGATTGGATTGAGCCGGGAAATGTCGGTTCAATCAACAATCGCGGCAACGGGCAATGGTTTGCCGTAGGCCGTTTGAAACCCGGCGTCACAACGGCACAGGCGCAGGCTTCGTTGAACGCCGTCGTCGCGCAACTCGGACGCGAGTTTCCCAACGAAGTCGGTGGCACGACGCTCAGTTTGCAACCGCCGGGTTTGTTGTTGCCGCAAATTCGCGGCGCGGTAATCGGCTTCAGCGTCGTGTTGCTGGCGGCGGTCGCGCTGGTGTTGCTGGTTGCTTGTACGAACCTCGCGGGCTTGTTGCTGGCGCGCGCGGCGACGCGGCGCAAAGAGATTGCGGTGCGCTTGTCGTTGGGCGCTACGCGCGGGCGCATCGTGCGGCAGTTGCTGACCGAGAGCGTGTTGTTATCGCTCGCGGGCGGATTGCTCGGCGTCTTGCTCGCGGTCTGGCTGGTGGATTTGTTCGCGGCGATCAAACTGCCGACGACTTTTCCGATTGAGTTAAAGCTGCACGTTGATTGGCGCGTGCTGGTCTTTGCGTTGCTGGCCTCGTTGTTGACTGGATTATTATTCGGCCTTGCGCCCGCGTGGCAAACAGCGCGGCCTGCGTTGGTTCCGGCGTTGAAAGATGAAGCGGGCAGGGGCGGTTACCAGCGTTCGCGGTTGCGCAGCGGATTGATCGTCGCGCAAATCGCGCTCTCGCTCGTGATTCTGGTCGCCGCCGGTCTGGTCGTGCGCAGCCTGCAACGCGCGCAGTTGCTGGGGCCGGGCTTCGTCACCGAACGCGCCGTGGCGCTGTCGCTGGATTTGGACTTGCAAGGGTACGACACGCCGCGCGGACAGGAATTTCAGCGCCGTTTGGTGGAGCGCGTCGCGGCCTTGCCCGGCGTGCAATCCGCCGGATTGACGGGGTATTTGCCGCTCAGCCTGAATTACAACTCTTCCTCCGTGCGAGCCGAAGGCGGCGAGCCGCCGCGCAATCCGCCTGAAGCGATGAACACATCTATCGGCCCGCGTTACTTCGCGGCGATGGGCATCCCGCTGGTGGCGGGGCGCGAATTCGACGAGCGCGACAAAGCTGGCGGCACGCTCGTCGCCGTCGTCAACGAAACGCTGGCGCGGCATTTCTTTCCCAATCAAGACGCGCTCGGCAAACGCATTCAACGCGGCAGCGACGGCCCCTGGCTCGAAATCGTCGGCGTCGCGAAAGACGGCAAGTATTGGCAACTCGGCGAAGACCCGCGCATGTTCGTGTATCAGCCGTTGACGCAAAATTACTATGGCGGCGTCACGCTCGTCGTGCGCACCGCCGCCGAACCGCAAAACATCATCGCCGCCATACGCAACGAAGTGCGCGGGCTGGATGCGACACTGCCGGTCTTTGATGTCAAAGCCTTGAGCGAACATACGCGCCTGGCGTTTTTCCCGCTGCGGCTGGGCGCGGTCGTGCTGGGCAGTTTCGGCGCGCTGGCCTTGTTGCTCGCGGCCATTGGCATTTACGGCGTGACGGCGTATTCGGTGGCGCAACGCACGCGCGAGTTAGGCATCCGCATGGCGCTGGGCGCGGATGCACGCGCGCTCGTCCGCCTGATCGTGCGGCAGGGCCTGACGCTGGCCGCCATCGGATTGACGTTCGGGTTGTTGGGCGCAGTGTTGCTGGCGCGTTTGATGTCAGGCTTGCTTTCCGGCGTGAGTGCGTTTGACCCGCTGACCTTCGCGCTGATTGCGGGCGGCTTGCTGTGCGTAGCCTTGCTGGCCTGCTGGATTCCCGCGCGACGCGCGACGAAGGTTGATCCGCTGATTGCTCTCAGATGCGAATAGGAGAACTTATGCAAACCCTATGGCAAGACCTGCGCTACGGCGCGCGAATGTTGATGAAACAACCGAGCTTCACTTTGATTGCGGTGCTGGCGCTGGGCTTGGGCATCGGCGTGAACACGGCCATATTGAGCGCCGTGAACGGCTTTGTGCTGCGCCCGCTGCCCGTACCAAAGCCAGATGAATTAATCGCTCCCTACTGGGGCAGAAAGCAGGACGCGCAAGTGTGGGAAGCTTTTTCCTACGCGAACTATGAAGATTTGCGCGCGCAGAACCAGAGCTTTGCCGGCCTCTGTGCGTGGGCCAACATTTCAGCCAGCATCAGTTCCGGCGAAAGCCGCAATGCCGCCGAAAACGAACGCGCGGAGGTCGTCTTGGGCGAACTGGTCAGCGGCAATTATTTCGACGTGATGGGCGTCAAGCCGCTGCTCGGTCGCGGCTTCACACCGGAAGAAGATCGCACGCCGAATTCGCATCCGGTCGTAGTCATCGGGCATCAATTGTGGCAGCGGCGCTTCAACGCAGACGCGAACGTATTGGGTCGGACGATTACCCTGAACGGTTCGCCCTTCACCATCATCGGCGTCGCGCCCGCAACGCTGCTCGGCTCGACCTATTATCTGCGCGATGCGTTTTGGGCGCCCGCGATGATGGCGCAGAAATTGGGGCTTCGTGCGGAATGGAAAACGGATCGCAGCTATGCGGCGTTCAAGCTGTATGGGCGTTTGCAACCCGGCGTGACGCGGGCGCAGGCGGAAACGGATTTGAAGCGCGTGGCCGGCAGTCTGGCGCAACTTTATCCGCGCGAAAATGCCGACACCAAAATCCAACTCCGGATGGAACTGGATGGGCGGTTTCAAGACGACACGCAGGTGATTCAGTACGGCGGCGTGCTGGCGTTGTGTATCTCCGGTCTGGTGTTGCTGATCGCCTGCGCCAATGTGGCGAATCTGCTGCTGGCGCGGGCGGTGACGCGCACCCGCGAGATCGGGATTCGGCAGGCGTTGGGCGCGGGACGTTGGCGCATTGTGCGGCAATTGTTGACCGAAAGCATATTGCTCGCGGCGCCTGGCGGCGCGTTGGGATTGTTGTTCGCGGCCTGGGGCGCGCCGTTGATCGCGGCGACCAGACCGCCGGTGCCGTATCCCATCGTGCTGGACTTTGCGCCCGATGGCGCGGTGCTGCGCTGGATGCTGTTGATTACGTTGTCAACCGCCGTGATTTTCGGCTTGGCTCCGGCCTTGCTGGCCGCGCGGACTGATCTGGTCGCGGTCGTTAAAGGCGAAGCGACCGCGCCCACCCGGCGACGCCGCTGGAATTTGCGCGGCGCGCTGGTCGTGGCACAAGTCACGATTTCCCTCGTCGTGTTGATTTGCGCCGGGCTGTTTATGCGCAGCCTCAGCCAGGCCGTCAAAACCGACCCCGGCTTCCAAACGGAAAATCTGGTCACGATGATGATTAACCCCGGCCAGTTGGGTTACGACCCGGCGGATACGGCCAAACGGTTTTTCCCCGAATTGCTGCGCCGCATTGAAGCGCAGCCCGGCGTGCGGCGCGCGGCATTGGTCAACGAAATGCCGCTGATGGTCGAACAACTCACGCGCGGCCCGATTGTGAAAGAAGGCGAAATGGATCCGCCGCCGAATCAGGGCGTCATCCCCGATTGCAGCCTGGTGACGCCGCACTATTTCGACACGCTGCGCACGCCGTTGGTGTCGGGGCGCGATTTCACCGAACGCGATACGGCGGAGGCGGCTCCGGTCGTAATCGTCAATCAGGAATTCGCGCGCCGCTTTTACGGCGACGAACGAGCCGCCTTGGGGAAACGCTTTCGCTTTGCGCAGGGCACGCCATTGATGGAAATCATCGGCGTCGCCGGCGACGGGCGCTATCGCACGTTGTATGAAGACCGGCGTCCCTATCTGTTCCTGCCCGTTGCTCAGCATCCGAATCAATTCATGACCTTGGCGCTCAGCGCGCAATCGGCGGCGGCTTTGCCGGCGGTCGTGGAAAGCGCGCGTCAGGTTATCGCGCAAATGGATTCCCGCCTGCCGGTGCTGGGCGTGATGACGGCGGAAGAGAACATGTCGCTAGCCTATTGGGGGCCGCGCGTAGCGGCGGGCATGGCGACGACGTTCGGCGTGCTGGCCTTGGTGTTGGCGACGCTGGGGCTTTACAGCGTGATGACTTACGCCGTGGCGCAACGCACGCGCGAGATCGGCATTCGCATGGCGCTGGGCGCGCAAGTCGGTGATGTATTGCGGCTGATTGTGCGCCAGGGGCTACGGCTCGTGTTGATTGGCATTGCGTTGGGCTTGCTCGGCGCCATCGCCTTGACGCGCGTGCTGGCGAGCTTGTTGCTCGGCGTAGGGGCGACCGACCCGCTGACGTTTATCGGCGTGGCGCTGGGATTGGTGGCAGTGGCCTTGCTCGCGTGCTGGCTACCCGCGCGGCGCGCGACGAAAGTTGATCCGCTGATTGCTTTGCGTTGCGATTGAACCAACGGCGACAGACAACTTATCCGGCTAACTTTGAGAACAGAACAAGAGGAGAAGTGGACTATGAGCGTGGAAGCAAATCGGACCATAGCACGTCGTTTTATTGAGGAACTCTGGAACGAGCGAAAGCTGGGAGTGGCGAACGAAATCATCGCCCCTGACTGCATTACGCACCAACTTCGTTCAGGGCCAGAGCCTATAACCGCGCCGCGCGGGCCTGAAATCATCAAACATCATATTGCCGAATGGTTGGCAGGATTCCCAGACATGCGCTTCACGATCGAGCAGATCATTGCAGAGAGAGATCGTGTAATGATGCAGTGCGTAGGACGTGGCACACACCTGGGTTCCTGGCTTGGAATTCCGGCTACTGGAAAGTTCATCACAATCCAGACAGAAATCATTCAACGAATTACAGACGGGCGTATTGCAGAAGATTGGGTGCTCACAGATTTTCTTGGCGTGTTTCAGCAGTTTGGAATTGTGCGACCGACCAGTGAGCTATTAGCGAAAGCAAGTAAAGAAGCAGCCAACGATAGTCAGTAACATTGCAGCCGCCGCCTGACGAGGCTTATACGGCGTGAGCGCCGCTGACCCGCTGACCTTCGCCACGATTGAACTGCTGCTGATGGCAGTTGCCTTCGTGGCCTGTTGGATCCCGACGCGGCGGGCAACGAAGATTGATCCGATGATTGCGTTGCGCACGGAATGATTCAATTTCAACGAGGAGAAACTTATGCAAACCCTGTGGCAAGACCTGCGCTACGGCGCGCGAATGTTGTTGAAGCAACCCGGCTTCACGTTGATTGCCATGCTTTCGATTGCGATTGGCATTGGCGCGAACACGGCGATTTTCAGTCTCGTGGATAAAATCCTGCTGCGCACCTTGCCGATCAAAGAGCCAAATCAACTCGTGCTGTTGACGGCGGAAAGCGTCAATCCCAAATTTCTGAACAACATTTTTTCCTATCCCGACTACGTGGACTACCGCGATCGGAATCAAGTGCTGTCCGGGCTGCTGGCCTTCAATCAAGGGAACTTCAAACTGGGCACGGGCGAGCAACGCGAAAAGATCAGCCTCGAACTCGTGTCCGGCAATTACTTCGAGGTGCTGGGCGTCAAGCCGATGCTGGGGCGCACGATTCAGCCAGATGACAATCGCACGGAAGGCGCGCATCCGGTCGTCGTGCTCAGTCACGGCTTCTGGCAACGCCGTTTCAACACCGATCCCAAAATCATTGGCCAGGAAATCACGCTCGAAGGCGCGAGCTACACGGTCATCGGCGTTGCGGCGCAAGCGTATCGCGGCATGAGTTTGGAGTACCCGGCGGACGGCTGGGCGCCGTTGATGATGCGCGCGCCCTTGCTGAAGACAGCCGTGGCGACGCAGGAACGCAAACTGGGATGGTTGAAACTGGTCGGACGGCTCAAGCCCGGCGTGCCGATGGCGCAAGCCCAAGCCAGTCTTGATCTAACCGCACGCAACATCCGTGAAACGGTCACGCCGCCTTCGGATCGCAATTTGCCGTTCTATGAAAAACGCGTGCTGCTCGCCCCGGCGGCGCAAGGCATTTCGTTTCTGCGCCCCAAGTTGCAGCAAACGCTCAAGCTGTTGATGGCGGTCGTGGGCCTGTTGCTTTTGATCGCTTGCGCCAACATAGCGACGTTGTTGCTGGCGCGCGCGACGACGCGGCGCAAGGAAATCGCCGTGCGCTTGGCGCTGGGTGCAGGACGTGGACGATTGCTGCGTCAATTACTGACGGAAAGCCTGATGCTCGCCTTGATCGGCGCGAGTGTCGGATTGTTGTTTGCGCCCTGGCTGCACGATCTGCTGTTGGCCTATCAACCGAATCTGAATCTTGCGCCGACGATTTTGAGCGATAGCCTGGATGCGCGCGTACTGGGCTTTGCGTTGTTGTTGGCGGTGTTGTCTGCCGTGCTTTTCGGCCTGGTTCCGGCGTGGCAAAGTACGCGTCCTGATTTGGTTCCGGCGCTGAAAGACAGCGAGATGTTGCCGTCGCGCGAGCGTTGGTGGAATGCACGCAATTTGCTCGTCGTCGCGCAAGTTGCATTGGCGTTGGTCGTGCTGATTGGCGCGGGGCTGTTCACCAAGAGCCTGCGCAATCTGTTTGCGATTGATCCGGGCTTCCAGCCGGAGAATGTGTTGCTTGTGCCGGTTGCGTTGCCACGCGAACAGTATGCGAACAAGACAACCGAAGACGAGTTTCGCCAAGTCGCATTGCAACAGAATCAGTTTTACCAGCAACTTGTCGAGCGCGTGCAAGCCTTGCCCGGCGTCGTAGCGGCGACCACGGCTGGCATCACGCCGATGAGCGGCAGCGTCGGCACGATGAGCGTGACCATCGAAGGCTATCAGGGGCAGCCGGGACAAAATCTCGGCATTGATTACAACACGGTCGGGCCGGGTTACCACGAATTGATGGGCATGACGATCGTGCAAGGACGCGGCTTCACCGCAGCGGATCGCACCAGCACGCCCAACGTCGTCGTCATCAATGAGGCGATGGCGCGCCTGTATTTTCCGAACCAGAATCCAATCGGCAAACGCTTGAACGTCGGCGAAATCATTGGCGTCCAGCGCGATCTGAAGATTCATAAACTCACCGAAACCCCGATCCCGCATTTTGACCGTCCCGCGCTGCAGCATCCGTATGGCAGCTTTGCGCGCCTCCTGATTCGCACGGCAGGTGAGCCAACGGCATTGGTGGCGGCAGTGCGGCAACAAGTCAAAACGCTCAATCCTGAAGCGTCGGTCGAGCGCATCACCACCGTGTCCGCCGAGCTGGAGAATTCCATCGCCGCCGAGCGCATGGCCGCCGCGTTGACCAGTGTCTTCGGGTTGATTGCACTGTTGCTGGCAGTTGTGGGTTTGTACGGCGTGATGGCGTTTTCGGTGAGCCGTCGCACGCGCGAATTGGGCATTCGGATGGCATTGGGCGCAGGGCGCGGCGACGTGCTGCGCCTCATCTTGCGCGAAGGGTTCGTGCTGGTGAGCTTGGGATTGGCCGCGGGAATGGCAGGCGCCTATGCCGTGACGCGAATGGTCGCTACGCAACTATACGGCGTCACGGCGACGGATCCGTTCACGTTTGCGCTGATTACGCTTGGTTAGCTGGCGGTTGCTTTGTTGGCCTGCTGGATTCCGGCGCGACGGGCGACGCGGGTTGATCCGATGATTGCGCTTCGGTGTGAATGATTCGCGGCAATCACGCTCCGGCGAGTGGCGTACCCCGCAGAAACGAGTCAAATAATCCACGAGAGCTTAATCCCGCCGTAAGGCGTCTTGGCGACGTTTGCTCTTCTTTCCTTGCCGTCTACCGCGTGCATGCGACTCGAGTGAGAGAAGGATTTGTTCGATTCTGTCAAGCAACTCCGCTTGTTCCGGCGAAGTCGAGACTGGCAGGCGAAGACGGCCTCTGGAAAGGCGAACGTCGGCGAAGAGACCGTCGGGTTCTTCGTGGAAGTGGATGAAGTCTCGCCCGCCAAGGTGGAAAACTGTCGGTCGTACCTCCTGAAGGACGGGGTAGCCTCGCAAGACATTCAAGAGCGGAGCCAGCGTTTCGATTGTCGAGTCTTTCATCGGAGCCTCAATCTGACCGGTCAGCAGCGGTTTTGTTCGTATTCACTCAGCGCCCGCGCAAACTGTTTCACCACGCCGCCAATCAGCGGACGATAGAAATAACGCAAGAGCCAGGCTGGAAACCAGTGTCCGCATTCTTCCCGGGCGACGCGGGTGCGCGTATGTTGCATAAAGCGCAAGCCGGACGCGCGAAATTCCTGATCGTCGCGGCGGAATTCGATGCGCGACAGATGCTTGACCGATTTGTATCCGTAATGCGCGGGCCCCACCAAGCGCACCGGCGCGCCGTGCGCAATCGTCAGCGGCTCGACATCCAGCGTATCGGCCAGCAACACAGGCTCTCCCGCAATTGCCCCCGCTACGGACATGGTGGCCACCAGTGGATAATTTCGCGGTTCTCCCGCAATCTCGATGATGAGGAATGGATACTCTCTTTGATCCAGTTAAGAGGCCTGATTGCATTGAGTTTATGGCCTTGAATCTCGCTCATCCAACATCATTCCGCCCCAGAATCATCGAGATAATGCGGGAGAACCATATTTATTTGCGCAGAAATGGATCAGAAGGAGCCGCCGCTGCAACACCAGCTACTTGAACCGCTTGCAGTTTGCTTAACCAAAAGCGCCGCAGAACCTTGAAATTCCCCACTGCTGTAACCCATGTTGATGTCCAGCGCAGGGAGCTATCGGACAGCGCGGATAGTGAAGACTGTATTTGTGAATAATCTTTTCGCTCTGGATAATAAAGGTTGCACATTTTATTAAGTGTAGCTACTCTTATCCAGATATGGGTGATCAACAAAAGGGTTTGGATTCA
>WNGA01002061.1_pt1 | contig 33419 bp, 27 predicted proteins | sample 5400061 | NCBI WGS metagenome assembly WNGA01 (sample SAMN13153366, study PRJNA577476) | soil metagenome | isolation source: 100 cm soil or saprolite under grassland replicate 2 | place: USA:California | collected 2016-06-15 | reverse complement strand
GCTGCACGGATGACTGCGTTTAATCCCGGCGCGTCACCGCCACCTGTCAGGATACCGATACGTTTCATAACGTGCTCCTTTCCAACGTCGGGCTCCACAGGGGTGCTCACCTGCACTGCACCGAACGCCCCGTCCCCTGGACTGTCCGTCCAGGACAGGCTGGCCCAGACGGGACAGGGCAGTGCGGTGCAAGTGGCGCGAAGACGTTGGACTCCAGATACGTCAAATCATACCTCACTCCTATAACTTTTCTTGCGGCCGGACGTTAATCCCTATATAATGTGACCCATGCAAACGCAACTTATATCGTCTCGCTTTACAAGTATTGCTCGCTGGTTGGTCCCCATCGCAGCGGCTCTTGCAATTGCTGCATGGTTTTATATCGCGCCAGAAGGCGCGCTTGGCAAACTGGATGCGATTGGTTATGCCGTCTGTCACCGGATCGACGCGCGCTCATTTCATATTGGCAATCGCCAACTTCCTCTTTGTGCGCGCTGTACAGGCGAATTCTTCTCCGCAGCAATCGGGCTCATGTTTATGGGATTTGTGAGCGGCAAACGAAGCAAACTACCTGCGCGCGGTATCATGGCAATGCTCATTCTTTTCTTCCTGGCCTTCGGCATTGACGGGAGCAATTCATTTCTTTATCTCCTGAAGCAAACAGCCAAAGGCTCGTTTGACCAGATTCCCAATTTGTATGTTCCAAATAATACCTTGCGTCTCTTCACAGGCAGTGGAATGGGCATTGTACTCGCGGCGGTGCTCTATCCGATTGCCAACCAAACCTTGTGGCGTGAACTCGATGACCGTCCCGTGCTCGAATGGAAATCCTTTGGTCTCCTCATCACGATCACTGTCGTTTTGGATTTATTAATTTTGACTGAACATCCGGCTATCCTTTACCCAGCAGCATATATTAGCACGCTCGGCGTTTTATCTTTACTTGTGATCGTCTTCGGCATATTATGGATCACCATTATGAAGATGGACAGTACATATGAGAATGCACGACAACTTTGGGTGCCTATTGCCTCCGGCTTGACCCTCAGCCTACTGCTCATCCTTAGCATTGACCTATTTCGACTCACACTCACAGGCACGTGGGGAGGGATTCCCGGAATTAGTGGTTAACAATGAAGAGTAGTTGGCGTTCTCTTACGCCAACGGATGCGTTAGCCTGTCCTAGACGGACAGTCCAGGGAGAACGCATCTTACGCAAGTAAATTAAGGAGAACGAACAATGGACGTATTACTCGGTATCTTTTCAGCCTTCGGCCTTTCGGCCAGTGCGGGACTCAACGCCTATATTCCCTTGCTGGTCGTCGGTGTCGTTGCACACTATTTCCCGAATATGTTAACGTTAAATTCGCCCTGGAATACACTTGCCAATCCGTGGATATTGATTCTACTGGGCATATTGGTCATTGTCGAAATGCTCGCGGATAAAGTCCCTGCTGTAAATCACGTCAACGACTTAATCCAGACCGTTGTACGCCCTGCAGCTGGGGCAATCGCATTTGCTGCCAGTGCCAAAGTCGTGACCAATATGAGTCCTGTGCTCGCCTTGGCATGTGGCCTGCTTGTGGCTGGAAGCGTACATGTGGTGAAGTCTGCGGCAGTCCGTCCGATGGTCACAGCAACTACCGGCGGCGCGGGGAACGTGCCCGTCAGTATCGCGGAAGATATTATTTCAACGGTCGTATCTATCCTTGCGATCGTTATCCCTCTCGTAATGGGAATCATATTGGTTCTCTTAGTATCGCTCTTGATTTCGTGGTGGTGGAATCGTACAGACAGGACACAAGCAGCCTGATATAATCAATAGGTGTTCATCACCGCGCACGGCCCGTTCATCCGCGTGGAACATCTATCCTAAATAGAGGAGGAGCAATCATGAATGAAACGCCTTTCACCCCAGCTCCAGAACAGCCAAAGAGAAACAATACTTGGATTTGGATTGTTGGAGCTGTTGTTTTACTATGCTGTTGCTGTGCAGGCGCTGTTGGCGTCTGGTGGCTTTGGAACAATGGCGACAGGCTTTTGCAAGGCACTAATCTACTTCTGCAATCGCTTGCATAAAAATCGAATTTATTTGCAACAAGCCTCTGTCGTCATTTCGGAGGCTTGTTGCGTTTAAAGTAGGTTTTTAATTCGCCCAGTGCGCTATAGGCTTGCTGGCGTGTTTTTGAGTCCAAATTCAATTTTTCAAATTCATCTTCATCCAGAATAGTCTGCTTTCCATCGGCACTGACCCATAAATCCAATGCCAGATCCACGTATGAAACGATACCATCTTCAATCACGGCAGGTTCGCCAATGTTGCAATAATATCCTTTGAGTTGTTTATCCTCGCGGTCATAAATCTCAAAAATGTTATACCAACGGTCACTATAAAACGTTTCTACAAAGCGATCATTTCTTTTTAGCACAACATCCATAAATGGCATATCATCACGATTGAAAAGAGCTTCGAGAGTCACAGAATGATCTTCGCGGCGCAAAACAATGCCTTCGTATTGCCATATTACTTTACCCGCTATATCTTTCTTCAACACTTTGATTTTCATGGTAAGCACTCTACTGCGACACGCACCAATATTCGGCTTTCAACTTTTGGTGCATCTTTCAGATAGAAATAAAGATTCAATTACATTTGACTCTTTCCGGGCTTCCAGCGGGCGCACCAATAAATGAACAGTTTTCCCTTCTTGATAATTCGGTGAGCAAGACGCTGTAAAAGTCCCAAAATCCGTTTTTACCTTTTTCCCGTCTGTTACAACGCCATCGATGATGTTGCCTAATCCTAAAAACTTTGCTGTCCATGCTGAGCATGGATTTGTAGTCACATCTTCCGGGCTACCTTCACAAACAATCTTGCCTTCATGCAAAATCAGGATGCGGTCTGTAATGGCGAAGGCTTCTTCCTGGTCATGTGTGACATAAATTGCGGGAATATTTGTCCGCTGCAAAATAGCGCGCAGTTCATCGAGCAAATCTTCTTTCAGGGCACGATCAAGTGCACCAAGAGGTTCGTCAAACATCAATAAGCGTGGATACGGTGCGAGGGCACGTGCCAGAGCCACGCGTTGCTGTTCGCCACCAGAGAGATCGGTCACTTTGCGATGTTCAAATCCCTGGAGGTTGACCAAATCTAACACTTCCTCCACCCGCTTATTTTGGAGTCCGACGGCTTGCCGTCGGGAACCCGGGAGCAAGCTCCCGGACTCCATATGCATTCTCAAACCAAATGCCACATTATCAAAAACGTTGAGGTGAGGAAAAAGCGCGTAGTCTTGAAAAACCAGCCCAAAGTCCCGGAGATGAGGTGGTGTGGAGGCGAGGTCCATATCATCCCACAAGATATGGCCGGATTCAGGAGCTTCTAGTCCAGCGATAATCCGCAATAGAGTGGACTTTCCGCTTCCCGATGGGCCGAGTAGACAAACAGTTTCACCCGCATCGACGGTAAATGAAACGCCAGAGAGTAGTGGTTGGCCTTCATAAGATTTAACGATGTTGTCAACTTTGAGCATCAAAACTCTCCGGCACCAGGCAGACGCAACTTTTCTATGAGCAGAATCCCAAGTGTTGTAATTACCAGGAGAATCGTCCCCATCGCCATGGCTTGGCCGTAGTTAAGGCCGCCAGGTTGTGCGAGGAAGCGAGAGATAGCAACAGGGATCGTTGGATATTCGGGGCGCGTGAGCAGTATTGCAGCGCCGAACTCGCCGAGAGAAACGGTGAAGGCGAAGGTCGCGGCGGAAAGTGTGGCACGGCTGAGGATGGGCCAATCCACAGTTTTCCAAACCTGAAACGGTGATGCACCCAGAGACGCAGCCGCGTAACGAAGTCTATCAGGAATGGAAGCAAGAGCAGGTTGAAGTGTGCGAATAACAAAAGGTAGAGCGATGAGAGTATGTGCAAGCGGAACAAGGAAGGGCATGGCGAGCAAGCGCGGAAAAGCAATGAGGAATCCAAGCCCAAGTGTAACCGCCGATGCGCCAAGCGGAAGCATAAGGAGTGGATCGAGCACGCGTTCGAGGCGCGTTGGTTTGGCGAGTGCGGACGCGGCAGAGAGCCCAAGCAAAAGCGAGAGTATCACAGTAGTGACTGCATATCCGAGTGAATTGAGCGTCGCTCGAATTGGCGGAACGTAAAAGACCGAGCCGCGGCGGTTGATAAAGAGCTCCGTGTAATAATCCGCTGTAAGACCATAATGCACTTCGCCGCGCTGGGCACGGTCCGCTTCGAGGCGTGTTGCAGAACGAAAAGGCAGGGCAATAAGAGGGGAAAGAAAAAAAATAAAAAGCAGAAAGCTGAAGGCAAATGTAAAAATACGTTCCTGGAGTGTACGTGGCTTACGAATATTTGATTCAGCCGAGCGCGGCGCCGTCTGGGTTGTGTTGCGCGAAATAATACGCGTATATAGAATGGAGAAAGCTAAGGTACAAAGCAACTGAATAAGCGAGAGCAACGCAGCAAGAGGCAGATTGAGTCGCTTGACCGCTTGAATATAGATCGCTACCTCAAGCGTTGAAAACGACGGGCCACCTAATAAAAGGATCACACCGAAACTTGTAAAGTCGAAAAGAAAAACCAATAATGTGGCAGCCAGGAGGGATGGCCTGAGCAATGGCAAAGTGACATTCCACCAGACGCGCAGGTCATTCGCACCAAGGGTACGCGCGGCATGTTCTAGGCGCGGGTCGAGGCGCGCGAGAGCATTGCCAACGATGCGAATGACAATGGTTGTATTGTAAAAAATATGCGCGAGCAAAATGGCGCTCAGTGTGTCGACAAATGGAATTGGATGAGATTGGAAGAAAGTTAGGTTGAGCCAGCCACGGGGGCCAAGCAGGGCATTGAACCCCGCAGCAACGACGACAGTTGGTAACATGAATGGCACAGCCGTGAGAGCACGCAGCAGGGATTTGCCAAAAAAGTCAAAGCGGGCAAAGAGATATGCTGAAGGAAGGCCAAGGAGAACAGTAAGAAGCGTAGAAAGAACTGCTTGGTAAAGTGTGAATCCTAATATGGAGGACGTAAGTTGAAGATTTTCGGCAGTCAGGGTGGCAAGATTGAAAGTAAGGGAGATGATGCGCGCAAAGGGATAGAAGAAGAATGTGCCGAGAAAAGTCAAAGGGAGGAGCCAGAGGAGTAAACGAGGTAAAAAAGTAGACAAGTAGACAGGTAGACAAGAAAACAAGGATAAGCGTTTGCCCGATTCCATGTTTACCTATCTACCTGTGTAACTATATACCTGTTTACCATTCACGTTCCTGATTGACCTATACATCCACCTACTTAAGCACAACCGCTGTCCATTCGTCAATCCAAGCATCGCGGTTCGCGGCAATTTCTTCGGGCGGCAGTGTAGCGGGCTCTTCTGCAATCTGCGCATATTTTTGAAAAGCGTCTGGTAATTTTGCAGAAGGATTTACAGGATATACAAACATTTGCAGAGGAACATCCTCCTGAAACTGAGTCGAGAGCATGTAATCAATAAACTTTTCGGCGAGGGCGCGGTGCTTTGTCCCTTTCAGGATGCCAACAAATTCAATTTGACGGAAACAAGCGTCAGACCTGGTGATGGACGCGGTCGGCGCGTCCTCAATAGGAGGCTTCGCGTCAATCACTTCCGCCGCAGGGCTCGTCGCATACGAAACGACCATCGGTTGTGGGCCTTTTCCGGAAGAGCCGCTGAAGTTGGTGTAATATGCTGTCTCCCAGCCATCCACAACGACCACACCATTATCCTTAAGTGATTGCCAGTAATTAAGGAAACTATCGCCGAAGTGCGCGCGAGTTGCAAGCAAGAATGCAAGTCCTGGTGAAGAAGTGGCTGGATTCTCAACGACGAGCAAATCTTTGTATTCGGGCTTTGTCAAATCTTCGAGAGTTTGCGGCACAGCCAAATTGTTTTGCGCGAAATAAGCCTTGTCATAATTAATGCACACGTCCCCATAATCAACAGGTGTCACTTGATTTGTCGAATCAAGTTTGAATGGATCCGGGATATCAGCAATTGAAGGCGATTGATAAGTTTCAAAAATACCGGCTTCCAAGGCGCGCGAGAGAAATGTGTTATCCACGCCGAAAAGCAAATCTGCGAGGGGGGCATCTTTCGTGAGGATAGCCTTGTTGAGAGCTTCGCCTGCGTCACCGCTGGCAAGAAAGGAAACCTTCGCGTTATTTTCTTTTTCAAATGCCGCGATCACTTCTTCACTTGCTGCGAAAGAGTCATGGGTCATTACAGTCAGGGTTTGAGGTCCTGATGGTTTACAGGCAGAAAGCAGAAAGCAGAATGCAAGAATTAAGAATAGTTTTTTCATAGATCCTCCAAAAGCAGACTGATGCTTCGAAACCGTTTGTGCCGCGAGCCCCGTCCCCTGGACTGTCCGTCCAGGACAGGCTGTCCCGGACGGGACAGGGCACGCCGATGCGAGACGGCAAACTCAGCACAAGCGTCTGCCCTCCGGTGATTAAGATAAGCGCCGGTGAACAATCAAAAGCAATCCGGATTTGATTTTTATCGATGCCTCTCCGGCAAGCATCTCATTGCTTATGCCGCGCGTTTTGTGTGGATACAATGTTTCATTGCGCAAAGGCCACTTAAGATTTTCGGTGGCGACACCTGTAACTTCACTGCCCCATGGGATTAACGAAACGATGTCACCGCTTCTTCCGCGGACTTGGACCTCGTCCCGGCAAAAAAAGATTTCCTCTACCCCGTCATCAAAGCGGGCGTCAAGGTGCCCTTCGGTAGGCAAGAGATGAGCGTCCGTAAGCAACGAGAGATTGCTAAGAGTTTGGTCAATGCGACCGCCCAACCCGGCGACGATGAGGGTTTCTCGATAGCCCTCTGTAATCACATAATTCAACGCAAGCTCAAGGTCAGTCTCGTTTTTATCCGCTGGATATAAGTTTATTTCAATGTTGGATGATGTCAGCTTGCGCAAAGTGGATTCTTCTAATGAATCCATATCCCCAATGACCACATTAGGGACCAAGCCCATGTTGAAGATGTGAATTGTTCCTCCATCTGCACCAATGAGGAAATCATCAGGGCGGATAAGAGACTGGGCTGCTCTTATATCGGGCAATTGACCATTGGCAAATATGACGGCACGCTTCATATCTCTTTTAACGGGTTCCTGAAAAAAAGCCATCCTCGCGGCGGAGGATGGCTTGATTGGAAATATGTTCCCTCCGCTGGTATTAACCAGATCAGGTGTTGCGGGTCGAGCGATTACGCTCCTCTCAGCCTGTAGTGAGCAGGCTCCCCGTTTAAAATTGTTGTGAGGTGAGTATATGACTCGGGCGGAGTGCTGTCAAGTAAAAAAAGCGCCGCCGAGGACGGCGGCTGGAGCATAACAAAATGGAGATTGCTCACCGCACTGCAACGAATACTGACGTCGTGCAGACGTGGCACGGTGCGCAGTTCGGTGCAAGTGTCGGAGGAAGATCAGCGCCTCGCAACCCTGCCCGCAATCCCGCACATTCCACCGAGTTAAAATCAAAATGTGCAGGACGATCGACGGGGCAACGACATATCTTAACGTACTCTTCGCTTCCACTCCTCTTTCAACTGCAATTCGCGTGGGCTCAGACCGGACTCTAGGGCGAGGAAATCAGTCAGCAGGCGATTGAACTTGAGTGAATCATCGAGCATAGGGAAATGGCCGGAACCTTCAAGGTAGATTTGATGCATGTGCTGCGGCAGGATATCATTTTCCTGTGATGGGATGGTCAACGAAGGGTCGTTTGATCCATAGACGAAAAGGCATGGCACACCCAGGTTTCGAACTTCGCTGAACAAATTATTAGCTTGGAATCCCGCCATGGAAGCGATAACAGCTTGAGGGTCCGCTTTGGAGGCGTCTGCGAGGGCAGTAATTGTTTCAGGTGTGCGAGTCCCCAGCCAATCCACTAATTCAGTCACTGAGGCGGTCGTCAAGCGCGCGTTGAGAGCATCATAACTAAGCGGGCAATTGATAGCCATCACACGATCGACACTGGTGGACCATTGTTTGAGGAATGAGAAGCCCACGAGTGCACCTAGGCCATGACCAACAATCGCGACTTTGCCGATACCCATTTCTTCAAGGAACCGGTTGACCAGGTCAGCTTGTTTTTCGAGTGAGTAGCGCAGAGGATCGCGCGCGGTATCCCCAAAACCAAAGAGGTCGATTGCGTAGGCGCGAAATGAGGTGGATGCGACTTGCATGGCATTGATCCAATAACGCCATGAGCCGACCCAGCCGTGCAGAAAGACAATAGGACGTCCACGCCCTAGAGCCTCATAATGCACTATTGAACCATCAAGAATAATCGCGCTCATTGGTAATTTCCATCACCCCAAGCCCCTCTCCCAAAACCCCGCAAAATCATCTGGGCAGGTGGGAGAGAGCAAGAGGAGAGTGGTTAGCAATTCATTTTCCAAATTTCGCCAGAATAGCTCTTACACGATCAGTTAATTCATCAGGAGCAAATGGTTTAAGCAAATAATCTTCTGCACCGACTTCTAGACCTATTGCAATCTCAGATTCCTGCCCTTTTGCAGAAAGGAACACAACAGGAATATCCTTCAAACTTGGGCTGGCTTTCATGAGACGGCAGGCATCATAGCCTGTCATACGCGGCATGCGAACGTCCATAAGGATCAAATCCGGGATGAGTTGGGATGCCATCTGAACTGCCTCCTCCCCATTCGAAGTGGATGTCACTTCATGCCCTGCAAAACGTAAGGTAAAAGCGACTAGTTCTCGAATATCTGGTTCGTCTTCTGCGATCAAGATTCTTGCCATGCATACCTCATCATTTGTGTAGGGGCAATGTAAAGGAGAAGATGCTTCCCTCTCCCGGCACGCCTGTGCTTTTCATCCAAATTCGGCCTTTGTGCATTTCAATCAACTGACGGACAATCGGCAGGCCTAGGCCTGTTCCAGGTGTTGATAGCACAAGTGGGTGTTCGCCACGATAAAAACGATCAAACACTTTTGCCTGATCCTCAAGGGCAATACCCACACCGTTATCTTGTATATCCACTTGAATTTCTCCGTTTTCAGCATGAATACCAATGCGGATTGTGCCATTTCCAGGTGTGTAGTTATAGGCATTATCCACAAGATTACCCATGATCTGTCGTACGCGTTCAGTGTCACCTATCACAGGAGGCAAATTTTTGGGTGCATCCAAAGACAAAGCCATCGGCTTATTCTCTTCCTGTGAACGGCGCAGGACTTCAGCAATGACGTCCTCGGCCACCTCACGCAAATCCACAGGCTGACGGCTGAGTGTCACGCGCCCGGATTCGATGCGCGAAATATCAAGCAAATCGTTGACCAGAATATTCAAACGTTCGATGTTGTTGCTAACAATATCAAGGAAATGCGCCTGATTTTCATTCATCGCACCTGCTGCGCCCATCATTAAGATATCAACATATCCTTTGATCGCAGTCATAGGAGTGCGCAATTCGTGACTTACCGTCGCCACAAATTCAGATTTCAAGCGGTCTACCTCGACCTCATGCGTTATATCGCGGAAGATGGATACTGTACCTAGGAAATCATTTTGAAACATCACTGGTGCTAAGTGGACAAGAGCAATGCGTCCATTTTCGAGTTCGATTTGCTCCGCATACGTATCACCCGAATGATAGGACGAGGCATTCTCTGACCAGATGCGAATCGTTTCCATCCACATGGTGGAAGCTTTACCGAAAAAGCCTCCAAACACCTCGATTGGATTACCCAGTACCCGTGCCTCCTCCACCTCAAGAATGCGCTCTGTGGACGAGTTAATGAAGGTGATTCGATTGTCAACACCCGTGACAAGGACTCCGTCTGCAACAGCTTCAAGAATAGCTTGTGAACGGCTGGCATCTTCCTGCTCCTTACGAAGCATTACACCAAGACGTTCAGCCTGATCACGGATCAATTCATACAAGTGTGCATTGTTGATCGCTACCGCAACCTGACTGGCTATCGCCTTGACCAAATTTAATCGTTCCGCGCTGAAGAATTTCTCCTTACGATGGAAGACCATTAATACACCAATCACATCTTCACCGACCATCATAGGTACAACAATTGAACTACGATGATCCTGACCGGAAGTTGTAGATCGCACCCAGCGTGGGTCCTGATGCAGATCATCAACCAGAACCGCTTCACGATTCTGTACCACCCAGCCTGCAAGACCTTCACCGACTTGCAAAGTAAAACCAACGCCGCCTATATTTTCAGTCTTTTCAGAAAGATACCCATACCCCGCGCGATAATGTAAAAGATTATCATCTGCCTGGAGCAGCATGATCGTGCCTTGTTCCGCGTTGATGGCATCATTCAGCAAAGCCAGCGTGCGATTAAGAGCCCGGTCGAGATCCAGACTAGCGGAAACCTCAGTGAGGATCCGAAGGAGTGTCTCTGTATTTTGCTGTTCATGTTGTAATTGAGCTGTGCGTTCGATAACGCGCTGTTCAAGTTCTTGGGCAAGGCGCTGTGTTTCGGCAAAGAGGCGGCCATTCTGGATCGCGACAATTGCTTGGTTCGCAAGTGTACCTAGGATCTGTTGATCTTCTTCGCTATATACATTAGCCCGGTAACTTTGCACAGATAGCATACCGAGAGTCTTGTTGCCCAAAGTCATGGGCACGGCAAGGATCGAAAGCGGTGTATCTGCACCACCATAGGAAATACCACCCATCGAATCGATTCGCTCTTCACCATGCACAAGGAATGGTGTGCCACTGGCGATGACTTGGCCACTCAAGCCTTGGTCTTTCGGGATGCGGCTAACAGGAGCGCGGACTTCACCATCCACCAGATAAACACCTTCGATCTCCTCTGTTGTTTCATCCAGAAGACTGATGACGAAAGACTCAACCGGCATAAGACGTTGTGCCGCTTTATGTACCGCAACGTAGATTTGCTCTGGGTCGAGGCTCGCACTGACCTGGGAACTGCTTTCGTTAAGAATGGCAAAACGCTCCGCTGTGAGTGCGGTGGACTGATACAAGCGGGCATTTTCAAGGGCGATAGCGGCCTGGTTCGTAATCGTTCGTCCTAACTCAATTTCATTTACCGTGAAACGGTTATCGTTCTTCGTCTGGGCGAAAGCGAGTGCGCGCAGGTTCGAACCGCTGGCAAGTGGAAGGATTAACAATGATGAAGTCGTCTCACTCAGCATTTCGGCAAGAGGTGCAAGATCTGGCTCATTCCTTGCATCATCGGTATTGAACACCCCACGAGATTCACGCAAGCGGTCATAGATAGGTGAATATGGCAAGGCCTTTGGAAGTTTATTCCGCCCACGGGGGATTGAAAGTTTCCAAAATGCCTGATTCCGCTCAAGTGTTACGATTGAAATGCTTTTAACCTCCAGCGCTTTCAGAAGTTCATCGGCGGTCAACTGCAAAATTTGGTCAGTATCCAGTAAACCGCTCAAGGAAGAAGAGAAACGATTAAGTAATCCAAGGCGTTGTGAACGTTGATCCAGTTCGGTCGCGCGCCTAAGACTATCCTCATAAAGACGCGCATTATCCAGCGAAACTGCGGATTGACTTGCAAATGTGAGTGCAACCTGTAATTGCTCACGTGAATAAAAGCGTGCCTGCCATTTTTCAAGAGCGATCACACCCACCAGTTCTCCCTTTGAAATCAATGGGATGCCCATCCATGAGAGGCGCGGCGCTTCTACAGGTGGAAAGCGAGGATCTTCGCGCACATCACCAATCGATACAGCTTGACCTGTATGCACCATCTCTTTGAACAGGGCACTGTCGGAAACAGCAATTGTCAATCCAAGGCGGTGTTCATTATCCGGAAAGCCACGTGCCGCAGCAACCGTGAGACGATCTCTATCACGTAGCCAGAGTGTAGCTGTGTCGTAAGGGATGATGGCAGGTAACTGATCGAGCAAAGATCCGATTAATTCATCGCTGCGCAAGCTTGATGTCAATGATACGGCGGCTTCATTGAGTGCTTGTAATTGTCCCGCGCGCTCTTGAGTCGTCTGAACCAAACGCACATTTTCAAGCGAAAGCGCAACCTGTTGTGTCAGAGAAAGCAAAAGCGCTTCATCTTGAACCTTAAAGGCAGCCGGCGTATTGAAGTTATCCAATACAAGTACACCTAAGCTTCTTTCACCCGCAAGAATAGGAATAAGCAAGCTTGATACTGGAAGACGTCCACCGGTGGCTTGGCGATACAAGGCCAAGTTATCTGTACCGAGATTGTAATCGCGCGCAAAGTTGATTTCATCCACCCGGCGAGCAGTCTTCTGAGCAAATACAAGGCCCGGCAGTGATTCGCCCGAACGATAATTGATGAACAACATGCTGTTGTTATCAGCATATCCTGAGACTGCGCGCGGTGTGAGCACTCCGTTAAGTGGATTCCAAATCAGCACTGCACCAGCGTGTGCGGCCTGAATGACCCGACGTGCACTTTCGAGCAAAGCATTGACAACCGCATCAGGATCCAGACCTGATAACCGATGACTAAAGTCAAGCAGCAGATCCACTTCCTGTAAACGCCGCCGTGTTTCGTTGAGCAGGGAGATATTTTGTAAAATGACAGATGTCTGCCTGGCAATCTGAATGAATACCTGACGATCTTCATCCGTCAGAGAGGACATCGGTTCAGGACTGACGGCTAGCATGGCTGCGACCGTTTTATTCTCCAAAATAATCGGCAGGCAGATCATTCCTTTGGAGCGCATTGCGGTAAGCAAGGGAGCATCACGCCATTCATCATCTTCATCAACGTTCGCACTGAGAATAGTCTCACCCGTTTGCAGGCAGGCGCGCAATGGGTTGCGCTGACCGAAAAGCGCTTCCACATTTGTGGAACGCGGCAAGCTGCCCATCACATGTAGAAGTCGGGGACCTTCCGCTGTATTCTCTGCCACCAAAGCCACTGACATCTCCAACTGGGTCAGAGTTTCGCGGCCAAGTGCCATAAGAGCGGATGAAGCATCCAACTGACGACTGACAGATTCGGTAATAGCTAGGCCACCATGTACACGTTTGGCACGGCGATCAAGATTGTGAAGTGAAATGGTTTGATCGAGATCCTTACGAAGCATGATGGGCAGATCATCCTGCGTTACTTCGAGAAGTTTTTGTTGTCTCTGCAAACCCGAATAAAGTGAGTCGATCCGTCCGCGCAATTCGTTCAACCGCGCTGAATTACTGACTAACAAGGAAGCTTGCGCGGCAAAAACTTCAATTGTCTCAATCGTTGCTTTATCAGGCCGCAGCCCATTGGATGGATTATCAAGACTGATCAGCCCAAGCGGATTGCCCTTTGCATCCTCAAGTGGAACAAGGAGAAAATCATCCGGATCCCACGCATTCTCCTTCGCAACCTGGCCTTCTGATTCTGGCGGTACATAGATGTAATACACTTCTGCAGGTAAAACAGGTGTTTGATTGGCCGGGATAAAAAAGGACCTGCTGATCTTAAACTCGGGCTTCATGATTTGCTGAAGGCTTGCATATGGCTGTTTTCGAGACATCAATTCATTCAAAGTCTCTTGAGGGATTCCCACAGCCGTGACACGCCTTAAGAGGCCATTTTCAGGCTCGTATAAGCTGAACAACACTACGCGGAATGGAGTCGATTCCCGAATGGCTTTCGCCATCGCCAGTAATGCCTGTTCAAGCGACTGGTCTACACCAAGGGTGTAACTAACCTCGGTCAATCGCGTGAGTGTGTCTGCGCGGCGGCGTAATAGCTCGGCACGCTGCCGTTCGTTTTGATAACGTTGTGCATTACTCAAAGCGATCGCGGCCTGCATGGCTATCGCCTGAATAAGTTCAGAATTGTCCTGGTTAAAGAATTTGGGTCGCCTGGAATGAAGATGGATGATGCCGAGCGTACGCCCCTGGTGTGCAATGGGCACTGAAATACCAGAGCGAACATCTTCATGTGGAGGAAATATGTGTTCCTTTGAATAATCCTCAATGATACGCGCCTCACCAGTTTGAAGTACAGCCCGCTCAAGCGGAGAAGACAGCTCCCGTACTTCCTCACAACCAAGAGACATGATCACGCTCGGATCAGCAGGATCATCCTCCGGATTAAACAACATGATTGAAGCACAATCAGCATGAACAGTGTGCAACACTTCCTCATGCAGCACCTGCAACACATGCCGGCTCTCTAAGGATGCGCCCAGTTCATGGCTAATACGCGCCATGGTTGTAAGTTGATCGACACGGTTGCGCAGGGACTCATCTGTTTGCACCATAAGTCCGGCAGATTCAATCGCCGTTGCCAGTTGGTCAGCCGCAGTAGAAACGAGTTGAAGATCGTAGTTGTTGAAGTAATCTGTTTTACTGCTTCCAAGCATCAATTCGCCAATGCTGCGTTCCCGCGATATCAATGGTACAACAACTGCCGATTCCATCTGCAAAGCTGATGTTAGAGGACGATACGTTGTAAGAACACGGCGGTCAACACTAAGACGTCCAGATATAAATGGGCGCTGGCTCCCAGAAACGGTTTTGCGGAATTCCGGATCATTCACATAAATCTGTGTAAATGCTTTTGTGGCCTCATCCGAAATTCCAAATAGTGATTTACGGTGCAGGCGAAGTTCGCCGCGTTCTTCATCTATAAGAAAAATCGCGCCGATATCTGCATGATACAAGTTCGCTAGTTCCTGGATAGAGAATTTCATTATCTCATCAAGAGTTCCAGACGACGTGGAAAGGCCAGCGATACGGCGCAATGCATCAGCACGATGAGCCCGTGTCCGTGCCTGCTGAACCAGTTGCACATTTTCAATAATTGCTGCTGCCTGATTTGCGACAATATTCATTAATCGCAATTCATCGGTTGTAAAAGAGGACGCGCCCCGCTTGTGGTGTGCCGCCTGCAAATATCCCAAGATTCGTCCCGCGGAGAGCAGAGGGATAAAAGCTGAATCACGCAGACTGGCCGCCTGGGCGATATCTGTCAGACCAAGCGCGCGCCAATTCTCATCGTTGGCTGCATCGAGGGTCAGCACAGGTTGCTGGTTGTTCAGCACGCGTTCAGCGGGACTATCGGCTGGAATGGAGGCACGATAAATTTCAACAAAATGGGGAGGTAAGCCGCGGAAAGGCACCTGTCCTTCGAGAGTCCGCTTTTCTTCATCATATATAAGAAAGCCAATCACTTCCGTATCGAAGAGAGGCGCTATACTGTCTACCAATCGCGCGAACAGATCTTGTGGATCACGGATTGCACCAAAGGATTGGTTAAGCTTAGCAATGCCCGTCAGTTCAGAGACGCGGCGTTCTTCCTCTTCATAAAGTTTCGCATTACGAATGGCAACAGCCGCCTGACCAGCCACCAGTTGCAATAAATCCATATCATGCTGGCCAAATATTCCGATTCCAGTCTGACCTGCTTCCAGTGTACCGACTAATTCACCGCCGGCCAGTAATGGTAAACCCAAATATGATTGAATGGACGATAACCCGCCGTTAGGAGGTACTTTGGCCTGCGTGGGCATCTTTGCTAGTAAGATCGGTACACGCTGCGCAATCAACCCCGCGGTCAGCCCGCCGAATTGTGACTGTGAAGCGCGTGTGACACGCTCGGTGGTGGATTCTTGAAAGCGATATGGGATCAACGCCTGATCACTGGAATCCCATAACTTCAGCTCGAGCACATCTGAAGGCACAAGACGGTTGACATTCTCGAGAATTGATTTTATGGTCGTCTCTAAATTTAGGTTTGCAGCAATCGCCTGTCCAAATTCAGTGACTACGGTCAGGATTTTCCTAGAGGCCTCATTCTCCTGTTGAGCGAATGCAGGAGACAGGTCAATGTTGCGCAAAGAAAGCAACATCGATGGATATACGCCAGGCACTTGATAGGACGTAACCTCAGTTAACCTGCCACCAATAGAGATGCGCTTCTGTCCTGGGTAAGCACATAAATCCAAAAAATCATTTGAGGGCCGTGCGCGGCGCGCTAACCGTTCTAGATCGAAAGGCTCATTTTCACGCAAGTCAAAATATGTGCGTGCCAGCTGATTGATATACTCCACTCGCCCACCTGGCTGGATATGAATGAGTGCATCAACAGAATTGGCTGGCTCTGAACGTTTAACGAGAACTCCATTCGCCTGAACGATATCCAGGGAACGCGGCAAAATACGAATCAATATCCAGATCACCAGGACAAGTACTAGTCCGGCGATTAGAAAGCCGATGCCCAGGTTTAGCCCGGCAAACATGGAAAACAAAAGCCTCTATCAGGCGGCTGAAGCGGCCGCTGCGTCCTGACGCCGCGCTTCGGCCGCGAGTTCCGTAATCTCACGGATATCCGAGAAGGATTGCAGACTGGGTGAAACCAGTCCGACAGAAAGCGTCATAAATGGTGCCCTTTCCACACCCCCCTCGGTCTTCGGCACCTGAATAAACCCTTGCTGGCGATCAATGAAGTTGTAATGGGTCAATACTTCTCCAGCAAAGCGTTCCTTCAATCGCTCACGTATTTTGCCTGCCGCATCATTTGTCGTGATAATAATGAAGTTGTCACCTCCCGCATGACCGATGAAATCGGTTGTAGTACCGATTTCATCCACCACTTCGCTAATTAACATGGCGGCAAAACGCATCACGTCATCTCCCGCCACAAAACCATATACATCTTTAAATTGCTCGAAATAATTTATGCGCACATCTAGTAATGCCCAATTCTTTTCGCGAATAATGCGGCGCAATTGCTCTTCAATCAATCGGCCGGCTGGCAAACCAGAACGTGGGTCGGTGAGACTTTCGCGCTCTGAGCGGCGGATCGCACCCTGTACACGTAATTTCAATTCTTCTATGTCAAATGGCTTGGTAATGTAGTCATCCGCGCCAAGCTCGAGACCTTGCAATTTGTCACTGCGCTCATCTTTCTGCGTCAGGAAAATCACCGGGATATGGCTGGTGCGTGTACTCGTCCGCAGCGTGCGGCAAACCTCATAGCCATCAATATCCGGCAACATAATATCCAGCACAATCAAATGCGGCAGGACTTGCTTGGTCTTTTCCAATGCGTCTGAACCACGATTGGCTACATCTACGTCAAAATGCAATCCTGTGAAATAGATTTTGAGCATGTTGGCAATATCGGGGTCATCTTCCACAACCAATAGACGAGAGTTTCCCATACGAGCCTCCTCTATACGCGCGCTTTGCGTAGTTTTGCATTTCGGCGCACATCTTCTATTTGTTCAGCTGTTACTTCACGCTCAAACGAGCGGAAGCCACTCATACGAAAACCATGCTTTCTGGCAATCGTAGCGATCTCCTTTACCCGTTCGAGCGTAATATTCTTGCCCACGGTGTAATCCTCAAAGCGGCCCTCGAGCGCAAGTGCAATTGTCTCAGCCATGCAGGCGTATGCCTTTCCTTCTGGAAAACCAAAATTAAAATGGAAATTCACGGGGCCTGGCACGTCCACCATACCACCGTCAATCACTAATATATCATTTCTTACTGCCGCCACCATTGCAGAAACATCACGGGGACGCGCGACATCGCAGACCACACTGCCAGCCTGCAAATCTTCCGCATGGATGACGTCATGGATTGCACTGGTGACCGTCAGGATTAACTGCGCTTCCTTCAAAATATCCATTCTCGTGCTGATGAGAAGCTCGCTGCGCGCACAAGCCTTGAGCCTGTCGCGCAGAACTTCGAGTTTTCTCTCATGCCGGGCGACGAGAACGAGTCGGGCGGCCTCAGCAGACAAAAGGTCGGCACAGACACGGCCAATTGCCCCTGTCGCACCGACGACTGCCACCGTCGCATCCTTTATGTTAATGTCCATCGTGCACGCTGCGTCCCGGATGGCCTGCACAGCCATTGACACAGTAAAAGAGTCGCCGGTTGTAACGGGAATGTCTAACTCATTTGCAATTGTCACTCCCGCATCGCCGATGACAGAGGTGAACGCACCAAGGCCGAGAATATTCGCTCCAAGTTTTTCAGCCATGCGTCCGGTTTGGATAATTTTGCGATAGACTGTTCGCTCCGGCAACTCCATCATTCTTCTTGGCGTATAAGGGCAGGCGATGAACCAGCCCTTGACCTGCTTACCCGTCGCTTCGGAGGTAATCCCTTCAATCTCTGAGATGTAAACAGGCGGAAAAAAAGTGGAAAAAAAATCTATTTGTCGTTCTGTAAGAATGCGTCCTAAAAAAGGAAACTTCCGGCCAACATCACGCTTGGGATCAATCGGGTGAATAATAAAAGCAAAACTATCCATCTACCACGACTCCACCTCGGCCTTCAAATGTCTATGATAGGGAATTTGGTGGAGGTGGGCTAACTTAAGGCGATGATGGTCACTATCCTCGAAATGGATATCGTGATCAATCACACGGCGTTCTGTGGTTGGAATGAGGACAACATCTGATTCAATGGTACGCGCGGGATAGATAATCATGCCCGACCCGATCCGGCAATTATGTCCTACACAACTACCCATCACCGGCCGGTTAGATAGAGTAAGCTCCCCATTGCCATCACGCGCACGTAATGGTGCAGGGATCAAGTTGTAATCTGTAAATGTGGAGCCTGCACCTATGAAAGTGTTCCGTCCGATCACGCACATTTGTAAACAGGTGTTTTGTGCGATCATACTGTTTTCCATCACGGTGGTCATGAAGAGACCCGTACGAAATGGCAGAAACGCGCCATCACCAACAACTGAGAGCATAAGTTGCACATCCTGAGAAATGTTTACATTATTTCCAATCAGACAATTTTCGATCACTGCTCCCGCATTGATTGTTACGTTATCGCCAATGATAGTAGGTCCATGAATCACAGCGCGAGGATCGATTACGCAATTCTTGCCTACTTTCACTAATTCTGAACATTCTAGCAATTGGCGGCCTTCATAAATGGCTTTGCCAATAATTTTTAGTTTGAAACCCAGATCTTCATTTAGTCGTTTTTCAAAACGTGCTCCCCGTGCAAACTGGCCAAACACTGTATCCGCAATAAAAACATGTACCCATGAATCGATCGCGATTAAGGAACGAAGAGGCACTTGAAATACGAGATCACCACTTTGATCGGCCATATAGGTTGGCACATGGTAATATCCAATCTCACGCGCTTGCGTATCAATTACAAGAGGTACCGCATCTGCAACTGGACCATTGGGGTAATACCACAGATCTGCGAGATATAAACTTCCTGCCGGCGTATAAGAGCTGGAAAGCGGCAAGGCATGCTCACGAAAGGCAGGATCGTCCGTTTTGAAAGCCGCACGCACCGCACGCTTACGCTTGAGTGCCTCAGTCATAAAGGCATGAATATAAAACTCGTCAAAATATAAGTTGTCGCGATAAACAATCGTCGGTTGGCGCACAGGCTGCATGGGATCTCCCGGCTTAAGTTCCAGCTCGCTGGTTACATAAGGAGAGAGCAGATTGCGCTGGTTCAACCAGAGTGGGGTATTTTGAATGCGTAATTCACGCGCCGGTTCACAAAATGGCTCAATCGGGTTGGGCGCGTGAAGAATGATTTTGAGCATGATGAATGATTATAACAAAACAAGGCAAGGATTCCCTCGCCATACAAAATTGTTAGAGTTGCTAGATTGTTACAGATTGGTTATGAGAAAGGACTTTTGTCCACTACGATCGTGCAGGCCGAGTCCCCACGTGCAATACAGGCAGTCTCTTCCACATTAAATATCTTTCCCCCACTTAACCAGTACAACGACTCCTGAATTACTCCTACGGCAAGATGACAGACCGGTTGTTCGGCTCTTCTATCCCAGCATACCGGGCAACGCTCAATATACCAGAAAAACTGCGTCTCCTTTTCTTCGACGGTTACACGCTGGTCAGTATGTTTATTGAAAAGGTCCGCAAATGATTTCGCTCCACTGTGCAATTTTGTGGAAAGTGGTAACATGCGGAACGCCAACTCGGTAAGACCCAGCATTGAGCCATATTCTTTTAAGCCATACTTGAAACAAGCACGTCCTATCCGTAGCGCAAGTCCACGCCCTCCTCGCGGACCGTAAGCCTGCTCAAGCGTACTCTGAATTTGACTGACCGTCTCAAACGGAAACGAGCGCTCCGGGCGCGCCGGGGGATAATTCTGGATAAATGATTCGAGAGAGGCGAGATGAAGAAGTGCATCCACCCCGTTTCGCCCCATCACCTCCTCCATTCCTAGGAGGATGATGCGTCCCATTTTCTGGGGATAGTAATAGGTAGGCATGCTCATCCGGAAGATGCCCCGTCATCCAAAAAAGCTTTGAGTTTCTGACTAAATTCAGTGGGCTCTTCTAACATAGGAAAGTGACCACACGTCGGGAAATGCTCAATACGTGCCTGTGGAATACCCAGTTGCATAGGTTTCCATTGTTCTGGATCCACGATTTTATCAGTGGCACCATATATACCCAGGGAGGGGACACGTACTTGAGAGAGCATCGGGGTCAGATCCGTGCGGCGAAGCGATGCAACGGAACGCAGGAAGGATTCCACAGTCGTGCGCGATAAGTCTCGGTCCATCATTTCCGGGAAGCGCGGATCTCTACAAATGACACGTGAATAAACCTTCATTGCAGCACGGAAAGGTCCCATCATATTGAAGAGCATAAAAGCAACGCCACGGTAACCGGCGAGCTTGAGCAGTGGTGCGAGTGATGTCCCTGTAATCGGCGAGCCTACCACAACCACCTTGCTCACTCGTTCAGGATAGCGAATAGCAACCGATAAGCTCACTGTTCCGCCCATACTATGCCCCACGAGCGGAGCATTCATAATGCCAAGCTGCTCCATGAATTGATTCACCAAACTGACAAAATCGGATACAGCGTACGTCTCCCGCTTCTTCCCAGATTCGCCGAACCCCCAAAAATCCAGTGCATAGGTGCGATAGAACGCGCCCAAATAGGCCATCGTCTCCTGCCACAACCCCCATGACCCTAGCCATCCATGCAACAAAATTACGGGCCGTCCACGCCCATAGACTTCGTAATGTACAATACCCTGATCAGTGGTGATGGAGGACACGGTAAATAATGTATCCGGCTTCTATTTCTCGGATTCCATTTCTTCAAGAATGCTGTAGAGCAGCTCTAGTAAAACGGTCTTAACTGCGTTGCGGTCAGTGGCCACGCAGGGAAGAAGTTTTGTTCTTCCATCTAACCGCAGTGCATGACGCACATCCTCCAATTCCCAGGCGTCTTCTATATCTTGTTTGTTAGCAGCGACCACATAAGGAGTGGGGGCATAAGCACGGAATGTTTCAAGGATCGAGCGTGCCTCACGAAAAGTCTCCGGCCGGGTAGTATCAACCATGACGATGAAGCCCAACATGCCCTCGGAAAGAATTTCCCACATAAAGTCAAATCGCTTTTGGCCAGGTGTACCAAATAAATACAAAACCAGATCGTCGTCCACCGTGATGCGGCCAAAGTCCATTGCCACAGTTGTTGCAGATTTGACTGCACGTTCTACTTCATTGGAAATCTTGCGTTCGGTCGATACAACGTCAATTTCGCTGACAGACTGAATGAATTGAGTCTTGCCAGCACTAAACGGGCCTGTCACTACCATTTTGACCGTTTGCATAATTGCAGTCCTTTTGAGCGTGAAACATTACATTGAACGAATGCGGCCAATCAATTTATTGATTAATGATTTCTGCTCTTCTTTATTCTTCGTCGGGAACATCTTTGGATTGAGAGGCGCAGTTCCACCTCCCGGACGGACGACTTCTATCAGTCCGGCTTGCAATAAGCCATAAACAATTCTGCGGATTTCAAGGTCATTCAATTTATTCGTGGAAGCGATCTGACGCATGGTATTTTTGGGGTCTACAAATTTCACCACACGCCATTCTTCCACACTTAAGTTTACATTCGTCAACGGGCGTTCCGTAAACTTGAGAGCCATATCGAGGCTGGGAATTTCATCTTGCAATTGCTCCCACTCACGCAATTGCCGTGAGCCTTCAATAATAATGTTTTCCAGATCAAGACGTACGTTGATGCGATCATCAGGCGGGAGCAACCCGTTTTCGAAACGGAAGAAGCCTTCCACCCAGGTAAATAATTTGCGGACAACCTCAGTGAAATGACCTTGCAGGTTTAGAAGGATATCTTCCTGTGACACATAACCCGCATTGATAAGCAGAAGACCTAGTTCCTTATCACTCATTTTCCCAGCACGGTCTACAATCACGCGATATTGATTGGCATTGATTTTGTTTGCCTTATGCAAAACTCTCGCCAAGGTCCCATCTTCTTGACCGATGCGCGCATAAGCCAGCTTTCCTTCTCGAAAAGAAATATAGGCTTGTTCTACCGGGCCATCCACGATCAGCGTTCCGGTTTTTCCAGCTAGGTTGATTAAATTAAGTAGCTGGGTAATTGTAAAATCGCGTAAATTGCCGCGCAGAGCCATTCATACCTCAAGAAAAACCCCTTTACCAGGGGTAGTGTAGGAAAATTATACTTGCAAGGGGTTCGTGAGTCAATTAAACCCCTTAACATTCTTGTGAGGCAAGCAAAACAATTGGACTTAATTCAACTCACTCAAGCGAGATTAATCCCGTGCGAATAGCAAACTTGACTAGTTCTGTACGCGTATGCATATTAAGCTTATTCATAATACGCTCGCGATGACGCGCGATTGTCTTCGGACTTAAATCAAGTCTCTTGCCAATCTGATCATTATTCAACCCCTGTCCCACCAGTTCCAAAACCTGGCGCTCACGCGCGCTAAGAATATCCAAGCTGACTACCTCCCCAGCCTTTTGGGCATGGTTTTGGACTGACATGCCGCTTTGCCGCGTGAGCCGCTGATAATCATCCAGTAACCAGCGCGCCAAGGCAGGTTGTAAATAAATAGCCCCGGTTGCCACTGCGCGGATCGCCGCTATCAACTCGTCAGCGGCAGCCTGCTTGGTGAGATATCCTGAAGCGCCAGCTGCTAGCATTTCCATAAAATACTGCTTATCTTCATGGACCGTCAATGCAAGGACCAGAGACTCAGGAACTAACGATTTTAATTTACGCGTTGCTTCCAGGCCATCCATGTGAGGCATGGTGATATCCATCAATATAATATTCGGTCGCGTATCCTCAGCCAGGCGTATTGCCTCCTCCCCATTACGCGCTTCAGCTACAATCTTCATTCCAGTCTGCGTTTCCAAATATGAACGTAAACCCGTGCGTACTACATCATGATCGTCCACCAGCATAATTGTGATTGTATCCATCAAATCCTCCTACTTTAACCTCGATGGGACGATGACTTCGATCTGAGTCCCCGCACCTTGTGTAGAGATGAGATGAAAGTCCCCGCCCACGGATTCAACTCGCTCACGCATTCCCACTAGACCCCAACCACGCGACTTCGGAAACCGTCCATGCGCGTCAAACCCTTGACCTTGATCTGCCACTATTAAATGGATAAGGTCTGCCTCAAAGATCAACTGGACATTCGCCTCACAAGTTCCTGCGTGCTTGGCAATATTGGTAAGCCCTTCCTGAGCTACGCGGAATAGGACTGTCTCCAAAGAAGGGTCAAGCCGATGCACATCTCCATCTATTTTGAACATTACATTGATATCCGTATCGGTACGGTAATGACCAATAAAATATCTCAAGGCGGCCACCAAACCCAAATCGTCGAGCTGGGCAGGCCGAAGGTCATGGACGAGGCGATAGATTCCTTGGGAGACGCGTCGGCTGATATTTTGGAGATGCTCTACTTTAGCGGACGCGGCCTTTTGTCGTTTTACTATGGAACGCAGGGTAGCCAATTCCAGGGAGAATGCTGAAAGTTCCTGTGCGGTCTCGTCGTGCAGCTCACGTGCAATACGCGCCCGCTCTTCCTCCTGTGCATGGACTGTGTGAGCCAGCAATTCGCGTCGAAGGGCTTCCTGTTGCTGCAAGGCCTCCAGGTGAGACTGTTGCGCCGCGTAAAACTGAACGCGCCTCTCATCCTCCATATTGAACATGGAGCGCAGCAAACCAATCGTGACTATCACTGCCGCGAAAGTCCGTATTACCTGGATGGGAAAACCACTAACCACGAGGAATGTCGCTTCATTAAGATAGCGTGCCGGAAACATATCTAGCGGATGGACAAAAATCTGTGTGAGCGTATAGATCGCAAACCCCAGAGAAGTTAGACCTAGGTTTAATGTCAGGGCTTTTTTATCGGATTCCTGAGACTCGCGTGATTTGGCTTGCAGAGCAATCGTTGCCATCAAAGATACTGGAACGGCCAACAAATAACGCGACAATCCATCCAAAAGATTGAGCCATGGAATTTTCATAGTTCGATAAGTTAAAAAGGCACTTAACAAGATTGCGCTTGCATACAAAATAAAGCTCATGGAACGAACAAATCTTTTGCTCTCTGAATGTGGTGAGGTAACTTGGAGCAGATAATGTGCAAACAACATCAGAGATGAAAAAGAAGAAATCAAAAAACCCAGACGTAACCAAGGAAGCCATAATGGCAAAGGCATGCCGAGCGATTGAGCCTGGAGAATATAGGATTCCATCCATTCATGCGTACCGTGGATTAATCCAAAGGCAGAAAGCGGGAGCAGTACGCGTGCTTCGGCGAGAGCAGGCGATCTGCCTGATTCCAAAGCCATGGCAATCCCCATACCAAAAAAAGCAAGACCATAGATAAAGTAAATGATGAATACTAATTGATTAATCATCAACTAAATGTCCACTTGCTTTTTCATTGTACAACAATGCATACCAGGGTCTGTATACAAGACATCACCACAAGTATGTGACGTTTATCACAAATATGGAATAGACACCCCAACAATTTCGGAGTAAAATCTCCAGGTTATTGTGACTTATGTCACATAGCTTATAGCCTAATTTAACTTGTTTTTAATGTAGTAACACCGTAGAATTTGGGGGAAACTACCCAAGTTAGGCTATATTCCTTAACTTTGAGGAGGTGCTCCAAAACACTATTAATGTCTAACTAACTTTTCAATCCATGAAAGGAGAATGCTTAACATGACACTTAAGAAAATGTTAGTTTTGATTGGCCTGATCATTGTAGCCGCGGCTGTTTTAGCGGCTTGTGGTGGTGCTCCGGCTACTAGCACTCCAACACAAGCGCCTACTGTGGCCCCTACACAGGCGCTCCCCGAAGTTCCCTTCCTCACTGATTGGCAAGGTTCTGGTCATGGCAATGTATCAGATGTACCCTTCCGTCATTGGGACGATGCCACGGCGAACCCCGATGGTGTCCCCATCACCTGTGCCAAGTGCCATACCAGCGCAGGCTTTGTGGATTTCGCCGCTGACGGCAAAGTGGATAATGCAGTTCCGGCTAAGGATGCTCAAGGAATTGTATGTATGGCTTGTCACAGCCCGGAAGCCATGGCCCTGACATCCGTTACTTTCCCCTCCGGTAAAGTTGTAGAAACTTCCGAAGAGGGCGAAGCTCGCTGTATGACCTGTCACCAGGGTCGTGAGTCTAAAGCCAGTGTTGACAAGCAGATTGCCGATTTCAATGCGACCGATCCAGATAAAGTCCCTGCTCCGATTAAAGATGCGAATGGAAAGGACAAAAAATTCGGTTTCCTCAACATCCACTACTTTGCGGCGGGCACCACGCTTTATGGATCTCAAGCCGAAGGTGGATACCAGTACGATGGAAAGGTCTATGATCCGAAGTTCCGCCATGTCGCCGAAATGGATACCTGCATCGCCTGCCACAATCAGCACAGCACTACAGTGCGCGTCGAAAAATGTGCACAATGCCATGAAGGCGTTAAGACCGTTGACGACCTGAAAAACGTCCGAATGAATGGCTCTCTGGTGGACTATGATGGCGATGGCAATATCACTGAAGGTATTGCGAGTGAACTCTCGGGCATTCAGGATGTCCTTTATGCACAAATTCAAACGTATGCCAAAGATACAGCTGGCACACCAATTGCTTACGATGGAGCAACCTATCCCTACTTCTTTGCTGCCGGTGCTGATGGAGCCCCTGTCAAGGATGATAAAGGCAATCCAGTTGGATATAGCACCTGGACTCCTCGTTTGTTGAAATCCGCTTTCAACTACCAAGTTTCAGTCAAGGATCCCGGGGCTTTCGCTCACAATGCGAAGTACATCGTTGAACTTATGTATGACTCCATCGAGGATCTCGGTGGTGACGTCAGCAAGTTAGCCCGAGATGATGCCGCCCATTTTGCTGGCAATACGGAACCATTCCGACATTGGGACTCTGAAGGTGAAGTTCCCGCTGGCTGCGCTAAGTGCCATAGTGCAGGTGGTTTGCCACAGTTCATTCACAACGCCGGTACTACTTTCTTGACAGGCACAGGTACCCTTGGAATCACCGGTGTTGTTGCACAACCCATCCCCAACGGGTTCATGTGTTCGACCTGCCACGATCTAGCCAATTGGCCGAACCGCTATGGTGTAACCACAGTTCCATTCCCCAGTGGTGCCAAATTGACCTTCAGCACTGAGAAGGATGCTGATGGCAACTTGATTCCTGTAGATGCCAACTTGTGCATTGAGTGCCACCAGGGTCGTGAATCGACCGTCAGTGTTAACAAGTATCTGGCCGACAAACCGGTCGATACAGCTGATCCCAAGATAAGTTTCAAGAACATTCACTACTTCGCGGCCGGTGCTACACTGTTTGGCACAGATGCCAAGGGCGCCTATGAGTATGATGGCCAGACGTATCTTGGCTATAATGCCATCCACCCATTGAACAAATGCACCGATTGTCATGAAGTCCATGCTCTGAATGTCAAGACCGATGCCTGCAAGGCATGCCATACGAATGTGAATGGTGTTGCGGACCTCGAAAATATCCGTATGGCCACCGACGCTGTTGACTACAACGGCAACGGTGACACAACGGAAGGTATCTTCAAAGAGATCGATAGCTTCCGCACCACTCTCTATGCAGCCATTCAAGATTATGCAGAGAAGGCTGGTACGCCGATCGTGTACGATGCCGCATCCTATCCATACTTCTTCGTGGATGCCGACAAAGACGGCAAGCCCGACACCAACGATAAGGGTCTGATTGGTTATAACGCTTGGACTCCTCGCTTACTGAAGGCTGCCTATAACTACCAGTATTCAATCAAGGATCCTGGTGCGTTTGCCCACAATCCGAAATACGTGATGCAATTCCTGTATGACTCCATTAAGGATTTGGGCGGCGACGTATCTAACTTCACACGCCCCGAGGCACCCGCACCTGCTCAGTAAATTAATCAGCGGGGAGATTATCACGATGGCGGACGCGTTGCGTCCGCCATCTTTTTAACGCCTCAATCACAAATCACAAAGATTACGTGATGTTTAGCACTGCATAAAAATGAAAAATATCTTAGAATTGGGGTTTGTAATCCAATCTGCATTGGATTATTGTTTACATCGATATTGTAAGCGATCTTTATCCAGGAGAATATAAATGAAAAAACGGTTTGAAACAACCGTGAGACAAATCCCCAAATTTGTATCCATCGTTCTGGGAATTTGCCTGTTGATACTGGTCATTGTAGCCTCATTAGTTAAACAGGTCAGTGCTGCACCCTTCCCTGATGTTGCATCGAACGAGTATTGCCTCAGTTGTCATTCTCAACCTGGGTTAACCAAAACCCTCCCCAGTGGGGAGACCCTCTCCCTTACCATAGATCCTAACTTGTTTGATGCCTCTGTTCACGGGGAAGAACATAAAGCTTGCGTAGATTGCCATACCAATATCGCTTCCTTCCCACATCCGGATTTCAAGGCACAGAATTTACGAGAAGTAACTCTTTCTCTCTATACAACCTGCAAGCAATGCCACGAGGATCAATACAACAAAATCTTAGACAGTGTCCACCAGAAAGCTCTGGCCTCCGGTAACAACAACGCCGCAGTCTGCACAGACTGCCACAATCCGCATCAGCAAACTCGCATCACAGACCCAAAGACCAAGCAAATCCTGCCTACCGCCCGCCGGCGAATCCCTGAAGTATGCGCTCGTTGTCACAGCGCCATTTACGACCAATACAAAAATTCAGTTCATGGCACGGCGCTCACCGAAGGCAATCCTGATGTACCCACTTGTATTGACTGTCACGGTGTACATAATATCCAGAACCCAACCACCGCATCTTTTCGCAACAGCACTCCATTCTTGTGCGCTAAATGTCATACCGATGCCAATATCATGGATAAGTATCATATCTCCACGAAAGTGCTTAATACTTATGTGGCAGACTTCCATGGCACGACCGTAAAACTCTTCGACGAGACGTATCCTGACCAGCCCACCAACAAACCTGTTTGCACGGATTGCCACGGCGTACACGACATCGTAAAGGTGGACGACCCCAAAGCGGGAATCGCCCTGCGAGAGCATTTGCTCACAAAATGCCAGCGATGTCATCCCAATGCTACTGTTAATTTCTCAAGTGCCTGGATGAGCCATTACATCCCAAGTCCAAAAGAATATCCTATTGTTTTTTACGTGAACCTCTTCTATAAATTTTTCATCCCGACCGTTCTAGGCGGTATGACTCTCTTCGTACTAACAGATATCTATCGTCGTATTGCCAACCGTGTCAAGGAAGGGAGGCGCAAATGAGCCAACAGAAGACACGCACTTACGAACGCTTCCCACTTGTGAGGCGCATTGAACACTTTATCATGTTGCTCTCTTTCAGCACGCTTGGGCTCACCGGCCTACCGCAAAAATTCTCGAACGCCAGTATTTCCGTTTCTTTCATCAACCTGATTGGTGGAATTGAAAATCTGCGAACCATTCACCATGCCGCTGCCATCGTTTTGATGCTCGGCACGGCATGGCACATCCTGGTAATGGGATACCACGTCTTAGTATTGCGTTCACGCATGTCCATGCTTCCTTCATTGCAGGATGTCAAAGACGGCTGGCAGGCTCTACTGTATAACCTTGGTCTCGCGAAATCCTATCCACAAATGGGCCGGTATACATTTGAAGAAAAGATGGAGTACTGGGCTTTCGTCTGGGGAGCCATCATAATGGGTCTTACCGGTTTCCTAATGTGGAACCCTATTACTGCTACCAAATACCTACCCGGCGAATTCGTCCCTGCCGCAAAAGCCGCACACGGTAGCGAAGCTCTACTGGCTGTACTTGCAATCATCATCTGGCACATGTACGGTGTTCATATCAAACGCTTCAACAAAGCGATGTGGACAGGCAAACAGACCGAAGAAGAAATGCTGCACGAGCATGCCCTTGAACTCGCGGATATCAAAGCTGGCATCGCTGACCGCCGTCCTGACACTGCCACCATCCGCAAGCGACAAACGGTCTATTATCCTATCGCGACCATCCTGACCGTAGTCATGCTCGGCGGAGTTTATGGATTTGTAAATGGTGAACAAACCGCCATCACCACCATTCCAACGCGATCCACGGAAATCCCGATTTATGCGCCACAGACTCCAACGCCGCTACCGACTCTTCCACCAACACCCACTTCGCTTCCGACTAATACAGTGGCTCCTGCTACGACAGGTGAATCAGTAACCCCAACAACGCTAAACTGGGATAACGGCATTGGTCAATTATTCGAACAAAAATGTACCCAATGTCATGGCGTGAATGGCATGGTCGGCTTGAACCTGACGACATATGCAGACACCATGAAGGGAAGTTCAAATGGCCCAGTCATCGTTCCGGGTGATGCGGCAAGTAGCAAACTGGTTATCAAGCAGCAAGCCGGCAATCACGGCGGCCAGTTCACCGCTGATGAGATCAACCAGATCATCTTCTGGATTAATAGCGGCGCTCCAGAAAAATAGAAAATTTATTCATCCGAATAGCACCTTACTTAGGCAAATATCCAAGCGATGGATTTTCTTGCCTTAACGAGGAAACAAGTTATGTTCAAAAGAATGAAGGCTGTTCTAAAAAAGTTCTTCTTCCCGTCATCAGGATCGCCACGATGGATGTTAATATTGCCGTATGGAATCCTTGGCGTTTTAACGCTAATCTTGCTTGTTGGTGGGGCATACGCTTGGGATTATACAAACTCACCAACTTTCTGTGGTACCACCTGCCATACCATGCCGCCTGAATTTGCGGCCTATCAGGCTTCCCCTCACGCGCGCGTGGCCTGTGTGGAATGCCATATTGGGCGCGAATTTGTTGGGAATCAACTCTTCCGCAAAGCGGGCGATATTAGACATGTTATCGCAACCACTTTTCGGACTTATGAATATCCCATTATGGCTGGTAATATGCGTCCTGCACGCGATACTTGCGAGAAGTGCCATACCCCCGAAAAATTTTCTGACGACAGCATGCGGGTAATCTATCATTTCCAAACTGATAAAGAAAACACCCCTTATAATGTCACTCTGGTTCTTAAGACGGGCGGTGGGACCAAACGTGAGGGATTGGGCCGCGGCATTCACTGGCACATCGAGAATCAAGTCTACTATTATGCCACCGACAAATTAGATCAGAACATCCCTTATATCCGTGTTGTTAACGACGATGGCAGCGTGCAAGAGTACAATGATGTGACCTCTGACTTTGATCCCTCTAAAGTGGATCCAAACCAGCTCAAGAGAGTGGACTGCATTACCTGTCACAATCGCATTACTCACCGCGTTTATACACCCGAGGAGTCAGTTGACCGATCATTACAAGCCGGGACAATATCCACTGACATCCCCTTTATTCGCCGCCAAGGTGTAGAGGTCTTACGTGCGCAATATACTACTCAGCAGGAAGGGATTGCTGGGATAGAGAAACTGGCTGACTATTACAAGTCCAATTATCCTGATTATTATGCTGCCAATAAGAATAAAATCGACGCAGCAGTCAAAGAGCTGGTAACGATTTTCAACGACTCAGTCTTCCTGGATCAGAAATCGGATTGGAACGCTCATCCAAATAACACTGGTCACTTTGATTCGGCAGGGTGCTTCCGCTGTCATGATGGGAAACACCTAGACTCTAATCAGAAAGCAATTCGTCTGGAATGTAACCTATGTCACTCGATTCCAGTCGTGAGTAGCGCACAGGATTTTGTAACCAAGATCGAGATCAGCAAAGGCCCCGAGCCTGAAACTCATTTAAATCCTAATTGGATCAGTTTGCACAACAAGGCATTCGATGCCACCTGTTCGAACTGCCATACAACTGAGGGCGCAGGTACAACATCTAACACATCCTTCTGCTCGAACAGTGCCTGTCATGGTAGCGTCTTTAGTTACGCTGGTTTCGATGCTCCGAAATTGCGAGAAATTCTTCAGGCACAACTACCCACCCCGGAACCTACCTCGACGCCGGCTCCTGTAGTTGGAATCCCGACCTTCGATGCTAATATCGCACCGTTATTCAACGCCAAATGCATCATGTGCCATCAGGGAGATTCAGCTCCCAAAGGACTGGACTTGAGCACCTATACAAATATTATGAAGGGAAGCGCAGAGGGTGTTGTCGTTCTTCCTAAGGACTCAACCAATAGTCTGTTGGTAAAAATTCAGAGTTCGCAGCATTTTGCTAACTTTAGTGCCGAAGAACTGACACTGATTAAGCAATGGATTGACGCTGGTGCACCAGAGAAGTAAGATTACGCATAACCTCTTATCTGGATGAATTTTATGCAGGGATAACTCCGGTCTGTTGGCCAACTCACTGGATACTATCATCAGTTAATTCCGGCCCGACAGAGAAACTAAAGGATAGGTCTTAACCAAAGGAGTGTTTAATGGAAGAAGAAAAAGATGTGTCACGACGAGATTTTATGAAGCTGGCAATCTCGGTCATTGGAGGAGTGATTGGTCTGTCCTGGGCAATTCCCGCAGTTGCTTATCTTGTAGAGCCTGCCCTTAAAAGCAACCAGGGTGAGGGCTGGATTCAACTCGGGTCTACAGCCAAAATCGAGGTTGGCGTACCGACTTTGTTTAAAGTCAATATCCAACGACAGACCGGCTGGGTCACAAATGAAGAGGAACTCTCGGCCTATGTTTTGACAGAGGATGCGCGTGAATTCATTGCAATGTCCAATGTCTGTACGCATCTTGGATGCCGGGTTCGATGGATTGCAGATAAACAGGGATTCTATTGCCCGTGCCACAACGGCGTCTTTGCGAAAGATGGGACTGTCATATCCGGTCCCCCGCCTCGCCCTCTGAACCGATATGAAGTTAAGGTCGAAAACGATCAATTATTTATTTTGGGAGCTTAGCATGCTAACCAAATTTGCAGATTGGCTGGATGAGCGAGTCGGGTGGCGAACGGTCTGGGAGGCAATTTTCCTGCGCAAAGTTCCGAAAGTTAATTGGTTCTATACACTAGGTAGCGCGACCTTATTCCTTGCCGCAAACCAGGCCGTTACCGGGATCCTGTTGACTATTTATTACGTACCCACACCCGATCATGCATATGATAGCGTTCAATACATTACAACACAGGTTGCGATGGGCTGGTTGATCCGGGGTTTGCACCACTGGGGGGCGAGCGCCATGGTTATCGTGGTGGTGCTCCATATGTTACGTGTGATCTTTTACGGAGCTTACAAATATCCTCGCGAAGTGACCTGGGTTACAGGAGTATTACTTCTCCTAGTAGTTGTTGGCTTTGGTTTCACTGGCTATTTGCTCCCATGGGATCAGAAAGCTTATTGGGCTACCACAGTTGGGACTCGCATTGCCGGTACTCCACCTATCATTGGAGATTACCTGCTGAAGATTATGCGGGGCGGCCCTGACCTTTCAGCTGTGACTCTGGCCCGTTTCTTTGGCACACACATTTGGGTGCTCCCAGCTGCATTAGCATCCCTTGTCGGAGTGCATCTTTACTTGATCATCAAGCTAGGGATCAGTGCCGTGCCGAAGAAGGGAGAGTAGTCAATGAACGAACAAGAAAAGAAGAGCTACCTGGAAAAGTATAACGAAGAAAAGAAGAAAGGCGTCCCTTTCTTCCCCGACATCATCTTCAAAGACTCGGTTGTAACACTGTTTGTGTTTATCCTTTTGGTTGCGCTGGCTTACTTTATCGGCGCACCCTTGGAGGATCGTGCGAACCCTGCAGACACTACATATACCCCGCGCCCAGAATGGTATTTCCTGTTTCTCTTCCAGCTCTTGAAATATTTCCCGGGCAACCTAGAAGTGATCGGTGTTGTGCTGATTCCAACCCTGGCAATCTTGACTCTATTTCTCCTGCCGTTCATCGACCGGAGCCAATTTCGGGATTTTCGCAGCAGGCCGATCATCATTAGCGGGACTCTTGTCGTTTTGGCGGGTATTATTTTCTTGACCTTTCAGGCAGTACGCGAAGCACCGCCGCCGGTAGAAGTCAAGACTGGGGACCAAACGGCTGCCTTGTATGCTGCAAATTGTGCCCCATGCCATGGAGAATCAATCAGCGTTCCG
>WNGA01002941.1_pt1 | contig 33420 bp, 32 predicted proteins | sample 5400061 | NCBI WGS metagenome assembly WNGA01 (sample SAMN13153366, study PRJNA577476) | soil metagenome | isolation source: 100 cm soil or saprolite under grassland replicate 2 | place: USA:California | collected 2016-06-15 | reverse complement strand
CACAGGACTTCAATACGCCTGACACCCGAGCCGCCGTCCGGCGCGGCACATCGGATCAAGGCCAGCAGGCAGACCAGCGACAGTACCGACCGGCATGATCTGCGCTGCTTCACTCGGCCGCTCAGTTCCCTCCCCGCCCGCGCACTCATGCCGAAAGTAGTGCGTTGCGCACGCACATGACGATGCCGGGCAGTGAATACGTATGCAGAGTTTCATGATCTTTTAGCTGAATCTGGCGGCAGGACTGCGAGGCCCCGGCGGCCGAGCCGGAAGATATTGGCGCAGCCAGATCGCCGACTCTGCGCGTGTGCCCAGATGATGGATCGGTCCAGCCGCATGCGGCAGATCGTCCGGTTATGGGCGTGGCCGGCAGCACCTTTGACGGGTACCAGGTGGTTGGGCGAGCTGCACGGCCGGGCGGCGTGTTCTTCGTGCTGCACATCCAACTGAAGGTCGGCTCCGTATACACCTCGACCTGCAGGTATACGAAACACCCGTCGCTCCCCGACGTCCGCGCCCGGCAGCCTGCGACACCGCACCAAACTTCCGCACTGCGGCTAGATGCGCGGACGCCTCGCCAGTATTCGCGAGTGCCAGCCCCAGCGGCGACGTGCGCAGGTTGCGTGCATCGGGCTACGGCCGTTTCTTGGCTTGCGGTAATAATCGAGGGATGCGGGGGCTTCCCACGGGTACCGTGACGCTGCTCTTCAGCGACATCGAGGGGTCGACGGCGCTGCTGAGCCGCCTCGGTGACCGCTACTACGCTGAGGCGCTGTCCGCCCAGCGTGCCCTGCTGCGCGCCGCTTTCCGCGCCGGCGACGGCCGGGAGCTGGGGACCGAGGGCGACAGTTTTTTCGTTGTGTTCGAGTCGGCCGGCGATGCGGTGCGCTGCTGCGTCGCGGCGCAGCGTGCTCTGGCCTGCCATGACTGGCCTGGCGGTGTCGCGGTCCGGGTCCGGATGGGGTTGCATTCGGGTGAGCCGGCCCGCCACGAGGACGGCTACATCGGAATGGACGTACATCGCGCGGCGCGGATCGCGGCGACCGCGCACGGTGGCCAGGTGGTGCTCTCTGACCCGACACGGCAGCTGGCCGAGTCACGGCTGCCCGCCGAGGTATCGGTCCGCGACCTGGGCTGGCACCGGCTGAAGGACATTGAGGCGCCGGAACGCATCTACCAGCTGGTCGCCACCGGCCTCCAGGAGCATTTCCCGGGCTTGAAAAGTCTGGGCACCCAGACCAGCCTCCCGCTGCCCCCGACGCCGCTGGTCGGCCGGGACGGCGAGCTTGAGCAGCTCTGTGCGGGGGTCCGGCGGCCAGGGGTCCGGCTGGTGACGCTGACCGGCACCGGCGGTGTCGGGAAGACGCGGCTGGCCCTGGCCGGCGCGTCATCGCTGGGCGAATTCTTCCCGCATGGCGTGTTCTTCATCCCCCTGGCGGCCGTCCGCGGTGCCGAGGGGATGTGGAAGGCCATTGCCGATGGCCTGGACGTCGGCGGCGATCGGCCTGCTGCCGACGCGGTGACCGAGCACCTCGGCGCCCGCCGGGCCCTGCTGGTGCTGGACAACCTTGAGCAGCTGGACGGGGCGGCCGGGGTGGTGGCCGCGCTGCTTGCGGCCGCGCCGGGCCTGGTCGTTGTGGCGACCTCACGAGGGCCGGTGCGCCTGCAGGGTGAGCAAGAGCAGCCGGTGCCGCCGCTGGAGGTGCCCCGGGGGGCGGGCGTGGAGGAGGTGGCGGCCTGCGGCGCGGCGCGGCTGTTCGCCCAGCAGGCGGCCATGGTCAGGCCAGGCTTCGTCCTCACGCCGGCGAACGCCGCGGACGTGGCGGCCATCTGCCGGCGCCTGGACGGGCTGCCGCTGGCGATCGAGCTGGCCGCAGCGCGGGCCAAGCTGCTGACACCGAAGGCCCTTCTCGCCCGCCTGAACCAGCGCCTCGGCCTGGCTGCCGGAGACGTTGGGCGCCCATCGCGCCAGCAGGAGCTGCGGAACACCATCGCGTGGAGCTACGACCTATTGACCCCTGACCTGGCGGATGTGTTCCAGCGGATGGGCGTGTTCGCCGGAGGCTGCGACCTCGATGCGCTCGCGGCGGTCGCCATGGCAGATCACGGTCCGGGAGCCGACCCCCTGCAGCAGGCCGCCGAGCTGCTCGACGTCAGCCTGATCACGGTGACCGAGGGCGCCGACGGTGAGCCACGCGTGGGCATGCTCGAGACGATTAGAGAATTCGCCCTTGAGTGCCTCGAGCGGACCGGTGACCTCGAGTCCTCCCGGCGCCGGCATGCCGAGTTCTACGCGGGGTTGGCCGAACAGGCGCACGGCCAGCTGCAGGGCCCCGCGCACCTGGCGTGGCTGGATCGTCTCGAAGCCGAGCACGACAACCTGCGCGCCGCCTTGAGCTGGTCGCTGGATGCGCACACCGGAGATACAGCAGGCGCCGGCGAGCGGGCAGCGACCGGCCTGCGACTGGTCCAGGCGCTGACCCCGTTCTGGTACCAGCACGGTCATGCAACGGGAGGCCGGCGCTGGCTCGAGCGGGCAATCGAGCTGACCTCCGATGATGCCGGCGCACCGCTGGCCCACGCAGCGCACGGGCTCGGCGTGCTGCTGCAACAGCAAGGCGAGGACGACGCGGCGCTCCCGCTCTTCGAGCGCAGCCTCGCCATCTGGCGCGACCTCGACGACCGGGACCACGTGGCACGAGAGCTCAACAGCATCGGCATCACCCGCCGCTGCCTCGGCGACCTGGACACCGCGAGATCCCTGTTTGAAGACAGCATTGCCATCACCCGCGAGCTTCGAAGCGACGCCCGGCTCGCTACGACGCTCGCGAACCTGGGCGCGACGGAGATCTATGCAGGCAACCTGGAACGCGCCATGGAAGTGCTGCACGAGGCGCTCATGCTCGACCGGAAGCTCGGCGACGCGTGGGCCATGGCCATTGACCAGCACTTGCTCGCGGCGGTTAGTCTCCGTGCGGGCCGAGCACGGGAAGCCCGCGACCTGCTGTCTGCCACTCTCGACGACGTCGTCGGTTCCGGCGACATCGAGTTCCTGGCCGCCACCTTGGAGCTGGCCGCCGGAGTCGCCGCGCACCTCGACGACGGCCTGCGGGCAGCCCGCCTCGCCGGCGCCGCCGAAGACATCCGGGAGAAGGCAGGCATGCCGATACCAGAACCCGACGCGGCCCTGCTCGAGCGGTTCCTGGCCCCGATGCGCGCAACCATCCCACGCGAGGTCTGGGACGCCGAGCTGGCGGCCGGCCGTGCGCTCACCCCGCAGCAGGCAATCACGCTCGTCGTAGAGCCCGTCACAAACAGGCTCGGCCTTGAAACGACCTCACCTACCTAACATGCAATAGCGGTCGACTTCACGCGGGTCCCGCGAGCTGCGGTCCGCGCCCCACCATGCCCATAACAATCCCTCGGGTCGAGTAGCCAGTCGGAAGTCCCTGGTGTTGACCTGGCCGCCCGACCCGCCCATATCAGTTAGGCGGGAATGTGCGGGTTCTCCCTGCTCTTCTCCATCACTCGGCGTGCAGCTGTCGACTGACCTGGCCCGATGCTCGCCGCCGACTCGGCGCGGCGTGACTGGCCGGAAGTCGCCGCCGGGCCCCGGTGTGGCCAGGTGCGGGTGGCTGGTCTGGCCGGACAGTGGTGCGGCGCGTTGGGGCTGCGCGTTGCCCTGCTGGCCATAACACTGGGCTGAGGTCCTTATGCAGGAGTAGCTGATGAGGCTTGAGCCGCTGTATCGCATCCGCTTCGCCTATCCCGAGAGCTGGGCGGTCGGCCTCGACGGCGGCTGGTAGCAGCTGTTCTTTATCGCCGAGGGACGCTGTGAGGGCGCGGTAACCGGGCGGTTCCGCGGAGCGAACTTTGCCCGCCGCGAAGGCGCGGCCGGTCCCTTCCGGCCGGACTTCCGGGCCGTCATCGAGGCCGACGACGGGGCCGTGATCATGGTGGAGTGGCACGGGTACGGGCGCGCTTACCCGCTGGGACGCCGTCAGATCGTGGGGGCGGTGTTTCACCTGGCCGACCGCGAACCATATTGCGGTGCGATCTGGAGTACTCGCGATCTGGAGTACTCGCGACCCGGATCACGGCTCCTACGGCTCAGGACTTCCACAGTGGTGTGGTGTTCTGCTCCAGGCGGGCGCTGCCAGGCTCTTCGGCGCCTCGCCGAGGTGGCGCCGTCCGGCTGGCAGAAGGCATTCTGCATGATGACGACCAGCCCGCATGCCGGTTCGAGGCGGGCGGTCATCGGCCCTGGGCAAGCTCCTCCGCCCAGGGCCAGGACGCTGTCCGGCCGGGTGCGGGTGGCCGTGCCGCTGGTGAATGAGCATCTGGAGCTCGTGGCCTATAGGGGAACGAGCTGATCCGCGTAGCTGCGGTCCTCGAGAGCATCCACGCAAGCCGCGGTGTCATGCACGGGGGCCATCTGGGTCGCGTGGCCAGCGTCCGCTCCGGTGTCCGCGTGCTTGATGGTAAGCCACATTGCTGCCGAAAGAACGAGGAACATCGCCACTTCCAGCGCCATGTAGATGGTGTGGTTCGTCATTTTGGATCGTCGCTTTCTGGGCGGGCGGGCCGCCGGTCGGCCCTGTTCTCGCTCAGTTGTAGCTGACGCGCCCCGGGGACAGCTTGAGTAACGGTTGCTCATTTCTCTGGCGCAACGGCTGCTCAGTTGCACGGGCACGGCGGCTACTCACTTGCCTGCGTCAGGCCGGACGCGCCGGTCACCAGTTATGGGTGCTGCTGTCCACGCAGACTCACCAGCCCGACCGGGCTGACATGCGCAACATGCTGCTCGGCAGCCGGCTGGCCCTGCCCCGCCCGGACCGCTGGATGGCAGGTACCAGAGGCCGCAGGTTGGCACCCGCACGGCGACCTGGTCCAAGGAGTGACCCTGCTGCGTGAGCTGCTCGGCCTGGACCGGGACACTCCGATTAGCTGCCTGGCGGTGGAGACGCTGCCAGGCAGCCAGCCGATCCCCAACCCGGTCAGCACCGGACTCGGCTATGAGCGTTTCCTGCGCACCTCCCCGCTCACCCCCATCGCCCGCCTGTGCTAACCTGCGTCTTTCACGCCGGGATGAGCGACGCAGCCGCAGCCCCAAGGAGGACGTTCAAGGAAGGGGAGAATCGGCACGGAAGACGACACCAGAACGAGTGATCTGTGTGCGGCTGCGGGCTTGGCCGCGCCCTTGGCCTGGCGTCCGATTCTGCCGAAAGTAGTGTGTCTCCGGGGTGCATAAGGATGCCGATCAATGCATAGGTCTTCATGGCTTGTTTGATCGTGCACCGAATCCAGGTCAAGACAACTTCGTTTTAGGACTCGGCTGGGAAGTTATCAGCGTGGCCAGATCGCCGATTACGCGCCTTGGCGAGCGGCGGGCTCGTCGCGGTGCTGAACGCGCAGATCGTCCAGTTCGGCGTCCGTGACTTCGGCTTCGCGGTCTCCCAGCTGGCACGCGCTTCGGCGGCTCGGCGGTTCCTGTTGCAGGCGAAACTTCGCACGGTCGCGAATTGCGGGGCGGTGGGCAACCGATCCGGCAGTCGTGCGTACTAGTGATGTGGACTATGCACAGTCCGGCGCGTTCAGCACGCCGTCGGAGGCCGGCGGCCAGGCCAGCGGCAGCGAGCCGGGCCAGCTAGAGGCGGCGGCTGCTGGCGAGTGGCTCGATCTGGCAGGTATTTTCCAGCAGTATCACGCGGACCTGGTCCGGCTGGCGCTGCTCCTGGTCGGCGACTACGCCTCCGCCGAGGACGTGGTGCAGGACGTGTTCACCCGGCTGTGCGCCCGTGGCCGGGAACTGGACCAAGATGCGCCCTGGCCTACATCCGCACGGCGGTCGTGAACGGCTGCCGCAGCGTGCTGCGGCGGCGCGCGCTCGCGCGCCGGATCGCGATCACTCATGCGGCGCCCCGGCGCGACACGCAGGAGTCCGCCGAGCACACCGCGATCCTTGCCGAGGACCGGCGGCGGGTGCTGGCGGCGCTGGCGGCGCTGCCGGGCCGCCGCCGCGAGGTGCTGGTGCTGCGGTTCTACCTCAACCTGCCGGTGGCCGAGGTCGCGGCCATCCTCGGCATCAGCCAGGGGTCGGTCAAATCTGCCGCCGCACGCGGGCTTACGGCACTGGCCCGCCGACTCGGGGAGGAACAATGACCAGCATCCTGGACCGGCTGACCGACGCGATGAGCGCCGCGGCGAGCACCGTTCGCGATGAGGAGCTGCGCCCGCTGGCCCCGCCGCCGCGCCGACGGCGCCAGCCGGCCGGGGGGCGGCGGTGGCGGCAGCCGGCCTGGGCCGCTCCCGTCGCCGCGGCCGCGGCCGTGACGCTGGTGATCGGCCTGGCGGTGTCGGTGTTGAACGGGCTGTTCGGGACGCAGCGGCCCGCCGGGCCGGCGCACCTGCCCGCGGCGCCGCGCCAGTTCAACCCGCTGATCCAGAACGTGTCGTTCGGCTGGCTGCCTGCCGGACAGTCGCTCGTATCGGGTGGGTTCCTGCGGACGGAGGTGTACCTGACCGCGGGGCGCCCGCCAATCGGCGGATGGTTCCTCAACATTTACGCCAGGGGGCAGTGCCACCTCACAGGCTCGCCCAGGGGCCTGAAATGCTCCGCCCCGGCTGGTGGTGATGGTGGCATGACAGCGCAGTTCAGCGGGCGCGCGCCTGCCGTGGACGGGCACCGTGCGTTCTGGGCTGGTACGAGGCTTGTCTGGCAATATGCCCGCGGCGGCTGGGCGGGGCTGGATACGCCAATATCCCTGCTTCAGCACGCTAACTTCAGCACGCTGCGGCATCACCCGCACATCCAGCGCGAGGCGATCAAGATCGCCGGGCACCTCCGGTTTGGCGCGGCCACGCCACCGCTGGCGTTCCCGGCCCGGTTCACCGGCCTGACCAGCCAGTGGCGGATCAGCTACGAGTACTTCTCACCCGATCGCGGGGTGCTGGGCGTCCAGTCATACGTGCTGACCACCCGCGCCTCCCGGTTTCTCCCCCACGTCGGCGACCTGGGCGTTTGGGCCAACGCTCCTTACGTCGAGATCCACCCCGCCCCCCGCTCGGGCACCTGCACCCCGCACGACCCGGCCTACAAGAACACCAGTGAGATCATCAACGGCTACCGGGTGGTCGTGCAACGCTTGATCACTAGCGGCCTGCCCGACCGAGATGTGTGCGCCGCCCACGCCGACGGATTCTGGGTCGACATCGAGGAGTTCGGCCCCCACCCCACCATCGGCGTGGCCAGCCTGTTCAAGCACCTGCGGCTGCTCGGCACCAACCCGGCGAACTGGACCAACAACCCCATCGGATGAGCAAGGGCCATCTCCCCAGCGCGCTCAGGCGACGAGAAGGTGGCGCCGCTCACTCACCTCCACGCCACGTCCACGGGGCAATCCCGGGGGGGCCGTGACGAACTGGCAATCGCGCGGCCGCAGGGGGCTCGCTGCGCTCGCCGTTGGTGATGGCGGGCGACGATCGGCGGTGACCGGCACGATGCCACAGCCTGCCCACGCGCCGAGTCGGAATTCCCTGCAGGCCAAGGGTGAGGCGCGGCTGGCGAGGATGCCACTCAGATCGCGCTGTCCGGCGCGGCATAGACGGGCGTCACGGTAAATCCAGACTGCCCGAGCAGATCGGCGGCACTGCGCGCGTTCTCCCTGACATCTGCCGTCACTCAGCGTGACGCTGTCGATCGGCATTACTCGGTGCTCGCTGACGACTCGGCGCGGCCTTCCTGACCCGCAGGGCACCGCCAGGCCCAGGTACCCGTCGACGATGCGAGCGAACGTCCCGGCCGCTGTGGCAGATCTTGCCTGACCTGACGCGCGCTGTATGCGGCAAAGTAGTGCATTCGCCAGACCTGCCGCAGCGCATATTTATGCGGGCTCGCCGGTCAAGCTCCCGCCGAAACCTGGCGGGCAGATGCGCGCACAGTCTCGCCGATATGCGCGGACTTGGGCTCGGGGTCGATCGCGCGCAGACCGCGCAGATTGGGTAATCTGCGCGCGGCCAGCACGGCGGGCTAACGCTCAGTCGTGCTGAGGAGCTGACGCCTGACTCGGCCGGCGAGAAGCGGACGGGAGCAGGCTGATCAGCCGCGCCCGGTCCAGGCCGACCACGCCGCCAGCCAGGCCGAGATGAGCGGCTCGCCGGCCGTCAGTCCGGCCCGGTGGGCCGCGCCGGGCTCATGGGCCCCAAGGGAGGTGTGATGCGCCCAGTAGCGGGCCCAGGCTTGCTGCGCCGGCCTGCTCGGGACGTCCTCGCCCAGGACGGCATGCCGGAGCGTCTCGTCGATCGCGGCCTCACGCAGCCGGGGTTCGGCGGTGAACCAGGGCGCTTGATCCTGCAGGTGCGTCAGATGGTTGACCACCAGGGTCACGATCTCATCCGCCCGCCGTGCGCCGACGCCGGAGATGCGCGCCTGCTCGCGCACCGCGCCCTGCCACAGGGCGTGCATGGTCGCGCCATCACCGGCCTGGCGCCGGGGCTCCCGCCCGCCGCGCAGCGCCTCGGCCCTCCGCGCCTGGGACCCCAGTGCCGCCTCGGCCAGCGCGCGGTAAGCCGCGACGCCCTCCGCCGGGACCAGCACCGGCGGCGGCCGCTGCCGGTGACGCTCGGCCAGCCGGCCAAGCATCTCGCCACGCCCCCGCAGATACGGGCCGAGATCAGCCACCGGGCCCAGCCGCACCGAGCCCGGGCCAACGCCACGGCCCGCCACGGTCACGGTCACCCCGCCGGTCCGCAAGCGCGCCACCCACACGCTCCCGTGCCGGCAGACCAGCCCGCTGATCCTCCCCTCGCCGGCACGCAGCTCTTCCCGCCAGTACTCGGGTGGCCCAGGCGGCTCCTCCTCGTCCACCCCGGCATGGTCAGCGATGCGGTTACGCTCTCGGTCGATCACGCGAACCAGCTCCGCCTCAGCGCCCGGGCCAGGCGCACCGGGCCGCACCGCCGCGCTGGCGACAGTGACGAACGGTCCGGCCGGATCTGCCCAGTCCCCATACGCAAGCGTGATCGTCTCCCACACGCCGTCCACCCGCCCGGCCTCAGCCAGGGCCACCGGCCGCAGCAGCGGTGCCGCCAGCCCGAAGACGCCAAACGGCGGACGTGGCAGGAGCTCCTCTGCATCCAGCCGGGCACGCTCGCGCAGACGCGCGACCCACCCGCCGCGGTCCGGCTCGGGAACCTGCCGCATACCGGCAGTCTGACATTGCACCGGCCGGACCGGAAAACAACGGGGCGGCCGTCTGGCGCTCCGGGCTCAGGCACCTTGCGGTTTCCGGATGGCCACGGGCTCTCAGAGGCCTGCGCGCCAAGGCCGGGGCCTCGAACGTAACCTGTTGGCGAGGTCCGTCGTCTCAGTGACTGTGATGAGGAGGATCGTCCCGCTGCTTGCGGTCGCGCTTGTTGCTGTCTCATGCACCGCCGCCGCGCCGCGGGCAGCCTCGACTCCCGCACCTCACCGGTCTGGTTCGCACCCCCGGGTGACCTGGTACACCGTCGCGGGCACCAAGCGCTTCCCGATCCTGGCCGGAGGGCCGGTTCCGTGGCTTTCGGCCACGCCCCCGCCGGCCCCCGGGCTCACCATCCCTTCGAGCATCAGGCCCTGCTCGCCCGGTCGGCTCTCGGTCAGCCTCGGGATGCAGGGAGCGACCATGGGACAGATGGCGGGGGTCATCAAGCTCACAATCGAGGGACGCCGTCCCTGCACCCTCCGGGGCTACCCGGTGGTGCAACTCCTGGGTCCGGCCGGGGCGGTGATCCCGGCCCCGGAGTCCCGGGGCGGGCGTCTGCAACCCAGGCCCTTGACCTGGCCGCGAGTGGTGATCCGCCCCGGGCGGTCCGCGTGGATCAACGTCATCTCCTCGAACTGGTGCGGGCCGCGTCCTGCGGCGTGGCGGCTGCTGCTTGCCGGAAGTGGCATCCTCGTCATCCGGCACGGCTGGCAGATGGGGATCTGCGAGGCCCGCTCCGCCCGCTCTGAACTCTCGGTCGGGCCGGTCGAACGGCCCCCGGCGGCTCCGAAGTGGCCGTTGGTGCCGATGATGTTCGGCTGGCCCTTCCACGCGAGCGCGGGGACCTCCCTTTCCTACGTGGTCTTCCTGATGAACCTGGCGCCACCCGGGGTCGGCCTGGTCCCCACCAAGGCGGGGAGCTACCGGTTCCCCCTGCCGTGTCCCTCATACCTGGAGCGCCTGGCGCAGGGAGGACGGCATATCGCCACCGAGCGCCACGTCCTGAACTGCGCCCAGGTCGGTACGATCCCCGGCAACGTGGCGGTCCGCTTCGCCATGCAGATGCGGGTACCGTCCGGCGTTGTGGGCAAGGCGACCCTGACCTGGGTGCTGGACCCGCCCCTCGGCTTCTCGCGAAGCGTGCCGGTGGTGATCCGCACATAAGGCTTTGGCAGACCGCGGTCTGGCTGGTGGCAGTGGTGGCCGTTCTATGGCGGGCTCGGCCTTGCTGTCGTCTGGCCGATCTCGATCAGGTGGCCATCCGGGTCGCGGATGTTAGGCGCGGATCTCGCGCCCGTGGTTCTTGGGCTCGGTCAGGAACTCGGCGCCTCTGGCCGGCCACTCGGCGTAGGCCGCGGCGATGCCTGCGACCCTGATATTGAGAAACGCGCTGGCCTGGGCCGGGTCAGCCGGTGGTGCGAGCGTCACGGTCGGCTTGTCATCGGTCGGGCCGCCGCCCACGTTGAGGATGAGCCAGCTGTTGGCGATCTTCATGATGACCGGGTCGCGTTCCAGTAGCACCTTCGCCCCGAACACCGACTGGTAGAAATCACGGGACCGGTCCTGGTCGGAGACCATCAGGAAGTGGGTGACCACGAAACTGCTGTCGGGGTCCGGGAAGTCATCCTGGCTCATCTCAAAACCTCCGTCCGTTGGGGAACGCCGCCGCCCCAGATCGCAGCGATCACGCCTGCGGGTGACGCAGACGCCTCCTGCTTAGACCATCCCGTAAGCAGTGCGTCGTGTGCGCTTAGTCATGCCGCAGCGAGCGCGGCTTTGCGGGGTACGCGGGCAGCCAGGCCACCGCACTGGGCCTGATCGCCAGAGCCGGTCACTCGCGGGGCAGGTTGATCGCCGGCGGCCATCCTAACGCCGGCCTTCCGGAAGCAGGGCTTGTGGCGCAACGCGCAGCAGCGCTCCGCCGTCGTCATGAATGTGACGTGCCATTCCTGGACTGCCGGCGACCCTCTGAGGCCTCCGCGCGGGCACAGTCAGCCACTCTGGTCTGCGTCTTGGCTTGCCGTCCCGGTGCTATCTGGCCTTCTTCTCGCAGCTTGCGGCGGCTCGCTGGGTGGTTCTTCAGCTTCGCCGACGGCGTCGGCGGCAACGCCCGCGGCCACCGGCCAGCAGACCACTCGCTCCACGGCTCCGGCGCTCAGCAGCGTGTTCGGGCACCCGCTCCTGAGCCCGCAAGTCACCGTCACCCCCGGCGGGGTCTACGTGGCGTGGCAGGTGTCGCCGCCGGGCAGCGCCGCCGTGCGCTCGGAGCTCACCCGCATCGACGCGGCGACGGGCAGGATCCAGGCGAGGCGACGACTCCGCGCGGCCATCGGCCAGGTGCTGGCCGCCGCGGGCTCGCTGTGGGTAGCCGCCCCGTCCATCGCCGCCCGGACGCTGCTGAGGCTCAACCCGGACTCCCTCAAGGTGACTGGCCGATGGCGGCTGGGAGCCGCACGCTTCCAGGCCTGGCGATACCAGGTGCTCGCCGTCGCTGGCGGCGGACTCTGGGTGGCTGAGGGAAACCGGCTGCTCCGCTTGTCCCTCCCGGCAGCGGGGGTGGCGGGCTCGGTCATCGTGCCCGGGGCGGCCAGCTCGGACCTGTCGGCGAACGCCGCCGGGACCGTCCTTGTCGTCGGGGAGGCGGACAGCGGCGGCCGCGGCGCCGTCCAGCGGCGAGACCCCGCAACCGGGGCGATCCTCGCCTCCCACCCGGTGATGGGGGTGACGGCTCCCGCCGTCGCCGGGTCGATCGATTCCGCCGTGTGGGTGTCGGAGCCCACCGGGATGGCGGGCTACGTGCAGCGGCTCGGCGCCGCCACGCTGGCCGCCGGAGGCACCTGCGCGGAGGGACGATCCACGAACACCTGCGTGCAGGGAACCAACGGCATCAGGGCTCGCCTGGCCAACGGGCTGCTCTGGGTGACCCAGGTGGCCGGCGGGAGGGCCCGCAACTACTGCGCCGAGCCATCCGACGGCCGCGTGCTCGCGTCGATCAGGCTCCCCCAGCCAGCCCAAGACGAAGTCCTCGCTGTCGCGCCTCGCCGGATCTTCTACGCCGCGCCCAGCCCCACGGCAAGCCAGTACTTGCGCCAGGAGGCCATCCCCGCGGCCTGCCGGGTGCGCTGACAGGCAACTGCCGCCGCAAATCATGTCTCGTTCACTGTCGGGTGCGTGCCCGAGACAACAGGGGACCGCGGCTGCCGCCCGGAGCCTTGCTTCGCCCGGCAACCGCAATGACAGTCCTTCGTCTGCTGGTCACCGGACGTGGCGTAGCACATGCAGGCGTTCGTGGTCAGCCAGGTGAACGGCGCCTGGCACACCGCCATACAGGTGCCCGGCACCGCCACCCTCAACACGGGCGGGAACGCATTCGTCCAATCGGTGTCGTGCGCCTCGGCGGGCAACTGCAGCGCCGGCGGAGGTTACACCGACAGTTCCGGGCACACCCAGGCGTTCGTCGTCACAGAGAGCTAGCCGGCAATCTGACCTGGGAAGGCAACCGCCTGGACTGCCGCGGGCAGCCGGTGCGATGAACGGCGTCGCGAGGTGGCGCGGCTGCAAAAAATGGCCGTGTAAGCCCCTGACGGGCCCTTATGCAGGTACAGCGGGCTGGACAGCTTCCCGGTTCGGGAATGACCGCGGTCACCGGTCCGAGCATCGCGATGCCATGACAACGACATCAGCGCGACAGTCAGAACGAAGGGACGAACTAGCCGGCTTGCTGACTGGTCGCGTTCGAGGCCACTGCACAGGTCCAGGGTGCCGTGGATCTCTCCGGCTGCCAGACTGGGTGTTAAGCCAGGATGACTCCGGCGTATTCCGGCGCTGTGACAGGGCAAGGCACGGCGGTAGAGCCAGCGCATCCGCCGGCGGCCATGCTGGTGACCAACCCGGTGGTGCGGCTGCTGCTGCGCTCGCCGGTTGGCTCCCCGAGCCGCTGCTATGCGCGGCTACCACTACCAGACAGAGCCAATCCTCGAACGCGCAGGGTTGGGCAATCTGCGCATCGTTGCAGCGAATGCGGGGCGTGGCCCTAGTGACCCAGGCATGCTGCGAGCTGGGCGTCGTAGCTGGCCGGATGCGGCTCGCACGGACGAATCCGGCATCGTCGGCCAGTTGCTAGGGGTTGGTGCGCCTCGCTCCGTGAGCACGAAAGGCGGGAGATCGGTGCACCGGGCGCGGATCGTGCCCGAGCCGCTGAGCGACTATCAGCGCTGGTCTTTCAGCATCCCGTATCCGGTGGCAGGGGCTGGCGAGAGCGGCCACCTCAGGCCAGAGCGAGGACGATGGCGTGCAAGGCCAGCCCCACGGCCGCCCCCACTACCGTGCCGTTGATGCGGATGTACTGCAGATCCCGCCCTAGGAGCAGTTCTAGCTGGCTTGACGTCTCGGCGGCGTCCCACCGCTCGATAGTCGCGGTGACAAGTCCGGCGAGTTCGTCGTGGAACTGATCGGCGAGTGCCTTGGATCCTGACTCGACCGCACGCTCAAGGCCCTCCTGGAGGCGGTAGTCCGACCCTAGGCGCCGGCCGGCCGCCACCAGAGCACCGGCCAGCCGGCGGCGCAGCTCAGAGTCCGGATCAGCAGCCTGGATCCGCAGCGCCTCCTTGGCCTTCTGCCACAGCGACGAGGACCAGTCCCGCAGGTCGGCGCTACCCAGGACATCGCGCTTGAGGCGCTCCCCGCGCTCGCGCAGCTCCGGGGATGTCTCGAGGCGGTCGGGGAGCCCGGCGATCCACTCCTCGAACTGATGCCGCGCCTCGTCGTCGGGATCGGCGGCCATCGCTACCAGCCGCTCGCGCAAGCGAGTGTACAGACGGTCGAAGACCCGCCGGTAAACCGCGTCGGGCACCCAGCGGGGTGACTCGGCCTCGAACAGCTCACGAAGCTCCGCATGATGGGCGGCGAGATAGCGATCGGCGCCGGACACGATGGCGTTGAAAAACTCGGCGTGGTGACCCCCCGCAATGATGAACCGCAGGGCCCGGCCAGCCATTGGCGCCACCTCGACGGCATCTACCGCCCGGGCCAGTTCGGCGGTGAGCACGCGCTGGACATCCTCATCGCGGAGAGTCTCGGCCACCGTGACGACCAGATCCGCCGCACGGTCGGCGAAGCGGGCGGCGTTAGCCTCGTCGGCCAGCCAGGCAGCCAGGCGGGGAACGAGGCGAGCGGAGCGGATCCGCTCGGCGAGAACATCGGCGTTGAGGAAGTTCTCCTGCACGAACTGGCCAAGGGTGGCGGCGAACTGGTCCTTGCGCTCGACGATCAGCGCGGTGTGCGGTATCGGCAGGCCCAGGGGATGGCGGAAGAGGGCCGTCACCGCGAACCAGTCGGCAACGCCCCCGACCATGGAGGCCTCCGCGCCGGCCTGCACGTAGCCGAGAAGGATCCCGTGCGCGCCGACCGCGGTCACGGCCACAAACAGAACCGTTACCCCCGCTAGGAGAGCAGTGGCCCGCCGGCGCGCGGCGGCAAGGCCGCGGGCCCGCTGGGCTGCCGGCTCATGCCCGGGCGCCGGTACCGGCGAAGCGGACAGCGGTGCGGTAGGTTCCATCGGGCAGCCCCCGGTCAGTCCGCGGTACAGGGCGGAAAACGACAATCAGATCCGCCAACGATATTGACCGGGCTCACGTCCTGACCGCTCCGCCCTGCGGGCCGGGAGAACTGGTTCTCCTGACCCCCTCGGCCGTTCACGGGTGCCGCGGAGCAGGCGGCTAGAGCCTGGCTCGCCGCGCGTCTTACGGAGTGACCATTCCGCCACGGCTCGGCCCAGTGTGGACACACAGACGCCGAAAGCTGGTTACGGAGAGTCGCCGGGACCTTGTGGCAGCCGCGCAACTAGCCGCCGTTCGGTACGCGATTGGATGCTTGATGCTCGCCTTGCGGTGGCGGACATACCTGGGTGTTATGCGTCCCAGGGCGCGGTGCGCAACGCCAGGCAGCTTCAAGAATGTCGCCAGGGTACGGACGCGCGCCGGCAATACCGGCCCTCGGTTACCGTATTCGATCTGCTCACCTACCGCCGCGTTCTTCCAGCGCGCGCAGGGCCTCGGCGAACGGCCGCTCCAGCCAGGCGAGGTGGTCGGCCTCGCCGTGATGGTGCGTCGTGAACTGGTCGGGCCTGCGGGCCGCAGTGTGCCGTACGTATTCGCGGGCACCCTCGACAAGGGTCCGGATATACCGGGTACCTTCGGGGTCGGTCATCGTCCAGTCGCCGCCGCAGGCGACGTAGACCGGCGAGGTGTGCGCGAAAATCCGGCGGCCCCATTCATCGAGGTGGTAATCGGCGCCGAACGCTCTGCAGGCTATCCACGAGTTCCCGTCGATCCGCAGCTCCTCGCTGATTTCGGCCTGCCGTCCACCGTTGGCTTCTGCCCTCGCGACGACCTCGCCGTTACGCACGACTTCGAGCGAACGGAGCGGGAAAATGCTGCGCACCGCGGCATGGACACTGACCGTGCCCGGCCCGGAAAGCCCGACGGTACGGCCCGGCTCGCACCCGTCGGCCGAGAGCGTCACCAGCGGCCCGCCGGAAAGGAACGTACGACCCGACCGCACCGCCCGGCACCAGGCCTCATAGCTGAACTCCTCGTCCAGCCGCGCGTACGTGCGGTAGAGACCGACCGGCACGGCGCTCGACATTTTGTCCGTGCCACCGACGAGCGGCAGCCGGTAGCCGCTGTTCAGGTACCGGTAATATTCGAGCATCGCGTCGTCGGAATGGGCCAGCATCTCGACGGCGTCGGCCCGGCCGGTCGCTACGAGAACGGCCGGCTCGCCGTTCGGATTCGGGAAATGCGCGGCGATGACGGTGCCGCCCTGGGCGTGCGTCCGGTCGGCCCAGTCGCTCAGCGTCGCGTCCAGCGCGCCGCCGAGCTCGGCCTCGTCGGGGCCATCGCTGCACCACGGCATGACCGGTTCTTTCAGGCCCCAGAGGACCACGTGTCCGAGCATGTGCTGCCGGTTTTCCTGGCCGACATACGTTATGTAGCCGCCGCCATCGACGACACTGGGCTGCCCGGAAAAATCCTCGGTGTTGGTGAACAGCGCGCCCCACTGCGTCTGCAGCAAATTGACGACACGCAGATCCTCGCCCCTTTGCTCGAGCTGAGCGCCCGGAGCCGACAGGAAGTGCACGTGCGAGTCGCCCGACCACCATCCTTCCGAGGCCATGTCAGCGACACGCCTGATCCGCAGCGTCAGATCCCGCTGACCCGGCTCGATCCGCACGGTCTGCCGCAGCGGCTCGTATTCGAACCCGCGCGCGACGTCCACGAGGACGTCGCCTCGTGGCAGCCACCCCTGGCAGGTGCCATCGATATACGCGTAGCTGCGCTGCCCCAGGCGGATGTCACCGCCGACGTCGTAATGCCAGCTGCCGAGATTTTGCGTGACGTGATTATGGTGGCCGTGCGGCTGATAAGGAATTCCCCCCGCCGAACGGAAATGGACCCGGCACGGCACCGGCCGCCCCGTCGCGTCGTCGACCACGCTGACATGCACCCAGTTACGGCCGCTTTCTGCCAGCTCAAGCGAAACCTGGCCGGCATCAGCCCGCCCGTCACGTTCCACATCGCCCCAGCGCACTCGGCCAAGCTCGTCGCCGCCCCGCCGGACCGCGACGGTGGCCGACGGCAGCGCGGCGATCGACGCATACGCGGACGTTCCCTCGGCCGCTCCCCAGCCGGCCCGGTCATCCTCGCCAGGCAGCGGCTGCGGATAGGTCGCGACACCCCGGTCCACGTCAATATCGAGGCCTCCGTCCCGTCCGTCCTTCGCCACCAGCCGCACCGGACGCGACGGCGCGCGGACGAACGGGTGCTCATCAACATCGCTGGTTGTGACGCCGGCAACCATGAATCGCCTGCCGTGCGGGATGAACTCGATCCGTTCGACCGCTCGTTCCGGATGAGGATTTTCCCAGCACCACAGGTAGTATCCGGCGGGCCACCCCATGGCGTGCTCCGTCAGGCGAATCCCGGAATCGCCCCAGCTGCCCACAAAACGCGGCAGATTGTGGTCGCTGGTATCGGTGACGGCGAGGAACGGCAGACGGCCCCAGCCCGGCGGCACCACCTGGATCTCGAACCGCTCCCGGATGAGCAGGGTGACGACCTCGCCTCCGGCCAGGTGAAACGCATACTCCGCGACGGTCTGCCCGACGGCGTGACCAGCCGGCGCGCCCGGCTCGAGCAGCCGATGCGCGACGATCACCCGCCGCGCCAGCCGACCGATACCGACCGACACCGAGGCGCCGGGCAGCAGGAAGCACCGCTCCGCAGACGGCGGCTCCGACCCGATCAGGAACGGCAGGCCGCGCAGGTCCACCCTCCCGAGCGGAACATCGCCCGGCGCATCGCCAAGAACCTCCATACCCGCGTTGCACGAAGCAGACAGGTCGACAGGCTCATAACTCGGCATGCGTTCGATCGTAGGGCGCGCGGCCGGTCTGACCCCAGTGGATTCGGCTGCCCCATGGGCGATCAAGCGCTTCTCGAGACCGCCATCGCCGGCGCGGGCTGCTCGCCGAATCCGCCACCGGACCAGGCGGACGAGCGCATCAAGCACCCCTGCCTGTTCCGCAGCACCCGCCAACGATGTTCAGCTGGCTATCCCACATCGTGGACTAACGCCGCTCTGGCCGGTGCCGGCTGCGGCGGGCGGGCCCCCGCCGCAGCGTCCGGCCGACTCGTTGACGCGGCCGGCACCGGCGGCCGCGCCGTCTGCCGTCCCGTATCGTAAGCACCGGCGCTCGCAGGCGTTCACCGCGAAGGTCTCCCGGATCCGGCATCGCTCTCAGGTGAGGTACTCCTGGCATCCCGGCTGCCCGGTCGCGCTCTCCGGGCTGCGGCTGATCACCATGACCTACCGCGGGTTCGACCACAGGGTCCACACGGGTCGGCTGGTGGTGAATGCCGCGCTCACCGGCAAGCTGATCCTGGTCTTCCGCAAGCTGTTCGCGGTGCGCTACCCGATCCGCAGGATGGTGCCGGTGGGTGCCTACCACGGCTCGGATTTCGCGTCGATCCAGGCGGACAACACGTCGGCGTTCAACTGCCGCGACGCCACCGGCTCGTCGAGCTGGTCCGAACATGCCTACGGCCTCGCCGTCGATCTGGACCCGTGCGAGAACCCATACGTCTACGCCGACGGCTACGAGGCGCACAAGCGCTGCCGCAAGTATGTCGACCGGAGCCTGCACGATCGGGGGTCATTCACGCGAGCGACAAGGTGGTACGCGCGTTCGCCTCGGTCGGCTGGGGCTGGGGCGGCGCCTGGCAGGGTGCCCGCGATTATCAGCACTTCTCCGCGAACGGCCGGTGACCCGGCGTCGGTGGCCGGGCGGACGGTGCCGAACGTTTTACCCGGCTCATGGCCCCGCGCACCAGGTCACGGCGAGCGGTGCAATGCCGTCCACGGGAATGGTGACCGCACCGAGCACCTTGCCCATCGGCTCTCTCCTTCCAACAGCCAGGCCGCCGGCCGCTATCGGCTGGTCACGGCAAGCCCGCGCCCGCCGCGGGCGCCTGCATGACCAGCACCTGCCCGGTCCGCGCCGCGACCGCCTCGTTCACGTGCTTGATGCCGCGCCACCCGGCCGCCAGCAGGAACAGCGTCGTGTGCTCCGGCCCGCCAAGCATGCCGGCCAAGCAGGCCCGGTCGGTCTCGGCCCGGCACAGCCACCTCGCCCACCTCGCGGACCCGCACCCCAGCCCTGCGGGGCCGCGGGGCGGCCGGTGTGGGCGAACGTGCCGGCCGTCTGCGCCCAGACCGCGCCCTCGGCGTGCGCGGAGCCGCCGTTCTGCTCGCCGAGACAGCGCCTCGACTGTGGGCCCACCGCCGCGCAGATACAAGTAATCTGCGCGCCGTAGGCCTCGCGAGCCCATGATCGGCTAGACGCCGGCTCATGATCTTGCGCGGCCGCCTGCTACTCACGAACCGGCACGCTGCGGCTATCACCATTAGCCCGTAAGCGCCCTGTTGGGCACCACGTCGTTAACTGCCATCGGAGGCCGGACGATCATGACTGCAGCCGACGCCAGGCGGGAGGAATTCCTGCCACCGACAGCGCTGGAATCCTCGGTGCGCGCTCTCGGCGCGGACACGGTGCGATACCGCTTCGACTACATCATGCTGCCGATGCGTGACGGAGTCCGGCTGGCAACCGTCGTCATCCGGCCGCGCGTGGAAGGCCGCTATCCCACGCTCATGGTCCGCACGCCATACGCGGTGACCTCCATCCCCGACCAGTTCAAGCCCATGCACACCGCGCAGTTCAAGAAGAACTACGTGCTCATCGTGCAGAACGAGCGCGGCAGCGAGTGGTCCGAAGGCGACTTCGGCTTCCTCACCAGCACTACTGCCGACGCCCAGGACACCCTCGACTGGATCAGTGCACGGGAATGGTCCAACGGCAAGGTCGGCCTGCATGGCTGTTCCTCAACTGCCGAGAATCAGCTGAAGCTCGGCGCCATCGGGCATCCGGCGCTGTGCGCATGCGTGCCGATGAGTTCCGGCGCCGGCATCGGCGACATCCCCGGTGCCGAGGGATCGAACGGCTGCTTCTTCCGCGGCGGCGTTCCCATGATCAAGACGTGGGCGCTCTGGCATGCGCCATTCGGGATCCGGCTGTGCCCGAAGCTGCCCGTGAACGCCGAGGGCGACGAACTCTCCCGCATCTTCCGGCGGTATTCGGTCAGCGTGCCCGACTTCCGGGACCTGGAGTACGCCGCGGCCCTCGATCAGGCCACGCGGGAAGCGCCGAGCGGTGAAGTGCTGCGACGCACGGGTTCGCCGCTGACGGGCTTCGAGACGTTCATGGCCGACGGCCCGGACAGCCCCGCCTGGCGGGACGTCGACCTCATCGACGCCAGCCACACCGGCGTGACGCCATCCATCAACATCAACGGATGGATGGACGTCGGCGCATACGAGACCGTCAAGCTGTTCGAGTTCCAGCAGCATCACCCCGACCAGTACCTCATCATGGCACCGACAGAGCACTGCAAAATGCTAGCCACCAGCCCCGACGCGCGCCTGGGCCAACGGCCGATGGGCGACACCCGTTTCCCGTACGACGAGATCATACATAACTTCGAAGAGCCTGATTACCAACTCGAAGCCGAACCCGCCCAGAACGGCGGATATACGCGCTTCGTATACCCAGCCCATGACTACGCGTGGTGACCTGGCTATCGGGCAGAGGCTTGTCAGGCTGGATCGGCGGGATGCGCGCCGGGAAGGAGGGCGGCCATATAGAGCTCATCGACGAACTGGCCGTCGACGAGCAGGCACTCTGTGCGGCGGCCCTCGATGGAGAAGCCCATGCGCTGGTAGAGATCGGCGGCCCGGTGATTGTGCGCCATGACGGTCAGTTCCAGCCGGTGCAGGCCATGCGTAGCGGCCCAGTCCCGTGCCTGCCGCAGCAACCCGGTGCCGATGCCTTTGCCGCTGGCTTCGGCCGCTACCCCGATCACCACCTGTGCTGTTGCCCGGTTGCGCCGGAACGAGCCGCCGGCCAGCTCCACGTACCCGGCCAGCTCGCCGCCGATTTCGGCCACGATCACCACCGAGTTCTGCGATCGCGCCACGTTGGCGAGGTGGCGGGCCAGCGCCTCGGCCGAGGTGTCGCGCTCGCCGGGTTCGAGCAGCATGAACGAGCTCTCGCGGTCCAGGCGCTGCTTCAGCCTCAGCAGCGAGGCCGCATCTTCGGGCCCGGCTGTGCGCAGGGCTGGCTCCCGGCAGGCCCGGTAGATCTGTGCCACCCAGCTCACCCAGCGATCCGGTCGCATCTCCGCTCACCCGGCCATCCTCGCCGGCCCGCAACTCGGCGCAGGATCAGGCGCCAGGCATAGCGCGGATACGGGCGGGCGGGTGATGCCGGCCACCGGGCGGTTACGTAACGGGCAGGCCAGTCCGGTCCGGCGCACGGCCTGCGCCGCAAGGGCCGAAGGTCCCCTGCGGTAGGGACGCCGGCCCGTGGCACACGCTCCGGTGATGGGGTGGAATGACCATGACAGAGGACCCCAGGCAGACGCGGAGGAACGGACCAGATCCGCGCACCGCGCAATCGAGATCCGCGAGAAGCGGAGGAGGGTCCTCTTGTCATGTCTTGCCGGGATTTACCCGGCACAACCAGCCCGCGCCGAGCCTGAACGGCCCGCCGGCCGCCGCGCACGCTACCCGGCCACGGACACGCAGAACCCCCCGCTATGCACGCCACTCCCGCCCAGCGGCCACACGAACATCCCAGGTACCGAACAGCGGTTCTCGCACTCGTGGGGCTGTGCTGGTTGAGCTGGGGCTCGGGCTGCGGTAAGGGGTCGCGAGGAGCCCGCGGCCATGCCGGGGATTCCGGTGTCAGCGGAGTTGGGCAAGGGCATCGGCAAGCGGGGTGAGCACGGCGGGGTCGTGCGGCGGTGGGAGGATGACGATCGCCAGGTCCAGGCCCAGGTCGCCGAGCGCGGCCGCGGCGTCGATGGCCGGCCCGATCTCGCCGTTGGGGCCCAGGCGAACATGGCTGGACAACATGATCTCCGTCGGGTCGCGCCCGATGTCGTGGCAGTGGGCATGAAGAACGTCACGCTTGCGGGCGAACTCCTCAGGCGGCCCGCCGAGGAAGTTCCAGTGCTGGGCGAACCGGGCGGCGGTACGCAGCGTGCGCCGCTCCCCGCTGCCGCCGATGACGATCGGCGGGTGCGGCTGTTGTACCGGTTTTGGCTCACACCGCGCGCTGGTGAGCTGGTAGTACTTGCCGGTGAAATCCGTCGTCTGTCGCGTCAGCAGGCTGACGATGACCTGGCACGCTTCTTCGAACCGGTCGCTGCGCTGCGCCGGGCCGCCCAGCTCGATGCCGTAGGCGCCGGACTCTTCCTCATTCCACCCAGCGCCGATGCCCAGCTCGAGCCGGCCGCCAGACACTATGTCGAGGGCGGCGGCCATGTTCGCCAGGACTGCGGGATGCCGGTAGTGAATGCCAGTGACCAGCGTGCCCAGCCGCAGCCGGCGGGTCGCCTGCGCGAGCGCGGTCAGGGTCACCCAGCCCTCCAGGCAGGGGCCCGCCGAGTCGGAGAAGATCGGATAGAAGTGGTCGAAGGTCCAGCCCGACTCGAACAGCTCAATGTCGTCGGCTTCCTGCCACACCGCGAGCATGTCGCGCCAGGTGGTGTTCTGCGGGGCGGTTTTGAAGGCGAATCGCATGCTGCCCATCCTGGCAAAGCCGTCCCGGGCACCGGTGCCCCCATCCCACGCGGCCCACAGCCACGACCGCAGGCGCAGATCATCCCTTCCCGCCCCCGCCATCTGCGGAACACACCAGTGAACAGGCCGCCGCGCGTAACGCGGTTAGCGATCGTTGTCCGGATCATGGTCGGTTGCGGCGTCCGAAGTGCCCGCTGGCCTTACGGCTGGCAGGCCTCCGCCTGGCCGCTGCGGTTCGGTCAGGCGGAGTTGCTGCCAGGTAGCTGGCTGTTACCGGGCGCGGCGGACCTGGAACAGGCGCAGGTGGTTCTGCTGGCACCAACTGGCGTACTGGCGCAGGTCCAGCGCGTACGCCTCGCGGGTCAAGCCGGTGTAACCGGCCAGGAACCCAGCCAGGGCAAGACGTTCCGACTCGATGAACACCGGCTCGACAGTGGCAACGGCCGTGGACGTGGACGTGGTGGCCATGAGGCACCTCCCGGGTCGGGCTGAGGTCCGGGAAGGGCTGGGCCCGCCGTGGCCCCAGCGACAATGCTTCGAATCACCGGTAGGCCGGCCCGGGCGATCACGCAAGGTCACCGTCGCGATCCTGACCGTCGCTCCGGATCGAGTATGTGCCGGTGAATCATTCGGTGCCAGGATTGCTGGTGGCGTGCAGATAAACCATTCGGGAGTGCTTCTGAACCCACCGAGAGTGTGGGCGGCGGAATCGCTGGCCGCGGGGACTGTCTCATCGTGGTCAGGCTGCTCCGGTTGATGTCCCTTCGAGCGGTGTAGGAGGCAGGGTCCCTCGCTGAGTGACCTGATCCCTGAGATTGGCCCACCCGTGATGAGGGCCCATAGCCCAGCATGCTGGGTGACGGGAGGATCATCGCGATAGCTCGATGCAGGCACACGCCGGAGCAGGTAATCCGCAAGGCTCCGGGATACAGGCGAGCGTCCCGCCCTTGCTGCTCTCTGGCCGTACGCGCCGGATGTGGCTTTGACGCGCCGCTGAGAATTGTCCAGTGCCCCGGTTCGGGCTCGTCATGGTTCCAAGTAGAACGCGCGTTCCACCTGTGGCAAGGTGTACAGCCCAGCGTAGCCGCCGGCAGCTTAACTTGTCATTCCGGTGGCGTAGAAGGGTTTTCATCGAGCAGGCGTAGCCAGCGGAATCCGTAGCCGCCGAGCGCGATCTCCTGGCGGGGCCGTGCGGGGGTTCGGCGTCGCCGAGGACCTGGCGCACCTTTCTTACTTGCGCTTGGTCGTCCAGGTCGCCCGGCAGGCGGCCGTCGCGGGTTCGGCGGAGAGATTGTGCAGCGTAACCATACGGCCGTCACGCCAGCGTGTGTCGATGGCCAGCACGCGCGGGGTCGCCGACGTCGAGCGTGCGCCACTGGCCCCAGCCGAGTTCTGGGCACTCGCGGCGGACGCGGATGGCGTGAGCGACCCAGGAGTACAGCGAGCCGGGGTGGTGGCGCTGGTCGAGCACGTTGACCGCGCGGTAGCCGTAGGGCCCCTCCGCGCGGGCCGGCCGGTACAAATGGCCGGCAGCGGAGAATCCGCCGGCATGCCGCGGCGACCATTGCATCGGGGTGCGGACGGCGAGGCGGCCGGGCAGCGACAGGTCTTCGCCCATGCCGATCTCGTCGCCGTACATCAAGATGGGCGTGCCGGGCAGGGCCATCGTCAGGGCCAGAGCGAGCCGGATCCGCCGCTGGTCGTTGCCGAGCATCGGGGCCAGCCGCCGCCGGATGCCGCGCCCGTAGAGCCGGTGCGCCTGCTCTGGGGCGAACGCGGCGAAGATCTCCTCGCGCTCGGTGTCGCTGAGCATGCCGAGGTTCAGTTCGTCATGGTGACGGCAGAAGTTCGCGAACTGAGCCTGCGGGGATGACGGGGCCGGTTGTTTAGGGCGTCGATGAGCGGTTCGGCGCTGCCGCGGGCGTGTGCGAGCCACTGCGCCGCGCAGGTGCGGAAGTCGAACAGCGTCTGCACGCCGTCGCCGTTGTCGATGGCGAAGTACCGCTGCTGCTGCTCCGGGCTGACGTTGGCCTCGCCGAGGAAGATGGCATCGCCGCGGCGCCGCTCCATGAATTCGACCAGCGACTGCAGGTAGGAGACCGGCTTGTCGCGGGCCCGGGTCCCGATCGTCTCGATCATGAACTGCAGCGAGTCGACCCGGAACCCGGAGATGCCCAGTTCCAGCCAGAAGCAAGGACCTTGTTCATCTCGTCGCGAACGTTCGGCTCGGTGATGTTCAAGTCCGGCATGAAGTCGAAGTACCGGTGCATGTACCACTGCCCGGCGACGTCATCGTAGGTCCAGGTGCTCTTCTGCTCGCCGGGGAACGCCACTTCGCTGGGCTCTTTCTGCTTCTCATCGCTCCAGCGGTAGTAATCCCGGTACCTGGAGCTGCGGTCGCGGCGGGCCTGCTGGAACCAGGGATGCTGGTTGCTGGTATGGCTCAGCACGAGATCGACCAGCGCACGGATGCCCAGGTTGTCGGCGGTGCGGATCATCTCGACGAAGTCTCCCAGCGTCCCGAAGCGGGAGTCGACCGCATAGTAGTCGGTGATGTCGTAGCCGTCGTCGCCCAGCGGGGATGGGTAGAAGGGCATCATCCACAAGGTGGTGATGCCGAGCCCAGCCAGATAGTCCAGCCGCCGGGTCAGGCCCGCCAGGTCGCCAACACCGTCACCATCGGAATCGACCCAGGTCGCCACGTCGGCGCAATAGATGACGGCGTTCTTCCACCACAGATCGCTGGTGGCCTTATCAGTCATGCACGACGACCTTCCCCCGCTCAGAGCCTTGTAACGCGCCGGCATCGCGTTGGTCAGCCGTGCCGGCATGCATGTGGGCCGCACACAGATCATCCCGTTCGAGCGCGGCATAGGCGGTCACACTGGAAACCGGGTTGCCGTCCATAGCGGCGGATACTTGCGCGCCGTGCGCTGACCTAACGAGCCGGAATGGGTTACCAGCCGTGACGGTGAGCGTCGGCGCGTGCTTGCATGAGTCGGCCGGGTTACAGCCATCTGCGGCGCTTAAATGCAAGATAGAGCGCCCCGCAGACGGCTGCCATGAGCGCCAGGGCGAACGGATAGCCGTAGTACCAGCGCAGCTCGGGCATGCGCCGGAAGTTCATGCCGTAGATCGTGCCGATGAGCGTCGGGGCGAACAGGATGGCCGCCCACGCGGAGATCTTCTTGACCTCCTCGTTCTGGGCCTTCATTTCCTCATTCTGCGCCTGCGTGACCAGCGTGGCGTTGACGGTCAGGATGTCTTGCAGCATCTGCCGGAAGCTGTCGACGCGCTCCGCCACTGTCGTCGCGTGGTCGGTGACGTCTCGGAGGTAGCTGCGCAGCTCCTCGTCGATCCCATGCTTCTCAAAGCCGGCAACCAGCGCATCCAGGATGCGCAGCAACGGCCGCGCCGCCCGCTGAAACTCCACGACCTCACGCGACAGCTCATAGATGCGGCGCGACACGCTTGCTTCACCGCGGAAGACCTCGGTCTCGATCTCGTCGATGTCGTTCTGCAGGCCAGCGACCACCGGCGCGTAGCCGTCCACAACGGCGTCCAGGATCGCGTAGAGAACTGCCTCAGGGCCGCGGGCCAGTAGCCCGGGATCCGACTCCATCCGGCGCCGCGCCACGGCGAGGTCGGGCGTCTCGCTGTGCCGTACCGTGATGACGAAGTCCCGGCCGACGAACACGTGCAGCTCGCCGAAGTCGACCTCCTCGGCGTCGTCCAGGTAGCGCGCGGGCCGCAGGACGACGAACAGGGTGTCGCCGTATCTTTCCAGTTTCGGCCGCTGATGCGCGACGATCGCGTCCTCGACTGCGAGCTCGTGCAGCGCGAATTGGCGCGCCAAAGACAGAAGCTGCTCTTCGGATGGCCGGTAAAGCCCGATCCATGCCATGCTGCGAGGTTCATCCCGGAACATCCGGTAGGTGTCGGCCAGCGTCCGGGGCGAATGCAACCGGCGGCCCTCGACATAGATAGCGCTGTCGACAAGGGCGGCGCCAGCGTCCGCGACCATGCGTTCGGGACGCGGATCCATCGACCGTTCAGGAGATTCCGGGTGCCCGCGACGGTCAACCCAACGGGTCGCACGTTCCCGCAGCGGCAGCGAGCGCGACGGCCGGCCGGACATGGCAGCCTCCAAGCAAGGAGAGACAGCGCCCGCTGCCGCCGCCGGCGCCTGCCATCACCAGCGAGAGCGCAGACACTCCCATCATGATGGACACTGCGCCTGGCGCCTTAAGAACCCACCCTCCGCAGGGCCTCTGGCCGGGCATGAGCGGCGAACCTACGCTCGCCTTTCGCCGGCAGCCAGCCACGGCAATCAAGGACCACTGGCTCCGGCGCGATCGCGGGCTCTGGCAACAGCGGCCTCGCGGGGCCGATGCCCCGGCGCTCCTGCTGCTCGAACACGGGCACATCCCGCGTATCAGCGCCAACCCCCCGCCCAGCCGCCGTCCCACCGCTGCCGCTCCCTGAACCGAAGCCCGCTGGCAACGGGCGACGGCCGCGGAACGGCCAGCTCTGGCGGCCCCCGGCAGCTCTGGCGGCGCCCCGGCAGGGCTGGCGGCGCCCGGCAGGGCTGGCGGCCGTGAGCGGGCGCACCCCTGCACGAGCGCGGTTGTTTCGAGGCGCCGGCCGGGAGGGGTTATGGCTGGGGCACCTCGGGCCGGTCGATGATCCGCAGCCACGAGCCATCGAGCTGGCGGCGTAGCACCTGGACTCGCACGCCGGTGTTGCCGGCCGAGCGGGTCGAGCGGCAGCGCCAGGTCTTCGAACCCGACGGTGGGCAGCGGCGTCTCGATCGCGAACTTCACCCCCGCGCCGGCCATCTGCTGGTAGATCGCCTGGATGGCCTCCCGTCCGGTCACCGGCCGGCCGGCGGGGTAGGCCAGCACCGCCTGCGGTTCGTACAGGGCCGCCACCCCGGCCGCGTCGCCGGCGTTGAGCCGCTCGGCGACAATCCGTGTCACGTCCTCAGGTTGCATCGCCTTCGCTTGATCGCTCACCTCAGACCTGCCTTCCGGGTTGCCATACAGCCATCGCATCCTGCGCCGTGAACCGGACCACGAACAAGAGGCCTATGACTGGAGTACCAGGTCACTGGCGAGCGGACGTCGGCAGGTACCCACGTGCCGACGACCGGACATCGGCAGCCTGGCGCCGGCGGCCGTGCTGGCAGACCTGGTCAGCCAGTTCTGTTCCCGGTCGGTCCAGCAGAATCAGCAGCTGCCTGGCACCCAGAACGACCGATTCCTGCGGCCTCACGCCTGCCAAGTCGAGTCACCGAGGGTGATCCGGCCTCAGGCCTGGCGTTCCATATAACGGCGACTCGGCGCGGTCGGATCGTAGCCTGCCTGGGGTCATCACCGCATCTGCCAGCTCTGGATTATGTGTGCCGGACGAGGGCCTCGCCGTCGCCGGTGGCGGGCATCGCCGGGCCGGGAGTGGGTTGCTCACGCTGAATTCACCCGCAATCCACGCGGTCGCCTGCTGCTGAGCGGCTAGCTTGCTTCTGCCCAGGGGATAGCGGTAGCAGGGTTTCATGATCGACTTCGGTCTTGACGAGCGGTCCGGGGTGGCCACCATGAGCGCACATCGCAAACCGGGACTGAGCCGGCGCCGGTTCCTGAACGCCGCCGCGGGCACGGGAGCGTCGGCGGCCGGGCTTACCGCGTGCACCAGTTCCGGCCCTGTCCGCCCGGCGGCAACCGGCCGCGGCCTGGCCGACGTGGTGCTGGGGGCGTTCAAGACGCACCGGCTGGTCCCCTCGGCGCGGCGGACAGCCGGCAAAACCACTACGACGTGCTGGGGCTGCTGCTGACCGGCCCGCGGCTGCCCGGCGTGGTCGGCGACATCATCGTCGAGTGGGGTAACGCGCTGTATCAGGACACGGTCGACAAGTTCACCGCCGGCCAGCCGGTCGCCGACGCCGACCTGCGCCCGGTCTGGCGTAACACCACCCAGTCGCCGCTGGAAACCTGGGACGCACCGGTCTACGAGCAGTTCTACCGGATGGCGCGGGCCGTGAACTGGACCCTGCCGCGCGGCCAGCGCATCCGCGTGCTGGCCGGCGACTCACCCCTGGACTGGGCGAAGATCACCAAACCCGGCCGGCTGCGCGCCGTCCCGCCCCGCGGCCCCTTCGTGGCATCGCTGGTGCAACAGCAGGTGCTAGCCAGGGGACGCCGTGCGCTGTTGTGCTATGGCATGACCGGCCTGTTCCACGGCACTGGCATGACCGGCGCGATCGAGCGACAGACCGGCCAGCGGATCTACGTGATCGCCGACTTGGTGCCGCTGGCCGGGGACCCCGGCGGCCTGGCCCAACGGCTGTCCCGCTACCCCCGCGACACGGTGATCCCCGCCGCTGGCACCTGGCTGGGGTCATTCAACGCAAGGCTGTTTGTGGCAGAAGCCCGCCCCGGGGCAAGAACCCCTTCTGCGGGGTGCGGCTGGGATCGCTGATCGACGCCGGCCTGTACCCGGGCCAGCCCGGCGTGCTGACCGCCACCTGGCCCGACCCGGACATCTACTTCTCCCCCGGTAGACATCTACTTCTCCCCCCGGTACTGGGCCGAACTACAGCGCCGCAACGCCCTCACCGGCAACGGCGTCGACCTCGGGCAGCTACGGCAGCAGCGCCCGCCCCGGTACCCGCTGACCCCGCTTCCGCCACCCCGCCGATGCGCCCAGAACCGGCAGGCGGGCACATGACATGGCGCGCCCGGCGCGGCAGCCGTGATGCCCGGCGACCACGGCAAGGCCCGCGTCGCGGCCGGGCGCGTGCACGCCCTCCCACACCTCGCCGTAGCGGATGACCATCGGGTCATGCGCCGACTACTCGGCTACCCCATAATGCCCGTTCGGCACTGAGCACAAAGTCTGGCAAAACATGCCAAATGGCACGCATAACGGCGGCTCCGTGCGCGTTATCCCCTGGCCTTCCCGTGACCCAGCGTGATGCTGTATAGCGACGTAGCCGATTCCCGCCGTCGGCTGGGCGCGGGGTGACTGGGCTGGAGGTCGCCGCCCATGCGTCCATCGATGATGCGAGCAACGTACCGGCCGCTGGCGGCCAGATCCTGCCTGACCTGACGCGCGCTGTATGCGGCAGAAGCGGTAACCGCTGTCGTGCCGATCGGCAGATGCCTGGAGTTCTCCTGGCGCGTATCAGTGGTTACCGCGTTTTGCTTCTACTCGCAGCCTCGGCCCTGCCACTGCGTCAGACCGTGAGCTCTATTGATCAGGCTGCCCGGTTACCTGACCTTGGTATAGGTGAGGTCAAAGTCATGCTCCCAGTCCGAGCCGTCTCTGGAGGTCTCCCAGCGGCCATTGATGCGCTGGCCATCGCTGGAGAACGTGCCGGTGAACCGCTGCGAGAACTCCAGCGGGGTGAAGTCCGCAGAATCCCGCACGAGGGTCCACACGCCATCGCGGAACTCCATCGCATACACCCGGGCGATGCCTCGCGAGTCGAAGTAGTGCTGACGGTATGCCTCGCGGCCGGGATCGACGCCGATGATGGCGATGCTGTCCGGAGCTTCGGGGACTTCGGTGCGCTCCACCACGAAATGCCGGTCCAGTATCCACTCGAAGACGGCGCGGCCGGCGACCGCGGCCGGAGCAGCCGAAAACGATGCCTCCATGGCCCACTCGCCGACGAACACCTCCAGGCGGTCCATCGCGGCACCCCGGGCGGCGTGGTCGTATTCCATGGCTCTCCTCCGGGCGAAGCGATGATCCACCGGCTCACCATCGCAGACCGCCCGGTGACACGAAAGTATCGCCCGGCCCGGATACGTTCGCAAGACGATCTCTGCTTATCTCAGCCACCACCGCGCAGCCGCCGGATGGCGATCACCCAGAGTACCGCGGCCGCCTGGCGACCCTCTCGACCAGGAGCACCGGCCCAGTTCACTCTCTGCGAAGCAGACGATGCGCCCCCAGCCAAGCCGTCACCCGCGGAAATGCTGCTGATGCCTGCGCGCCCGCAGCGGCATAAGCGGCCGACCCGGGAGCGCGGTTTCAGATCGCGGCGGACCATCGTCTGGGCTGGCCGGATCAGGGAAGGAGCGCTGACTGGCTGACGGGCCGCGGGCGCTGCCCGCATGCGTAGCGTGGCAGGAACGGGAGACAGCGTCAGGAGGGCGCGGTGGATGACTACACATAGGTCCACGACTTTGATGCTGTGGACTTGGAGGAACTTTCCAGCCTGTATCGGGTCGCCCCGCTCGGTGACAAGCCGCCGCCGGCGCTGGCGACGGTGTTCGGCAACAGCATGTTCATGTGCTTCGTCTATGCCGGTGGCGTCCTCGCCGGTGCCGGACGTGTATTGGCTGATGGCCTCGACTGCGCCTATATCGCCGATGTGGCTGTCCACCCGCACCACCAAGGACGCGGGCTCGGCAAGGCGATCATCCGGCAGCTTGTGGCCTTCTCTGATGAGCACAAGAAGATCATCCTGTACGCCAACCCGGGGACCGAGGGCTTCTACGGCAAGCTCGGCTTCCTGCGCATGAATACGGCGATGGCGATCTGGCATGACCCGGCACGCGCCATCGAGTCCGGGCTGCTGAGTGCAATGCCCTGACGGCCATCGAAGCCATACCCAAGATCATTGAGGATCGCACGATTCGCGGCATAACATGCAATAGAGGACATCACAGACTCGAGCCGATCTTGCCGGTACGCCTATTGTGGGGCTGGGTATGTCGTCCCGGCAGGTGACAAGATGTGGTACCGCGCTGGCGCTGACCTCGTAGTGGTCGTCCATCTGCTGTTCATCGGCTTCGTTGTGGGTGGCGTCTTTCTCGCTTGGCGGTGGCCTCGGATCGTCTGGGCGCACATCCCCGCGGTGGTGTATGGCGCCTTGGTCGAGTTCGCCGGCTTCACCTGCCCGCTCACGGTGCTGGAGAACTACCTGCGCCAGCGTGCCGGGCAGGCCGGATACCGGGGCGGGTTCATCACGCACTACCTGGTCAAGGTGATCTATCCGCCAGGGCTCACCCATGGGATGCAAATCGGGCTGGGTGTCTTGGTTCTGCTGGTAGCGATCATCGGATACCGGGGCTTCCTGCGCCGGCATGGGCGAGGCCGGGCGTGGCGAGAGCGCTGGCCGATGGCGCCTAGAAGGACGGCAGCGATGGCCAGGTGCGCAAGCGGGCGGTGCGGCCGTAGCCGCCAGCACGCGGTGTCGCGCCCGCCAGGCGGCGTCGGCGGACTGCCGGTGAACGTCCGCCATATGCCCGCGACACACGGCTCATGACCGGAAACGCCACCTCGGGTTCGCGCTTGCAGAATGCGCGGGTGGCCACCGAGTGAACCGGTAACAGGGGCGCTCGCAAAGCGGCAGAAGAGCACATGCATTTCGCGGTGTGTTCAGCCGGGCCTGATAGCGCGGGTAGCGAAGAAGCCGGGCATGTACCGTGCCGTGGCGTCCGCGTGGTGCGGCGCCTCGACTAGGTGGGTGAGCGTGAAGCCGGCATCCATCTGGCCACCGATCTGCTCTGTCAGCGAGTGGCTGTATTCGACCGGGCCGTCTGCATAATGCTCCAGCCGCTCGGCGCCGGGCAGGTCAAGGGAACTGAACGGAAGCGGGTAGCGCACCACGAGCTCGTCCCGCTCCAGTGCCGCGATGTCAAATATGAACACGTCAGGGTTCATGAACCCAGCCAGCAGGGCCCCGCCTGGGCGCAGCACGCGGAACGACTCGCGCCAGACCGGCGCAAGATCGGGGCAGAACACATTCGAGACCGGATTGAAGACGACATTGAAGCTGGTATCGGGAAAGATACCCAGGTCACGCATGTCGCCGAGCACCGTGCGGATAGCCAGCGCCTCCCGGGCGGCCACTTCCTGATCACGGCCCAGCTGCCGCGGCGAGTTATCGAACACGGTGACAGCCGCACCCGCCGCTGCCAGCACCGGGCCCTGCTGCCCGCCGCCAGAGGCCAGGCACAGCACCGGGACACCGGCTAGGCTGGCCGGAAACCAGGAGCGCGGCACCGGCTGGTAGCCAGCGAGCACGACCGACCAGTCGCCAGCCCCGCGCCCGGGCGATGACCTCAGGCCCGGCCGGCCTGGTCCACTCATTATCGTTCTCTACCTCGCGATCCCAGGCAGCGCGGTTATGCGCCACCGGATCAAAATCATCAGCCACAGCAGCGCAGCCTAGACGCCGGCCGCCAACGATCCCACGCGGCGGGCGCTCGTTGGAGTCCGCGACTCGCGGCATGAGAGTGTGGCGGCTCGGCTCATTCTGCTCGTGTGATGGGTTTGCGGCCCGTGGCATCAAAGGCTCAGGGCAGATCGGGATCTGGATGGCTGGCCAGGAAATGGCCAGCAGCGTCGGCATCGATGAGCGAATTGTCGGCCAGCCATTGGACGGCCCGGCGCTTGGCGCGGACATCGCGGAACGCGTACCACGCCGGTAGCAGGTCCGGATACTCATCGTGGAGCTCGCCCTTGAAGCGGCGAAAGGCGCCTTTGCCTTGGATGGCCCGTGCCAGCCTGCGCCCGGCGCGTTCATCGGTGATGGTTTCGGCGAAGTCGGCCATGTCCTGATACCAGACCCAGGATGGCAGTGGATCGATACAGACCAGGTCCAGCTCGTCGAGGTCGACCGGTGTCTGGCCGTCGATGCCGGTGTCGGCTGTCCAGAACGCGATCTCTCCGGTCTGCGGGCTGATCAGCCACCGGTGTTCGTAGTCGGTCTGGTCGGCCAGCGCGTTGCCGATCTCCTCTAGGTCGAGGCTGCTCAGGTCCAGCACCACGCCAGAATAGTTCCCTCCTTTCTACCGCCAGCACTGCAGGAGCGACGCACGGCCGGCGGCAGAACCGGATGTTTTGTGACATGCAGCGGAACGTATGGCTTCGGCGGCGCTGTCGCCTCGGCCGTGCGGCCCTTCGCGGGCCTGTGCATGCCGGTGAGAAAGTCCGGCGGCGGACGCAGTGGGGTAGTGCCGTC
>WNGA01001776.1_pt1 | contig 33447 bp, 31 predicted proteins | sample 5400061 | NCBI WGS metagenome assembly WNGA01 (sample SAMN13153366, study PRJNA577476) | soil metagenome | isolation source: 100 cm soil or saprolite under grassland replicate 2 | place: USA:California | collected 2016-06-15 | reverse complement strand
GCGACGAGATCACGCGTGCCGCCCAGATCGTGGCTGGCGCGAAGCGGCCACTCATCTGGGCGGGCGGGGGCGTGATCGCCTCGGAGGCCTCGGCCGAGCTTCGGACCCTCGCCGAGCTGCTGCGGGCCGGCGTGATCACCAGCAACACCGGGCGCGGCTCGCTCCCCGAGGACCATCCGCTCTGCATCGGCAACCTATCGGTGGAGGCGCCGGTTCAGGAGCTGGCCAAGGAGGCCGACGTCCTCATCGCGATCGGGACGCGCTTTCAGGGCTCGCCCACGCAGAACTGGCGGATGACGCTGCCCGACACAATCGTCCACATGGATATCGACCCGACCGAGATCGGCAAGAACTACCCCGCCGCCCAGGGCGTCACTGGGGACGCCAGACTGGCTCTGGCGGCGCTCGTGGCGGCGCTCGGCGGCCGCGTCCAGACCGAGATGGGCTGGCCCGAGCGGGTCGCCCAGACGCGGGCGGCCGCGCGAGCCGCCCTCCGCGAGCGGATCGGCCAGCACGCCAAGATCATGGACAGCCTGCGGGCGGCGCTGCCGCGCGACGCGATCGTCGTCAAGGACGCGACCATCTCGGCCTACACATGGGGCAACCGCCTGCTCGAGGTCTACGAGCCGCGCACGTCGATGAACCCCACCTGCGGCGCGATCGGCCCAGGGCTGCCCCTGGCCCTCGGAGCGGCCACCGCGCGACCGGACCGTCAGGTCGTCTGCATCGCCGGCGACGGCGGCTTCGTCTACAACATGGCCGAGCTGGCGACGGCGGTCCAGCAGCAGCTCCCGGTCGTGGTACTGCTGTTCAACGACGGCGGCTACGGCATTCTGCGCCACATCCAGGACCGTGCCTTCGAGGGCCGGCGGATCGCGGTCGACCTGCACACCCCTGACTTCGCCAAAGTGGCCGAGGCCTTCGGCGTCTGGTCTCGGCGCGTCGACCGGATCGAAGCGTTCAACCCTGCGCTGACTGAAGCGCTCGCCGCCGGCGGCCCCGCCCTCATCGAGATCGACTCCCGTGCGATCGGCCCGATGCCCACACCGTACGCGGGCACCTCGCGCCAGCAGGCGACACGGCCGTAATCACCTCCGAACTCTGCGCATGGACACATTCTACGAGGCCCATGACCAGCCTAGACTCGCCCAGTCGGGGGTGGCCCTTAAAGTTTTGCGTAACCTGGTGCCGCGTGGGCATGGTGGGACGATCGAGGCGGGTTGTGGCCGGCTCTCGGGCCGCTTCGCTTCAAGTCTTGCGCGGGCCACCTCGCCCTCACCCCCTGGCCCCCTCTCCCTCCGAGGGGAGAGGGAGAAACCAGCTCCCCCCGCAAGGGAGAGGGGCTGGGGTGAGGGGGTTCTTGTTCGCCGCGCAAAAAGCTACGGGGCACCCCCCAGCCGGCCAAAAGTTGACATCCGCTGCTGAGCGCGTGTAATATGTACCCAGACCGGGAGGGCACCGATTTATGTGCCCGTGGCTTTGCCCCCGGTCTCGTTCTGTTTAAGCCACGGGGTATAGGTGCCTAGCTTAGTGTACCTGCTCTACATGGACGAGTCGGGCCACCATGACGCAAAGACGTTCGTGGTTGCCGGCATCGCGGTCTTCGAGAGACAGACGTACTGGCTCTCGGAAGAAGTCGACAAGATACAGCAGACCATCTTGCCTGACCTCCCGGAGCCAGTAGCCTTCCATGCCTCCGCGATACGAGCCGGTATCGATCCGCCTTGGAGCGAGCTTACCCAGACACAACGTTACCAAGTGTTGGACGAGATCTGTAGAAAGGTTTCGGAGAGCTTATCGGTAATGTTTGCAGTAGCGATAGAGAAGCAATGGGCTCACTCACGCGGCGAAGATTTATACCAATTCGCCCTCGAGAGCCTCATCAGGCGGTTTGATGCGTTCTTGACGCGTCGCTTTCGGCAGGAAGGGGAGCGACAGCGGGGGCTGATGGTCATTGCGTCTTCGGAGTACCAGAAGGTGCTGGAAGCACTCGCCCTACGGGTCCGCCGTCAAGGGACACGCTGGGGAGAAATTTATAACATAGCCGAAGTCCCGTTATTCACCGCTGCCGCGAACTCACGTATGCTTCAGATCGCCGATTTCTGTGCTAACGCAGTGTTTGGACGATACGAGACTGGCCACGCCCGTCACTTTGACGAATTGGTTCAGAAGTTTGACCGGGACGAAGGTATCCTTCATGGACTGGGACATTTTTGCATCAACTACCAGGGATGTTTCTGTCCGGCCTGCCTAACGCGTCGGATGCGGGCGCCGCTGAGCGGCCAGTCACAGGTTGATCTCAGCGACTTAGCTAGTTTTCCGTCCCCTGAACCCTAGCAACATCTGGGATCAGGCTTACGGTGCGAGCGCGTCCCTGGCTCCACGGCCGAACCGAAGTTGCACGGCCCGTCGGGAACAGTGCACGGGTGGCCTGGGCCGCGCCAGTTGCGGGCTCGTGAACCCGGGGCCTCCGGCTGGTCGTCGTGTATGCCGGGGTCGGCAACGCCGAGGCACGGGGCTCACCGCGGCGGCCGCTCGCGTCTGAGCAACTGGCCGCGCCCGGGCTTGCCGACGTATTCGCCGTCGCGAGCGATGACGTCGCCGCGCGAGAGAGTCAGGACAGGCCAGCCGACGCAGCGCATGCCCTCGCACGGCTCGTAGCCGGTTCGCGAGTGGAGGCGGCTCTGCGTGATCGTCTCGTCGCGATTGGGGTCGAACAGCACCAGGTCCGCGTCCGAGCCGACGGCGATCGTGCCCTTTCGCGGGTAAAGGCCGTGCAGCCGGGCTGGCGCCGTAGCCATCGCCTCGACCAGCCGATTGGCCGACAGCTTGCCGCCGCCCACTCCGGCGGTCCACAGGCTCACCAACTCGGTCTCCAGGGCCGGGATGCCGTGTGGGATCAGGCTGAAGTCCTCTGCCCCGACCGACTTTTGCTCCAGGGTCCACGCGCAATGGTCGCTCCCGATCACGTCGAGAGTCCCGTCGGCCAGCCCCGCCCAGAGGCGATCAAGATTCCAGGCCGCCCGAAGCGGTGGGCAGCCGCTAAACATCAGCGGCTCGGCGCCCGGAGCCGTGTAGCGCTCGGAGTCGAGCAGCAGATAGCAGGGTCGGACCTCGGCCCATGCCTGCGCGCTACGGGCCTTGGCGGCTCGGACGCGCTCGAGGGCAGCGTCGCACGAGAGATGGACGACGCAGACCTTCGCGCCGATCAGGTCGGCGTAGTCGAAGGCGCGCGAGGTCGCCTCGGCCTCGCCTATCTCGGGGCGACTGTCCACGTACCAGCGGGCCGATCGCCGGCCCTGTGCGAACAGCTCCTGTTTGCGATGCTCCAACGCCCAGGCGTTCTCGGCGTGCGCCATCACCAGCCCGCCGGCCGCCGCCACGGCGCTCATCAGTCGCAGCAGCTCGGCGTCAGAGAGCCGCATCATGAACGCCTTAAAGCTGGGAAAGCCATCGGCCACGACGCTCGGCACGTCGGCCAGACTGGCGTCGGAGAAGTCGGTCGCGACCAGATGGAAGCCGTAATCGATCACGGCCTTTCCCTCGGCCCGCGCGCACCAGTCCTGAGCGGCTTCGGCCAGGCTTCGTCCGGGATGCTGGCGGGCGTAGTCGACAACGGTCGTCACGCCGCCGCAGGCTGCCGCGATCGTTCCCGACTCGAAGTCGTCGGCCGTCCGCGGGGCGCCCGGCAGCGCCTGGGCGTCCAGGTGGGTGTGCGCATCCACCACACCCGGCAGCACGAACAGGCCACTTGCGTCCAGCTCCGCGCGAGCCTCCCCGACCTCGCCCAGCGCGGAGATCCGGCCGCCAGCGATGCCGACGTCCGCCAGGCGTGTCTCGCTCGCCGTGACGACGGTCCCGCCACGGACCGCCAGATCAAGCTCGGGCATCGACGGCTCCTTCCATGCGCTCGTTCTCGCAGCGCAGGATTCGCCGCAGGATCGCGACCGTGGCGGCGTAGGTCGAGTCGATCCCTTCGAACGACAGGCGGCGGCTTCCGAGCGTGCGGGCCCGGGTGTAGGGGGTGTCCGAGGCGTAGTGAATCGCGCCCACCTCGAAGGGCAGGTCGCGGAAGTGGACCGCTTCGCCGAGCGGATAGCGGTCGGGATACGTGGCCTCGTACACGGCGCTCAGGTACGGCCCGACCTCCATCTCCACTACGGTGTACGCCTCCTGATAGAAGAAATCGAGGAAGCCGTGATTCTGGAGAAACGTGCCGCGTACGCTGACGGCCTTCTGCTTGTCCAACGCCGAGCCGCGCTCCAGCCAAGGCGCGACGTCGTCGTAGCCGAAGACGTTCGGGAAGGAGTAGGTGTTGCCAGTGTACTCGTCGAACACCACGTCGGCGATCATCACGTCCCCGACCGCGCCGTTGAGCGTGGCAGCTTTGCCAAGTACGTAGACGCCCGGTAGGCGAGGGAGGTTCTCGGCCACCTGGCGCAGGATATAGTAGGCGGACATTCCGAGCGGGTAGTCGATGTTCAGGATTACGGCATCGGAGCGGTCCAGCACGCCGGCCAGGCCTGCCAGCCTGGGATCGAGGTCCTCGGCACGCAGCCTTGCCAGCTCGATGATCTGACTGCAGACATCCAGGCCGTCCGTCGGTGCCAGGGTGAAGATGCCGCGCTCCTCTTCCTCAGCCACCCGCACACTGGGCGCGGGAGCTTCGGGATGGTAGGCGTGCCACAGGCGCGAGGCGTAGTACAGGAGGTTCTCCGGGTTGCTCTGGCCGCGCGCGCGCCGTAGCGCGGGTATCTCCGACAGGCCCTCACCCTCCGGCGTCTGCTCCAGGAAGCTCCACAAGGCGGCCGCCTGCCGACGGACGTAGCCCGAGACCAGGTTGAGCAGCCCATGCGGGTTTGACGAGACGAAATAGATCGGGCGCTGCAGCAGGTCACGCTCGGCTAGCAGCGCCCCAATCGGCTCCCACCAGCGATCGACCAGCTTGGTGTATCCGACATGCGTCCCGCCGAGCATTCGAACTCGGATGTCCTTCTGGGCCTGGCCGATCGTCCTGAGCATTGGCCAGAAGCTCGGCCCCCAGATGCGTTGAAGGCGGACCCAGTCTTCGACCGGAACGTGGACCGCCTCGCCCAGCCACTTGAGCCAGGCTCCACTTGGGGATTCTGGTCGCTGGATGCGCGACCGGACCTCCGGATGCGCGGCCAGCAGATCGTGGAGCTTGTTCCACTCGATCTGGTAGGCGACCAGGGTCGGGATCACGTCGTCCAGGTCGGATGGGCTAGCGATCAGGCCAGCCAGCGTGCTCGTGCCGTCGAAGTGCCACCGGCGCCGCCGCCCGGGGGCCTCGACCCGCTCCCAGCCCTCGATCCCGGCCTCCAGGACCGAGCCGAACTGCTCCGGGAGTTGCCCCAGCACGACCCACTCGACCTGGGCCGCGCACTCTGGCAGCCGCTGGAGGGCGTAGATGAAGGCGCCGGCGTCGAGCCAGGGGCTGGCGGCTCGGTGGTGCAGGCTGGAGTCGACGCCCAGGTGGGCCGCCTCGAAGGCTCGCAGCTTGACGTCGCCCGAGCTGCGCAGGATCGTGTTGTAGGTGCGCACGTAAAGCTCGACCGCCTGGCGGCCGACCAGAGCGTCCTCCCGGCCGACCGCGAGCCCGGCCGAATGGTGGGCGACGCGCTCGGCGAAGCCGATAGGTGATTCGGACAAGGTAGTCTCCGTAGGGCGCCCCGATTCATCGGGGCGCCCCTACATATTGACTGCCTGCGCCAGGCGGCAGACGCCCTCGCGGATGCTCGATTCGTCGAGCGCGGCGAAGCCCAACATCAGTCCGGGCCGCCCCGCATCACCTTGATAGTAAGGCGACAGCGGCGTCACGGCCACCCCCAGCTCTGCCGCGCGGGCCGCGATCGGGCGGTCATTCCAGCCCTGGGGCAGCCACGCGATCAGGTGGAGGCCGGCCCCGTCGCCGCCCGGCGTGACGATCCCGCACAGCTGCTCACTCAGTGCCGCCAGAAGGGCATCGCGGCGAGATTGGTACAGGCGCCGCATCCGTCGCAGGTGGCGTTCGAAGTGGCCCTCCTGAATGAAATCGCTCAGGACCTGCTGGTCTGGGGTCGCCGTCTGGCGGTCCGCCAACCACTTGGCCGCCACGAAGGGCGCCTCGAGGCCGGGCGGGAGCACGACGTACCCCACCCGCAGTGGTGGAAACAACGCTTTGGAGAAGCTGCCGACGTACGCCGCCACGCCATTGGAGTCCAGGCCCTGAAGCGACTCGAGCGGACGGCCGCTGTAACGGAACTCGCTGTCGTAGTCGTCCTCCACCACCAGCGCGCCTCGGCGCGCCGCCCACTCGAGCAGCCGAAGCCGACGGGGCAGACTCAAGGTGGCGCCGGTCGGGAACTGATGCGACGGCGTTACGTACACCAGACGCGGAGCGTGCTCGGTCTCGGGGGGCGGCAGCGACTCAACGCTGATCCCGTCCTCGTCGACGCAGACTGGCAGAATGGCGGCCTCGTGGGCCCGCAGCGCGAGGGCAGCCCCGGGGTAACCTGGCTCCTCCAGAGCGGCCATGTCGCCTCGGTCGAGCCAGAGCCGAAACAGCAGGTCGATCCCCTGCTGCGAGCCGTTGACGACCACGACCTGCTCGACACTGCACCGGACCCCCCGCGACAGGGCCAGGTGGGCGGCGATCGCTTCGCGAAGCGGCCGATAGCCGGCCGGGTCGCCGTACGAGGCCAGGTCCGCCGAGCGCTGGCGCCAGCGGCGGGCGGCCAGCCGACTCCAGATTCGGTGGGGGAAAGCGTCCCAGTCTGGGCGCCCAGGGCGGAAGTCGAACGGCATCGGCCGATACCGCTCGGTGGACATCTCGTCGGCGTCCAGGGCCGGTCCGCCGGCTGGCCCGACCCGCACGTCGGCCAGGTGAGCGCCCCAGCGCGACAGGCGGCGCCAGGCGTGGCGTGGGGAGATGGCGGCCGCGGGAACGGGATCAGGCGCGCGCAGCGTATCATCAGGCAGCTGGCGCGAGACAAAGGTACCCGCCCCGCGGCGTGCCTCGAAGTACCCCTCCGCCAGCAACTGCTCATACGCCAGGACGGCCGTTGTCCGTGAGATCGCGAGCTGGACCGCCAGCGAGCGAGTGGCCGGCACCCTCTCGCCCGGCCGGAGGCGCCCGGCCAGAATATCCTGGCGCAGGCCGGTATAGAGCTGCTGCTGAAGGGAGAGCTGCCGACTCTCGTCCAGCGAGATCGCTAGCGCGTCGGCCATGTGCGAGCCATCAGCTGTCAGCTTTCAGCCGTCAGCTGTCCGATGGATTGGTTGTACACTATGACACAAAATTGGCCCTTGCGCAAGTCCACTTGGCCGGTCTATCTTATAGGCAGGACTGAAGAGTCCAGGATCACGGCGACGGCGGTGCTGACCGCTGATAGCTGACGGCAAGGAGCTGGAAATGCAGGAAGCGACGTTTACGGTCAAAAAGGGCCTCGCTCAGATGCTCAAGGGTGGCGTGATCATGGACGTCGTGACGGCCGAGCACGCCCGCATCGCCGAGGACGCTGGAGCATGTGCGGTGATGGCGCTCGAACGCGTGCCGGCCGAGATCCGTGCCCACGGCGGCGTGGCTCGCATGAGCGCACCGGAGCTGATCGAGCAGATCATGGCGGCGGTCAGCATCCCGGTCATGGCCAAATGTCGGATCGGCCACTTCGCCGAGGCCCAGGTGCTCGAGGCGCTCGGAGTCGACTACATCGACGAGTCCGAAGTGCTCACCCCGGCCGACGAGGAGCACCACGTCGACAAGCACGCGTTCAAGGTGCCGTTCGTGTGCGGGGCGCGCGATCTTGGCGAGGCTCTACGCCGAATCGGCGAAGGGGCGGCCATGATTCGCTCGAAGGGCGAGGCCGGAACCGGCAACATTGTCGAGGCGGTCCGCCATCTGCGGGCGATCGTCGGCAGGATTAGGCGGCTGACGACGCGTGGGCCAGACGAGTGGATGGCCGAAGCCAAAGAGCTGGGCGCGCCGTACGAGCTGGTCCGCGAGGTTGCCCAGACAGGAAAGCTGCCGGTGGTCATGTTCTGCGCTGGCGGGGTAGCCACCCCAGCCGACGCGGGGCTGGTGATGCAGCTTGGCGCGGAGGGCGTGTTCGTTGGCTCGGGCATCTTCAAGAGCGAGAACCCGGCGGTCACGGCTCAGGCGATCGTGAAGGCTACGACCCACTTCCAGGACGCCAAGATCGTGGCAGAGGTCTCAAAGGGGCTGGGCAGGCCGATGGCCGGCCTGGAGATTGCGGAGATCCCGGAGCGCGAGCTGCTCGCGGTTCGGGGCTGGTGAGACACGAGCGATCAGCTGTCAGCCGTCAGCCGTTAGCAGCTGACAGGTTCGAGGGACAAGATGGAGGAGGATTTCTCTCAACTGACAATCGGCGTGCTGGCGCTTCAGGGAGCTTTTGCGGAGCACGTCGCGGTGCTCCGTCGGCTCGGCGCACAGGCCCGCGAGGTGCGGGTGCCGGGGGACCTGGAAGCACTTGACGGCCTGATCATTCCGGGCGGTGAGAGCACGACCATCGGCAAGCTGCTCGAAGCTTTTGACTTGCTCGCGCCGCTGCGGCGGCTGGTGGACGACGGGCTGCCGATCTACGGCACGTGCGCGGGCACCATCTTACTGGCGCGCGACATCGGCGGGCTCGACCAGCCGCTGCTAGCAACAATGGACCTGCAGGTCGAGCGGAATGCCTTCGGACGCCAGCTCCAGAGTTTCGAGACCGATCTACACATCGCCCCCCTTGGTGCCGAGACGTTTCGGGCGATCTTCATTCGAGCGCCCGCCATCCGTGGCGTTGGGCCAGAGGTCGAGACGCTCGCCAGGCTCGACGATGGCACGATCGTGGCTGCGCGCCAGGGCCAGCTGCTGGCGAGCTGCTTCCACCCCGAGCTAAGCGGCGACGACCGCTTCCACCGCTACTTCCTGCAAGCTGTCAAGCAGGCCGCCGCCCGCCAGCCAGCAGCCGCCGGCGCGCTCTAAGCTTAGATCAGCGGATAGATGAACGGCCCCAGCGAGGTGGCCGAGGCGAAGGCGATCAGGGCGATCAACAGCAGCAGCATCAGTACGAGCGGGATCATCCACCACAGGCGCTGGGCCCACAGGAAGCCGAGCAGCTCGAACGCGATCCCAAACTTGTCGGTCAGCCCACGCATCGCTTGCACCCGATCCCTTCCAGCTGCGGTCGAGGCGCCCGACCTGCGCGTCGGAGCACCAAGCGCGGATGATAGGTGCCAGTCGCGTGGGGTGTCAAGCGGACTGTTTTGTGAAGGTTTTGGAGAGCAAGGGACGGCCCTCACCCCCTGCCCCCTCTCCCTGCCGCGGGAGAGGGGACGTTCGACGCTCGGATCCCAGTGCTCCCCTCCCCCCTTGAGGGCCCCTTGAGGGAGAGGGGGGAGGGGCGGTGAGGGCCGGTTGTCGCCCGCCACCGGACCCCAAAATTTGGCGGCCACCCTTTCTGTCCTGACGTTCCGAGGCCTCGGAGGACGTGTTGCCGCCGGTGGCCTTGGACACCTACGCTGTACGCGTCGGCGAAGCTGATTCACTTCGTGCGGAGTGGGCTGAGGCAGCCTGCTGCGAGAGTTCGGACGCGACCGAGCGGGGAGGGGAGCCATGCCAAGCGTAACCGGGCGGGTAGCGGCCTTCTACGGCCCTGGGAAGCCAATGAAGATCAAGGAGTACGCGGTCCCGTCGCCGGAGCCGGGCGCCGCCGTGCTCGAGATGACAGTCGCCAACGTCTGCGGCTCGGACCTCCACCAGTGGCGCGGTGAGTTCGACGTGGAAAAGTTCGGGCGGCCCTATCCGCAGATCCTGGGCCACGAGATGACCGGCCGGATCCACGAGCTGGGCGAGGGCCTGAGCCGTGACGCGGCCGGCAGTCCGCTCCAGGTCGGTGACCGGGTCATCTTTCGATACTTCTATCCCTGTGGCAAGTGCCGCGCCTGCACCAAGCGAGTATTCCGCGCCTGCCCGTTCGCGCGTCTGTACCTGACCAGGTCGTGCGACAGCCCGCCCCATTTCTACGGCGCCTTCGGCGACTATCACTACCTGAACCGGGGCGCCGCCATCTTCAAGGTCCCGGACGAGCTGCCGGACGAGACGGTGGCCGGCATCAACTGCGCATTGTCGCAGGTTGTGGGTGGGATGCAGCTCGCCCAGCTCAAGCTGGGCGAGAACGTGGTCATCCAGGGCGCCGGCGGCCTTGGCGTGTACGCGACCGCGGTCGCCAAGCAGATGGGCGCCGGCAAGGTGATCGTGATCGACGGCATCCAGGAACGCCTGGACCTCGCAGCCGCGTTCGGAGCCGACGAGCTGATCGACTTCCGGCAGCTCAAGGAGGCCGACGAGCGGATCAAGCGAGTCTTCGAGCTGACCGACGAGTGGGGCGCCGACGTGGTGGCCGAGCTGGCCGGACATCCACGGGTCTGCCCAGAAGGTCTGCGGATGCTGGGCCGCACCGGGCGTTACCTGGAGATCGGCAACATCAGCCCGGGCCTGACCTACGAGCTGGACCCGTCCTGGCTGATCTTCGGCAACCGCACCATCTACGGCATGGTCTACTACGAGGCCGAGCACCTCCAGCAAGCGCTCGAGCTGGTGGTGCGAACGCGAGACCTGTATCCGTGGCACAAGGTCCTGAGCCACAAGTTCCCGCTCGCCGAGATCAACGAGGCCTTTAACATGGCCGACCAGGGCAAGGTGACCCGCGCCGCGATCGTGCCCTGAGGGCAGTAGAACTCTAGCGAATCAGTTATATAATTACGCCAGAGTCGTACGATGGCCACGAAGGTAGGAGCCAAGGGTCAGGTTGTGATCGACCAGGCCATACGGCAGAAGCTTGGTATTCGGCCGGGCATGCTGGCCGTGCAGCGTCTCGTCGACGATCACGTTGAACTGAGGTTCCTGGCCGGCTCCCACCGACGGTCTCTGGCGGGCGCGGCTCGACCCTTCATTCGTCGCTTTCCCTCAGCCGAGGAGCTCCAGGCTGCAGACGAGCTGTGGGCCGCGGAGGTGCGCCGCCACGCGCAGCCCCATACCGAGGAATCGGGCGTGTGACAGCGGTCTTGGACACGAGCGTCATGGTGCGGTACCTGACGCTCGATCCTCCCGAACACGGCGTCCTGGCGCAAGCCCTCATCGAAGGTCCCGACGACTTCGTCATTCCAAGCGTGGCGCTTGCCGAGGCTGCTTTCGTGCTCACTCGCCTCTACGAAGTCGAGCGCGCCACGTGCATCGATCTGCTGGTCGATCTGCTGGGACGGGCCAACCTAGCGCCCCTGGAACTGTCCAAGCCTCGCGCGTTGGAGGCACTGCTGCTCTGTCGAGCCTCCAGCCGCGTGTCTTTCGCGGACGCGCTGATTTGGGCCGCAGCCCGTGAGCCCGGACCGGGCCTCCTTTACACTTTCGACCAACGCTTCCCGGCCGCGCAGATCGAGCGCCGGCTTCTGGTGGCAGGAACCTGACCCGCCGCGGAGAACACCCGGAATATTTCGCCTTCCTCGAACGTTTGTCTACAGGCAGAGGGCGCACGAGAGGAGGGCAGCTTATGGTGGCACCCGTCCGCACCTACCTCGAGGCCGATGTCAAGTGCTATCACTGCGGCCACGTCTCTGGGGTGGCCCGCGTCGAACCCGGCCCAGGCAAGCCCGTCGCAACGTTCAAGCCGCTCGACTCGGACGTCGAGACGCCGATCGAGAACCGCGCGCTGCTCCGCTGCGCTCGGTGCAGCGGTCCGACCTATTTCGAGGAGTTCGAGCTGCGGCAGGAGTTTGCCAGGATCAACTTCCTGGACGACCGACCCCGCCGCGGCCGCCCGCCGAAGCGGCTCGTCGAGCAGCGCGGAGCTGCGTAAGACCGGTCGCGGGTCACGTGTCGCGAGTCGCGAGACGCTGGTCTCTGGTCTCGGTCTCGAGCCTCGGTTTCGCGCCCGCGACTAGAGACGAGAGACTCGCCACTCACGCACGAGGCTGGTCAGAACGAACATCAGGTTGGCCGGGCGCTCGGCCAGGCGGCGGACAAGGTAGGGGTACCACTCGCGGCCGAAGGGGACGTAGGTCCGTACCGGCTCGCCGCGACGCGCCAGCGCGCGCTGCAGATCGCGGCGGACCCCGTAGAGCATCTCGAACTCGTAGCGCTCACGAGGGACTCCTTCGCGCGCGATGAAGCGGAGCGCGTAGCGCAGGATCTGCTGGTCATGGGTGGCGATCGCCACGAGTCCGTGGCCCATCAGTAAGCGCTCGATCAGCCGCACATAGTTGCGGCGGAGGTAGGCCTGAATCACAGCCCCCACGTTCTACGGCCTGAAGCGGTGGAACAGGTCGAGGGTGCGCTGCGTACAGGCGCTTCCCTCCATGTCGATGCGGACGAAATTGCGCAGGCGCTGGGCGCGCTGGAGGATCAGGCGGACGTTCGCCTCGGCCAGTTGGTCCTCAACGGCGAGACCTAGCTGGGTCAGCTTGAGCAAGACGGCCGCGGAGAGGCCAGTCTCCGAGATCCGGTCCAGCATCCGCACGTAGACCTCGACGCTCGCCGCGGCCCCTCCGGGTCGGCCACTTCCTCGCCCAGATAGTCGAGCGTGGCCAGGACGCCGCCGGCGTTGAGCGAGCCCACCACGTCGATGGCGTCTTCCAGCGTCTCGCCCGCCACGAAGCGCCAGCCGAAGCCGCGCAGCACGCCGTGGCGCGTGATGAAATCCTGTAGCCGACGCGCTCGCGCCAGCCTCAGCAAAGTCGCTCTGAACACAGGCGACCTCGTTCAACGTTCAACGTCGAAGTGTAGGCGCCGGCAGGTCAAACGAGTTGAGGAACCGCCAGCGTCTCGCGCCTAAACGTTGAACCTTGAAGGCTGAACGACGTCCAGCGTGTTATCCTCTCGGTTGGAGATGGCGCTCTGGAACGCGGGGAGAGATGGCTCGTCGATCGGTGAGCTGGGTCGTGCTGGCCGCGGCGCTGGCGCTGGTCGGCTGTTCGCCCGCCAGGGATCGTTTTAGCCAGTTTCTTGGACAGCCCAGCGCGGCTGCCACGCCCGCGCGACTGGCGTACGTCGCCGAGGACAATCACGTCTACACGGTCGCCCTCGAAGGGGGTGACCCGCTACGCGCGGACTCGATCCCGGGCGAGCAGCCGGTGGCAGGCGAGGTCCGCATCTCCCGCTGGCCGACCTGGACGTCGGACGGGGCCCGGCTGGCATTCATGCGCCTGCGCTCAGGCGAGGGCGACGAGCCAGCCAACGCGGCGATCTGGACCACTGCCCCTGACGGCTCGGACCTCCACAAGATCTGGGAGTCACAGGACCTGGCGCCAATCTACATGGCCTGGTCGCCAGACGCTTCGGCCCTGGCGCTCCTGGTCCAGAACAACGATACCCTTGCCCTCCAGCTCCTCGACCCGGCCGGCGCACGCCCGCCTCGGACCGTCGCCGAGGGCGGTCCGCTGTATTTCTCCTGGTCGCCGGATGCCGCCGAGCTGCTGATTCACGTCGGGGGCGACCATCGCTCCAACCAGAAGGCCGAGCTGAGCGTGCTGCGACCTGGGCCGAACGACGAACGACGTTCGCTCGCGTCGCCACCGGCCGACTTCCGCGCGCCGGCCTGGTCGCCAGACGGCACCAGGCTGGCGTACATCGCCGAGGCGCAGGACAAGAGCGCCGTGTTGATCGTGTCGAACGCCGGGGGCGGCGAGTCCGTACGACTAGCCCCGCTTGGCGACGAGGCAGCGTTCCTCTGGTCACCCAATGGCGACTACCTGGCATTCGGCAGCCGTTCGCCCACGGAACGGATCTTCTACCAGGGGCTGGAGGTGGTCAAGAGCGACGGCAGCGGGCGCGCCCAGATTACCCAGGAGGCGGTCATGGCTTTCTTCTGGTCACCTGACGGCAAGAAGCTAGCTTTCGCCTCGATCGACCGCCAGGCCCAGGCGTTGGCGTGGTTCGTCAGCGACTCAACCGGTAAGAGCCGCAAGCAAGTCGGAACGTTTCTGCCCAGCCAGGACCAGATCCGACATTTCGCCTTCTTCGACCAGTACGCCCAGTCACACGCGCTGTGGTCGCCGGACAGCCGCTATCTGGTCTACACGGGCCTGCCGGCCGGGGCGCGCGCCGACCCCACCGCGGCTCGCAGGAGCCGCGTGTTTGTCGTCCCCGCGGACGGGAGCGCCGAGGCAAAGGCGATCGTCGACGGCAACCTGGCTATCTGGCCGGCCCACACCGCGCGCGGCCGGTAGACAGGATGAAATGACTGATTTCGACGCTGGCCAGCAGCGACACCTTTCCGCTGTGGCTGTTGGACCCTGAGGCGGCTAATACGGGCTGCCCTTAGGCGGCCCGTCCGACGGGCGTTGGCGAGCCCCGGGCGCGGGTCTTGATGCGCTCGCTCCTTCAGGCGGGGGGCCAATGGTATCAAGCGGCAGCTCGTCCTGCTCCAGGAGACGATAGACCGAAATGTTCTTCCTCGTGTACTCCAGGTGGGTATAGGCACTCAGGAAGGGTCTCTGGGCGATCAGGAGATCGGGTGTGGAACCAAGATTCCGCTTGATCAACAGATGGGTGATCCCCCGATCGTGCATCAGCCGCACCGCCTCGCGTCCATCTGATGCCTCGATTATCGGGCGAGCGGGCGAAGAGTCCGGCGATTCCACGATACCGGGCGCGTACAGTCGGTCTGCGGTCCCGATCGAGAATATGTGGACGGGATAGCCCTGCTTCCCCTGGGCGATGAACTGGTAAGCATCGTATGTTGGCAGGATGCGGGACAGGTAGTGCTCCCGAGATTCGGCTCCAAAGGCGACTGCGTATGGGATCCTGTCCGGGATGTTCGAGTATTTGGCCAGCCACAGCGGAAGGCCAATAGCTACCCAGGCCAGCGTCAGCAGCCGAACGAGAGGGCCCAACGCGCAGGGAGTGGTGAACGGCCACGGTCGCGAGCTGATGTTGGCTAGAGCGTACCCCGCCAGGGCGTAGACGAGCGGGAGCGCGGCCAGCAAGTAGCGCAGGTACTGGGCGGTGAAGGCCCAGGTGAGGCCGGCGGCGAGCACGAGCGCCACAAGGGCTGGCGTGTACTTCGGGAACGGCCGGCCTACGGCGAGGAGCGGCAGAAGCACGAAGCCAAGTCCCAGGACGCAGCCCGGCATCGCCTCTCCGAACGGCGTGGGGTTGAACGTGACTTCCCATGGCAGCGAGAGCAGCTGGCTGGCCCCGGTCCCGATCCCGAACATACCGAGGTCCAGGCGCTCGTCGACGGGTGCCCACAGTGGGCTCCGAAACACATTGTTGAGGAAGGGGAAGACCGGATTGCCCGTTTCGAGGTATCGCAGCACCGGCCAGGGCGCGGCAGCTAGCGCCGCGACCGAAGCGAAGGTCAGCGGGGCTAGCCAGCGGCGGCCGAGCGCCTCGCCCCCGTTGCGCAGCGCGTACAAGGCGACGACGATCCCGAGCGGGACGAGGAACACGATGGCGTTCATCTTGGTGGAAATGGCGAACCCCGCCATGAGGCCGCCGACGATCAGCCAGGTAAGCCGTCGTTCGACGAGCCAGCCATGCACCGCCACCGTGGCCATGAACGTGTAGCAGGCGAGGGCCACATCGACATGGGCCGTCGACGCCTCCCAGGCTACGAGTGGGGTTGTGGCGTACAGGAGCGCGGAGAGGAGGCCGGCCTGCCCACTCAAGGCTCGCTTTGCGAATGCGAATACGGCGAGCCAGGTTAGCACCCAGAACACGAAATGCGTCAGCTTGGCAGCGGTCTGGTCCGCGATGAGCATGGCCAGCAGATAGTTCATGTCAGTCCCGAGGAAGAACCAGGACTGGAGCAGATAGGGAGTTGTGACGAAGCGCCGCTGTTCGATGTACAGCTTGGGCAGCACGAGGTGATAGTTGAGCGCGTCGGATTGGATCTCAGGCGCCACAGTCTGGACAAACACCAGGATGGTCCAACCGGCCAGCAGGGCAAGCAGGGGCAGCGTGAACCACTGCTCGGCGGCCTGCGCCAGCCTGGCAGGCATGAACAACAGTTCGCGGCCCAGCCGCAGGCGCTGGACCAGCTCGCGCCGGAAGACTACTGAGAGCGCCGCGAGCAGGCCGACCACGAGCCAGCGGTCGAGCAAGCCGAGCAGAGCCAGGCCCAGGGTCAGGTGACTGTAGAAGCCGAGGCCCAGCGTGATCGAGAACGCGGCGCCTTCGGGTCCGACTGGGGCGTCATGGCCACGGAACAGCCAGGCGAGCAGCCGGTCGCCAAACGCCCAGCCTAGCATGACGAGCCAGAGCACGGCCGCAGCTGCAGCCCCAGCCTGGCCGCCGACGAGGATCGCCAGCGTGAGCAGTGAGGCGGCGCTGAGGACCACGCCGGCATACAGCTTGGACAAGCGCCGCCGCCCGATGACTCCTACCAGCAGCCCGAGTCCCGCCACGACAGCCAGCACCTGATAGGTAGGCCAAGCCTGGCGGGTCCCGAAACTATCCGAATGGCCCAGGGTATCGGTTGAGGCGAGCAGATAAGGGGTGGTGATCGCCGCCAGCCAGACGAGCGGGATCAGCCCGAGCACATTGCGCCAGGCACGCACGCCCAGAGAGCCGGGCAATGCTACGGTCCGCATTCAGGGGCGCTCGCTTGCCGTGGCTTGGTGGCCCTCAGTTTCGACCGGGCCGCTCGGTAATACCGGGCCGGCCCGGAGTCATGGCTGCGTAGCCTCTCGCTTCGGGACATGTAGTCTATCACCCCGCCCCCCGGTCCACGCGGCTAGGTCGAACGCCGAGGGCGCGACGCCATACTGCGCTGTAGTCCCTTCGCCACGCGTCGTATCGTTGTCAGTTCTTCTAGGCCGTCGCCTGATTTAGCGATGATGTGCCCTGGGGGACAGCGAGTGGACGAGGCAACCGGCCGCGAGCTGGCCACGCTGCGCGAAGAGCGCGACCATCTGGTTGCCGAAGCTGAATTGCTGCGACGGCGTGAGGGCGAGCGGGCCGACGGCTCAGCGGGCTCGGATGGCCGGAAGTGGGCGGCTAGGCGGATATGTCACGTCTGGCGAGGTTTGAAGCCTCGGGCGTAAGATAGCACGGCCTCGCACCAAGCCCGATGACCATTCGCCAACGGCAACCGATCCATCGCGGACTCGCCTTCGTTGCGGGGCTACCCCTGGGCGTTAGCTCTGGCAGCCGGTGCCTTGCAGCACGCGTGAGGGGCGATGGCCTGCTTGTCGGACTGCTCTACGCGGTGATGAGTGTTGCGCTGATGGCGCCGGCCGCCTCGGACACCATCCTCCCATCCGCTGGTGATCTCGTACCCCACCTTGGGGAGATCGTTCAGGCGAAAATGGCGCTCGAGGAGGGCCAGTTCCCTCCACGCGTAGCGCCGTGGCAGCACAACGGCTGGCGGTACCCGGTCTGGCAGTTCTACTCTCCGTTCCCCTATACGGTCGCCGCGCTCGCGTACCGCTGGATAACCCCGGCAAATCCGTACGCAGCATACAAGCTTACGCTCTGGCTGGCGCTTACTGTATCCGGAATCTTCACCTGCCGGCTGGCCTGGCGGCTTACCGGCTCCCGCCCGGCCGCCGTGCTGGCCGGGGCCGCCTACATGGCCGCGCCGTACTTCCTCGTCAACATCCACGCCCGGGGCGCTTTTCCAGAAGCGGTCGCGCAGGGGATCGTGCCGGTCCTCGTCTATTACAGCGCGCGTGCCTACTTCGTCGCCTCACCCCGCCCGGTTGCGCTCGCAGCCGTCTGCTGGTTCGCGCTCGCGACCACGCACACCATCACTTTCGTGTACAGCTCGCTGTTCATAAGCCTCTGGTTCCTGCTGCTCGGTGGACGGCCCAGAAAGAGCGCGAAGCGTCTGATCCGGGTTGGGGCGTCATACGGGCTTGGCTGTCTGCTGGCCCTGTACTTCCTCGCGCCAGTGGTCTCGGCAGATTACCTACGCATTCGCGACAACCTACCCGACCCTTACACCAGGAACTGGCTCACGCCGCTGCCGACCCTGCTCTCGCCGGTCTCGGTAGCCCCGGAGCCCCAGCCCGGCCCGCACGTTCTGGTCCGAAACCATCACTCCGCCGTCGGCTGGCCGATCCTCTTGGGGGTGGGGGCAGTGGTCTACGCGCTGGTGGCTCAGAGGCCGCTGCTCCGTCGGCGAGGGACGCTGCGTTTCGTGCCATCGCTGCTCGCGGTGTTCGGCCTGGCCCTCTTCACGGTCTGGTCGCCGGTTGACTTCTGGGCCCTGCTCCCGAAGTCCCTCTACGTCACCCAGTTCAGCTACCGCCTGCTGACCCAGGTCATGTGGGCCGGAGCGTTGCTCGCGGCGTACGGAGTCGCGCTCCTGTGCCGATGGCAGCTCGACGGGCGGCACCTCGCTGTCGGTCTGTTCCTGATCGGGATGGCGAGCGGATCCTGGCTGCCCAGTCCGGTCTACGGCTACGCCGACATCAACGCCGTGGTACGGGAGCCGGACATCGGGTATGGACGGGACGATTATCGGATCAGGGAGAGCTCGGCGTTCTATTCGGGCGTCGCGGCCGAAACCGACCTGTCGATCGTCTACCCGGATGGCTGGTTGATGCTCGATCACGATGTGGACCTGCACGCGTTCCTCCCGTGGAATTCGCCGGCGCTGAGGCTCCATCTGGAGGGGGACGTGCCGCCTGAGGTGTTCCAGCAGCCGGTCACCTTGACGGCGCTGCTGGAGGGTCAAAGAATCGCCAGCACGCGGGTGGGCGGCGGGCCGTTTGCGTGGGACGTACCGCTACAGCGGACGCTCAGCACCATCGCGCGGGGCCGCGAGGGGAAGCCGGTCCAGCTGAGGATCGTGTCGGATCGAGTGTTTCGGCCCCAGGACCTTCTCAGCGTCCCGCTGCCCAATCTCAGTATGAGTCTGGACCGCTCGCGTCCACTGGCGGTCTACGTACGGAGCCTGGTCGTGAGAGGGCTGCCGCCGGACGGCACCGCCCTGCCAGTGCGACTGACCGAGCCGAGCTGCCGCCAAGGACCGGAGACGTACTGCAGCATCTCGGTCTCAGCGGAAACCGGGCTCGTCCAACTGCCGGTGCTGTTCTATCCCGGCCTCCTCGACGTGCGCGTCGACGGACAGAGCACGGCATACCTCCCGCTGGTCCACCGCTCGTACGTGCTGACCGGCCTCAGGCTGCCGCCGGGCAGCTACGACGTCAGGGTGCGGTTCGCGGGAATCACGTGGGCGAACTGGGTTAGCGGTGGCGCCTGGCTGGGGCTGATCGCACTCTTCGTCGCCGGCTCGATCGGCGTGCCGAAGTTACGCGCACGCGTCCTCCAACCACGGCGCGCCAGCGTGCACGGATAGAGCCCGTAGATCTTTCGACGGTGATGCTCCTACAGGCGGAAGCCGGCACTTGTGGCATCGTCGTAGAACATGCGCACAGTGGCAAGCGAGTACTCCGTCAGGTCCCGGTCCACCAACTCCAGCTTGTGGAGGATGTCGTTCGTCATAGTGATCGCGTGGCAGCCGATGCTGTCCGCCTGGAAGACGTTGAGCACCTCGCGCGGACTCGCCCAGATCAACTCGGCGTTAGGGACACCGCGCAGCGCCTCGATCGCCATGTCCAGGGTCGGCAGCGGGTCGCGTCCGGTGTCGGCGATCCGCCCCGCGAAGACCGAGATGTGGGCCGGGGCACCGCCGGCTAGCACCTCGACCACGTCGCGCACCTGGTCGACGGTCATCAGCGCGGTGACGTTGACCTTGACGCCGCTGCGCGAGAGCCGGTGGACCAGCCGATAGGTCGGCTCACCATCGGTGTTGGTGACCGGGATCTTCACGTAGACGTGTTCACCCCATTCGGCGATCTCGCAGGCTTGGCGCTCCATTTCGGTCGAATCATCGGCTAGGACCTCGAACGAGATCGGGCGATCCGGCATGGCCGCTAGCACGTCCAGCGCGAAGGCTCGGTAGTCCGTCACGCCCGCCTTGCGAATCAGGGTCGGGTTGGTCGTGAAGCCCTTGATGTACGGCTTCTCGTACATCTCCAGCATGCCCTGCTTGTCGGCGCCATCGGCGAAGATCTTCACGCGGAGATCGGCGAGGCGCGTCATCCTCCGGGTCCCGGTTCGTTGTCGTCCGCCTGAGTGGCCGACAGGATCAGCGCCGTCGCGGCCGCCGCGTCCGGCGCGACGTGGTCGGCGTGGCTCGCACCCTGATAAGGGCGCGCTTCATGCTGAGCGATCAGGATCGTCCGGCAGCCGGCCCGTTGGCCGCACTCCACGTCGCTGTCGCGATCGCCCACCATCCACGATCGCCCAAGGTCGACCCCATGCCGTTCCGCCGCCAGCGCCAGGAAGTAGGGCTCCGGCTTTCGGCACCGACACGGCGCGCTGTGCGATGGGACGACGCCGGCCGGATGGTGGAAGCAGTAGTAGGCCTGGCGGAACGTCACGCCCAGGTCCCGAAATCGCTCCTCGACTGCCGCGGCGATCGCCTCGAGCGCCGCGAGCGACGCCTTGCCCTTGGCGTACGAGGGCTGATTCGAGACGATGTACAGCTCGAACCCCCGCTCGCGGAGCTGCCTGAGCGGCCCCGCGACGTCCGGACACAGCCGCAGGTCGTCGACCGAGTGAGGCGACACGTGCTGGCCGGTCGCCGGGTTCCAGACCGGCTCTGTCAACACCCCGTCCCGGTCGAAGAACACCGCCCGGCGTCCCCTCGACCTCATCGCCCCCCCTCCATCGGATGAATGCCGTCGCGCCTCACATCGATTCCCACTTCGTCGGGTGCGCCTTGAGGGCTGGATGAGAGACCAGCAGGTGCCAGATGACAGCCTGGAAGCCCTCGGTGTGGGCGGTGACGCGCTCCGGATTGACGGTCGGGACGGTGATCCAGGCATCGGCGACCTGGGCCGTGTAGCCGCCGTCCCGGCCGACGACGCCGAAGATCCGCGCACCGACGGCGCGCGCGTAGTCGAGCGCGCGAACCAAGTTGACGCTCACGTTCTTCGCCGCGTTGCCACCGCCGACCGAGAAGACGAACAGTGCGTCCCAGTCGCTCAGGCGGCTGCCCGCCAGCCAGGCCGCGAAGGCGGTGTCCCAGCCGTCGTCGTTGATGCGGGCGGTGAGCTCGGAGACGTTGTCCGTCGGCGTATACGCCTCGAAGCCGGCGAGCTTGCGGAAGTCGTTGACGGCATGCCCGGCGTGGCCGGCGCCACCGCCCACGCCGAGAAAGAAGAGCCGACCACCGCGGTCGCGAACGGCCGCGAGCTGGCGTGCGAGCTCTTCGATCGCCGTTGCATCCAGCGAGCGAGCGATCTCCGCCGTCTCCGCGAGGTAGCCGGCCACGAACGCCAGCCCCGCCTCCCCGGTCGTGGGCGCGCAGCCTGCTAGGCGAGCGGCGCCCGATCCGCTCGATCGAGGCGTCCTCACGCGTGTATCCCCCGGGCTTGCATCTCGAGCGGGGTCGGCCGCGTCGGCCGCTCCGCGGAGCCGAGGTAGCGCTCGGCCTGGCGCAGGCCCTCGAGGGAGCCGACCTCGTAGAACCGCTGGCTGACCTCGTACCCGGCCAGGAGCCCCGCCGAGGCGAGCTCCCGGCACAGGTCCGCTAGCTCGTACGGCCGGTCGGCCGGCACACGGTCGAGCAGGCCGGTGCGGAACAGGCTGGCGCCGTAGTCGATATGCGCCATGTCCTCGGTCGGGCGCCGCTTGTTGTAGCGGACAACTCGCCCGTCACGAAAGACCACGTTGCTGCGGTCCCAGCGGCCTTCGTTGCGATACACGGTCATCAGCGCGGACACCCTCCTGTGCAAGAAGTGCGCCAGGGCCGACCTGTAGTCGAAGTCCAGATACGAGTCGCCGTAGACCACCCAGCAGAGCGCCCCGAGCAGCGGGCAGGCCCGCCGGAGCGCACCGCCGGTCCCCAGCAGACGCGCGCCGTCGAACGAGTACTCCACCCGCAGGCCGAAGCGCGCACCATCGCCCACGTGGGCTACGATCTGGTCGCCCAGGTGGCCGACGCAGAGCACCACGCGGCGCACACCCCGGCGCCGAAGGAGCGCGAGCTGATGGTCGACGAATGGGCGGCCCGCGACGGGGATGAGTGATTTGGGGACGTCGGCGGCCAGCGCGCCCAGCCGGCTCGCCCGACCGCCAGCAAGGATCGCAACCGGTACGTCACTCGGCTTCATTGGACCGCGATCCTGGTGCCTTCGAACTCGAATCGGAAACGTACTTCGCGCAGCCCAGCCTGGGCCATCGCTCGACGCAACCTGGCCTTCTCCTCCGCGTAGAACAGCAGGAAGCCGCCGCCGCCGGCGCCGACCAGCTTCCCTCCCAGGGCGCCGTTCGCCATCCCGAGCGCATACCAGCGATCGATGTCGCTGTTGCTGGCGCCCCCGTCGCGGCGCCGCTTCTGCTCCCACTGCACGCTGAGCAGTTCGGCGAAGCGGTGCAGGTCGGCCTGCTGGAGCGCGACCTCGGTCTGGCGGGCGATCTTTTTGAGCTCGCCCAAGTTCCGTTCCAGGTCCGGGTCGCCGTTGTCGGTACGGCGGTTCTGCTCGCGCAGCGCTTGGGAGGCGGAGCGTGCATACCCACTGAAGAACAGCAGCAGGTTGTCCTCCAGGTCGTAGAGCGTCTCCCCCGCGATCGCGAGCGGCCGGAACGCCACCTCGCCGTCCTCGTGGAACGTGAAGCAGGTTATGCCCCCGATGGCGGCGATGTACTGGTCCTGCTTTCCGACGTCTTCCCCGAGCACCTCGATCTCGATGTGGCACGCCTGTTCGGCCAGCTCCCACGGGTCGATTACGTGCCTTCGGTACGCATGCAGAGCCTTGAGGAGAGCCGTGGTGAAGCTCCCGGACGATCCGAGGCCGGTCCCCGCCGGGATATCGGCCATGCTCGCGATCTCAAGCGAGCGACCGCTTATCCCCATCAAGCGCAGCGCTTCTCGGAAGATCGGGTGCTCAAGATATTCGGCCGACGGGACGCGCTCGAGCTTGGAGTACTTGACGATCAGCTCGTTGTCGAACGCGTCGTGGACGGTGATATAGACGTACTTGTCGATGGCGGCAGCGATCAGAAAACCGCCATGCCGTTGATAGTACGAGGGCAGGTCAGTGCCGCCCCCGCCCAACGTGATGCGAAGCGGGCTACGCGTGATGATCACGACGCTACGTTCCTTCTCAGGGAGCCTCCCCATTCACGGGCGCACCCGGGCGGCCTCGAAATTCCGGCCGCGCAGGCTGGGGATGCGAACGAACGACAGCGCAATGGCGGCAGCCGCCACGAGCCAGGCGGCGGCGCTCACCCAGTTCGCCCAGGCGAGACCGCGGAACCGCACGCTGATGTCGTGGCTGCCTGGCGGTAGCCGAACCCCGACCAGCGCGTACGTCTGGTGAGCGAGCGGCACGTACGCCACCGCTTGCCCGTTCACCCGGACGTCGAGCAGGCTGGGATAGAACAGCACCGGCAATTGTGCCAGCCCGACCTCCGGCGGAACCGAGATCGTACAGGTCGTCTCGAGGCTCTGGCGGACGCAGCGCCCCTGGGTTTGGGTCACCGGCAGGGCGGTCTGCTCTGGGGCTGCCCCGCGGAGCGTGACGACCGCCGCACGCACCGCCAGCGCGCGGCGGTCGACCGAGGTCGGATCGACGTCCCGCATGTGGAACACCTTGTCCGAGACGACCTGGAGCCGCACCGGCCCTGCCCGCCCGGCCGAGCGCGGGCTGACTGCCCGCTCTAGGGAGACTTCCCACCGGAAGGGCCCCTCCGGGAGTTGAATCGACGTGATCCGCTCCCCCTCAAGCAGCGCCGACAACCGAATCGGGCCGCCGAAGATCCCGCCTGGCACCTCCCCTTTGACTTCGAGCGCGAGCGAAGAGGACGACGATCGGGCAAGCCCTCGGATGTCCACGATGTCGTCGAGCAGCAGCCAGCCGTCGACATCCACAAGCGGTAGCTCGACTCCGGCCACGATCTCCGCGCTGTCGAGCGACTTGCGCTGGACCAGATAGTCATTCTTCCCGAATCCGATGTCCGGCCGTTGGACGAGGCGGTCGATCACGACCGTGCTCGCCTCGACTGTGGGGAGATACGAGCTGACTGCCATCCCCAGGAGCAGCAGGCCGGCCGCTACGTGCAGGGCGCCAAGCTGCGCCCTGAAGAGGATAACGAGCGCGTAGGCGCTGAGCAGCGCCCCGGGCCACATCACCTGGGTGAGGATCCGATACGGATATTGGGTCACGCGCAGGAACCGTGGCAGGACGGACCAGAAGTCGAACGGCGACCAGGTCATGAAGAGCGCCACTACGAACAGCGCCAGCAGCGGTCGCGCGAAGCGGAGCGCCGCCCGACGCCAAAGCAGGGCCGGCTGGGTCACCAGGGTGTAGAACACCACGGCCCACCCGGCCAGCATCGGCCAGCCGACCGCGGGGTGCAGATGGGGCGCGGCCGCATGGCCCGGCTGCGGCTCCGGCGCTACCGACACGGGGGAGAGCAGGGCCGGCAGCGGCGTGTACCAATTCAACGTATAGGGATTGTTCAGACCGGTCCGGACCTGCACGTTGTCGGTTAGGACGACCGGCGCGAGGAAGTAGAGGGCCAGCAGGCAGCCGAAGACGTAGGCGGCCCCGGACCTCATGAGCCTGGCGAGGGTCTTCCGCGGACGCCCGCCGAGGAGAAGGAGCCACAGGCCGACGAACAGCGTGCCGTAGACCCAAGTGATAGTGTGGGTGGTCGCCAGCGCGAACCAGGCCACGGCGGCCGGGACGAGTCGGCCGAGCCCCGGCTTGGCGTAACAGCGTGCGCTGGAGTAGACGACGGCCGGCATCAAGCCCTGAGCGACCACCTCCGGGAAGGCCCCCCGAGCGTGGATGTTGTTCATGAAGTACGGGGCGGCCATGTAGATCGCGCCGGCCAGTAGGGCGGCCGGGCGCGAGCCGCTCAACCACGCGGTGAGCCGGTAGGTGAAGAAGCCGGCCATGACCAGCGCAAGCCAGAGGCCGAGCTTGAGCGCCAGGTACGGGTTGGTCGGCGTGAGCCAGCGGTACACGATCGCGGCGAACGTGTACGGCAGCGGCGAGTAGAACTGGTATTCCGGATATTGCCAGCCGTTGTGCTGCCAGGGAGCGACACGGAGTGGAAACTGGCCCTCGTCGAGCGCCATCCGCGCCTGGACGATCGTCACCACGTGCGGGACGAAGTCCTCCGTCGGGACGATTCCATCGGCGGCCAGCGGCGCCAGCAGCGCGTGCGCCAGGAGCGCATAGAGCAAGACGGCCAGCATCGTGTCTCGTCGGGCGCCGAGCCACGAGAGTGGCGGCGGCCCCCCGATCCTAATTGAGCCGCGCAAGTCGAAGCGATCCCGATCGAGCCTGCCGGTCGACGTTCCGCGCGTCATCGGCGATGTTCCAGCAGCCAGGGATTCGCCTGGATGTAGCGTAGCGTTCGCATGACGGACTCGCGAATACTCAGCCTCGGCGCCCAACCGAGGGCCCGGATCCGCCGGCAGTCCAGGAGGATGAAGGGGCTGTCGCCGACCCAGCCGCGCTCGCCGCCGGTGTACCGTCTCTCGGGCGAGAGGCCCAGCCCGGCGCAGATCCAGTCGAGCGAGTCGTCGACTGTGCATGAATCGTGGGTGCCCAGGTTGAAGATCGCGATCGGCTCGTCGACGCACTCGACGGCCAGGAGGATCGCGGCCACGCAGTCGCCGACGTACAGATAGGACTTGCGCTGGCGGCCGTTCCCGAGCACCTCGATGGTCCGAGGGTCGGCCCGGAGCTTGCAAAAGAAGTCCAAGACGTGGCCGTGACTGTACCGTTCGCCGAGGATCGACACGAAGCGGAAGATCAGCCCCTGGATCCCGAAGCTCGTGCTGTACGCGGTGATGAGCCCCTCGGCGGCCACCTTCGACGCGCCGTACAGCGAGGTCTGGACCGGGAACTGGCAGTCCTCCGGCGTCGGAAAGAGGTCCGGCTCGCCGTAGACCGAGCCGGTGGAGGCGAAGGCGATCCGGCGGACGTCGGCCATCCGCATCGCCTCGAGCACCTCTTGTGTCGCGATTGTATTCTGCTCGAGATCCCGACGAGGGTGGTCGGTCCCGTGACGGACGTCGGCGTTGGCGGCGAGGTGGCAGACCAGGTCCTGGCCGCGCATGGCGTCGAGCAGCGGCGCCGCGGCGAGCAGCTCGCCGCGGACCAGCCGGAACGCCCGGTGACGACTGGCCTGCTCGAGGAACTCGGGACGCCCGGTCGAGAAGTTGTCGTACCCGGTCACCTGGTGCCCGCGCGCCAGGAGGGCGTCGACCAGATGGCTACCGATGAACCCGGCGGCACCGGTCACGAGCACGCGCAGCGGCTGGTTCGGGCGTGTCGGCATTGGCTCCGAGCCGCTCGCGGCCCCTGCCGCGTCGTCCGCGTCCATGACACCTCCCAGGCGCTCCCTCTCGCCGCCGGACACTCGGCGACCGGGGATCATCGCAAGATCGGAGCCGGGCCGGGAGTCGTAACGGATCTTCAAGCGCAGCGTCAAGCGCGCGACGCGAAACCGGGGGACCAGCCACTTGCCTCGGGACAGCGAGAGGCTGTACAGATATGTCTCGCCAATTCCCTCCGATCAACCTCGCTCCGGGCGTGCTCTCACGTGTCCAAGCTGCCGTATCTAAGCGTCGTCCTGCCTGCCTACAACGAGGCCGGCTCGATCCGCGCCACGTTGGAAGCGATGCGGACGTTCTTGGACGAGCAGGGGTACGGGTACGAGATCATCGTGGCCGCCGACGGCGACGACGCCACGCCGGACATGGTGCGCGAGCTCGCCCGGGCGTGGCCCTGCCTCCGGCTCAGCGCCGCGCGCGGGCGCCACGGCAAGGGGCGGGGCCTCCGACGCGGGGTCGCGCTTGCGCGGGGCGAGATCATCGGCTTTCTGGACGCCGACTACAAAACGGCGATCGACGAGGTGGTGGAGCTCCTGCCCTGGCTAAGCGGCGGGTACGACATCGCGATCGGGTCGCGCAGAATGGCGGGCTCGCGGATCGACGTCAAGCAGCCCTGGTACCGCCGGATCGGCTCCCGCGCGTTCGCCGTCGGCATGCACACCATCGTCGGCCTACGCGACATCCGGGACACCCAATGTGGGTTCAAGTTCTTTACCCGGCCAGCCGCGCTGGACATCTTCGGGCGCACCCGGATCGACGGCTACATGTGCGACGTGGAAATCCTCTGGCTCGCCGAGCGGCTCGGCTACCGGATCAAGGAGGTCGGGATCCGCTGGCGCGACGACGGCGACACCCGCTCACAACTCGTGTGGAGCAACATCCGGAGTTCACTGGACCTGTTTCGGATTCGGTTCTGCCACTCCTAAGTCGCCAAGTCCGCAAAATTAGGCAGGTGCCCGAGTACCCGCCGCGGCACCCACGAGCAGCGTGGCATCAGGCTGTGAGCTGGAAAACCGCGAGACCGACGACAACCAGAGTAACTCCGAGGACCCCCAGCAGCACCCGCGGGTCGTACCCCGGCGCCCCCCGCACCTCGCCGTCCGGCGCCACCTCCAGCGCAGCCCACTCTGCCCGAGTCAACCCATCGACGAACGCTGCCACGAACCGCACCGGATGATCGTCCGGGATCAACTCATCCAGCGTCGGCGTGAACAACCAGGTCTGCTCGCGGGTCAACGGGCGCAACGGCATCCGGCTCCATCTCGGCACGAAGCTCGGCCGTACCTTACCCATCCAATACCCGGTTGAGTCTATCACCCCGCCCCCAGGTCCACGCGGCTAGGTCGAGCGCCGAGGGCGCGACGCCATACTGCGCTGTAGTCCCTTCGCCACGCGTCGTATCGTTGTCAGTTCTTGTAGGCATCGCTGATTCGGCGATGATGTGCCCTGGGGGACAGCGAGTGGACGAGGCAACCGGCCGCAAGCTGGCCACGCTGCGCGAAGAGCGCGACCATCTGGTTGCCGAAGCTGAAGCGCTCCGCCGGCGCGAGGGCGAACGGGCCGAGCTCGACGAGCTCGTCAGACGCCTCCTAGAACGCATGCAGCGTTCCTGGAACGCGGATGGCATCATGCGGGCCGGAGTCGAAGAGGTCGCCACCGCCCTCGGCGCCGGCCGCTGTCGACTCCAGCTGCTGGAGGGCTCGCGTCTGGCCAAGCCGACGGTCGAGGTCGCCCAGGCCGATGCCGAGCCTCTGGACGACTCGCTTGTCCAGGCGCTCGGCGCCCAGGCACTCGAGGAGGGGCGAACCATCCGGTACCCCGAGCCGGATCGTTCCGGGCCCGGCCGCAAGGCGCCGGGGGACACACCGCCCCTCCTGGCCGCGCCGATCTTTCGGCAGGCTGAGCCCTGGGGTGCGCTCCTGGTGCAGGGGCCGGCAAACGCGACCTGGACTGACCACGACGTCGAGCGGCTCGAGAGCGTTGCGACCCAGGTTGGGATCGGAATCGGACGGGTCGGCTATCAGGAAGCAGCAGAGCGGCGTGCGGCTCGCCTGCTCGCGCTGCACGTCGTCTCGACCCGGGTCCTAGCCGAGAAGGACCCGAATCGGACCCTGGATCTGATCCTCGAGCAGCTAGCGCGCCTGCTCGACGCCGGGACCTCCAGCTTCCTGCTCTGGGACCCAAAGCGGCAAGTACTGCGGACACACCGCTCTTTCGACACGCTCGGCGTGCGCTTACCGACCGAGGTCCGGCCAGATGAGGGGATCGCCGGCCAGGTCTTCAGGACCGGTCGGGCCGCGGTGGTCTCCGACTATCAGCACTGGGAGCACGCCATCCAGGTCAGCCGAGACGAGAAGATGGTCGCGGCCGTCGGCGTGCCGCTCAGGCGAGGCGGCGAGATCGTCGGGATTCTGATCGTCCGAAGCTACGACCCGAACCGCCGTTTCACTGAAGAGGACGAACAGTTGGCGTCGCTTTTCGCCGCCCAGGCCGAGGTGACCCTGGAACGGACGGGTCTTCTGAGCGAGATGGCGCGCCGCGCAGAGCGTTTGGAGGCACTGTACGAGGCGGCCGAGCTGATCAGCTCGAGCTTGGACACGCAGCAGGTGCTCAACTCGGTCGTTCGCTCGGCCTGCACTCTCCTGAATATGTCGCACGCCCGCCTGTGGGTCGTGAGCGAGAACGGCAGGCACCTGCACATGGTAGCGGCGTTCGAGGTCGGCGAGCCGGTGGGCGGCCCGACAGATCTTCCGATCGACGGCAGCTTGCTCGGCTCGTTCCTCAAAGGCTCGGAGCCGTTTCAGACATCGGACGTGGCCGACAACCCGCTCTTCTACGACCGCGACTGGGTCCGCGGCGAGGGATTCCACTGCTTCCTGGCGGTCCCGCTCCGGGTCCGTGAGCGGCCGTACGGCGCGATCTCGATGTTCTCGCGTGAGGTCCGCGCGTTTGAAGCCGACGAGCTGGCCCTGCTGAGCGCGCTGGGCCAACAGGCCACCACGGCCGTCGAGAACGCGCGACTCTACCGTGAGGCGGTGACGCAGCGCAACCAGCTGGACGCGGTCCTGGCGAGCATGAACGACGGCGTCGTGATCCTGAACGCCGACGGCAGCGTGGCACTCGTAAACCCGGCCGCCCGACAGTTTCTGACCGCCGCGCAAGAAAAGGGGGGCGTCGTGGACGAGCAGAAGGCGACCCTGCTGCTGGGGGTACCCGATGCGGACAATCCGACAGTGGCCCGCTCGGTCACGATCGGCGAGCAGGTGCTCAGCGTTACGGTCAGTCCGGTTTACAGCTACGACGGCGAGTACCTCGGCCAGGTAGCCGTGCAGCGTGACGTCACCGAGCGCGCGCGGATCAGATGAAGAGCGAGTTCATCTCGCCCGTCTCCCACGAGCTCCGCACGCCATTAACGTCGATCAAAGGCTACGTTGACCTGGTCCTGGACCGAGAAGCGGGCGCGATCAACGACACACAGCAGGAATTCCTGCAGGTCGTGCGCGCCAACAGCGACCGGCTGATCGCCCTCATAGACGATCCGCTTGACCTGTCTCGAATCGAGGCCGGCCGAGTGACCCTGAACCGGATCTCGGTCGATCTGGCGGCCCTGGTCCACGAGGCGACCGTTTCGATGCGGACCCAGCTCGAGGCGAAAGGGCAGCCCGTCCAAGTCGACGTGCCGGCCGAGCTGCCCGTCTGAGTTGATCGCGACCGCATCCTTCAGGTCCTGTCGAACCTCCTCTCCAACGCCTGCAAGTACACCCCGCCAGGCGGACCGCTCTGGCGTTCGCGCCCGACTCCTGGAGAATGGCGAGGCGCTGGTCGAGGTCTGGGACAAGGGCGCGGGAATGTCGCCGACGGACCGCGAACAGCTCTTCACCCGGTTCTACCGGGCCGACAGCTCAGCGACGCGCAAGGCCGGTGGGACCGGGCTCGGGTTGGCCATCACCAAGAGCATCTTCGAGATGCACGGCGGTCGAATCTGGGTCGAGAGCCAGCTCGGGCGCGGGAGCTGCTTCGGCTTCAGCCTGCCAGTGCCCACCGCGACCATTCCAGATAGCTTTCGGCAGGACGAGCCGCCAGTTGCCTCTCGCGGCGCCCGCATCCTGGTGGTCGACGACGAACGCGACATCGCCGACCTGATTCGACTTCGTCTCGAGCGACACGGCTTCCACGTGCCCCGAGACGGACGAAGCGTTCCGGCTCGGGGACGACGATTTCCTCGCCAAGCCGCTCGAGGAAGCCGCGTTGTTGCGCACCCTGAACGCGGTCCTGTCCCGAGCTTCCAACGGGGATGGCCCGAAGCAGGTGCTGGTCGTGGACGACGACGAGGCGCTGCTGCGCTTGCTCCGGGCCATCCTCCGTCCGCAGGCGTATCAGATGCTGACCGCCCGCGGCGGCGCCGAGGCGCTCGAGCTGACCCAGCAAAAATTTCCGGACTTGATCCTGCTCGATCTCCGCATGCCCGGCATGGATGGCTACGAGGTCCTGAAGCAGCTCAAGGCTTCCGCTCAGACCGCCGAAATCCCCGTCATCGTCATGACGGCCAGCCAGTCGGATGCGCCGACGTTTCGCGACCGGGTCCTGGAGCTTGGCGCGGTCGAGTTCTTCAAGAAGCCGTTCCCAGTGTCCGAGCTGGTCGACGAAATAGCCCGACCTCTGGCCGAGCGCACACCCGCCGAGGCGTAACTGAGGAATACGCCGGCAAGGAGGGCGTACTTACCCTTTCAGGGGCAAGACGCCCGCCTTCCCAGCGCGGTGCCATAGCACGGCGGTCCCGAGCAGGCAGGCAGCCACCCCAACCAGGCTGGCTTCGGGCCCAAACTGCCCCCCGCTCAAGGGCTCCGACCCAACCGCGCTCACTCGAAGCAGCCCGCCGGCCCCGGTCCCGCTTACTGGGAAGCCGAAGACCGGTCCCTGAAAGAAATTCCAGGCCCAATGCAGGCCGATCGGCAGCCAGAGCCGTCGGGTGGCGAGGTACCCGCCCGCCAGCATCAGCCCCGCCCAGAACACTCCGAGCACCGGCGTCACGCCGCCACCCGGGTTGGCCAGGTGAAACAGTCCGAACAGAGCCGAGCTGATGACGGCTGACCAGCGGCTGCCCCAGGTTTCGGCCAGCGTCTGCAGCATGTAGCCGCGCGTGACCAGCTCTTCGCCGAACCCCACCGCGGCGTGCAGGAGCAGTCCAAGCGCCACGTCGCGGACAGCCGACTCGGCCGGCGCCAGGCCATCAAGGCGGTACCAGCCGAAACCGAGCTCGACGGCGGCGACAGCGCCCATCAGGGCCGCGCCGAGACCGAATCCCCGCCCCAGCTCGGTGAGCCAACCGCGCGCCAGGCTCAGCCCCAGACCCGTCCACGGACGCCGATCGACAAGGCGGCGAAAGATCCACGTCGAAAGCGCGGCCGCGAGCGCAGAGGAGGCCGCGAACGCGAGGGCGGTCGGACCGACGAGCGCGTCGGACCCCGAACGTGGCCACGCAAATAGCTCCGGCGCCAGCAGGAGCGCTGGAACGGTCCCCAGCAGGAGGGCGGTTAGCAGGAACGCGGGCAGATACAACGCCACTCGCAGCGTCGGTTGCAGCCGCCCGTCCGCCCCTCGGAGCCAGCCCACGTGGCGTCCCCCAGCTATACTGGGTGACAGTCTAGCTGGAAGGCGCCACGTGTCCGGACGTTCAGCATTCGTCTATTCGCCGGAGTACGTTGCGTACAAGCTGTCTGAAGACCATCCGCTGAACCCCATTCGCCTCGAGCTGACCGACTCGCTGATCGAGGCATGCGGACTGCTGGCGGGCACGAGCGTGCGCCGTGAGGCGCCGCGGGCGGCGACCGAAGACGAATTGCTCCTGGCGCATGATCGACCGTACATCGAGCGCGTTCGCGAGCTGAGTGACGGTCGCCGGGCCGCCGATCCGGCGCAGGATTTCGGGCTCGGCTCACTCGACAATCCGGCCTTCCCGGGCATGCACCAGGCGACCGCGCTGGTGGTCGGCGGGACCGTGCGCGCAGCTGAGCTCGTCATGAGCAGTGACGTGGCCCACGCCTTCAATCCGGGCGGCGGCCTTCACCATGCCAATCGCCGGCTCGCGTCCGGCTTCTGCATCTACAACGACCCGGCGGTAGGGATTGCCTGGCTTCGCAAGCACGGCGCGCGGGTCCTGTACCTCGACACCGATGCTCACCACGGTGACGGTGTCCAGTCGATCTTCTACGAGGATCAGGGCGTCCTGACGATCTCGTTTCACGAGAGCGGACGGTACCTCTTCCCGGGCACTGGATTCCCGTCCGAGCGAGGCGAGGGCCCAGGACATGGATACTCGATCAACGTGCCGCTGGAGCCATACACCGACCACTTCTCCTGGGTGGAGTGTTACGACCTCGTCGTCCCGCCGCCGCGCCCACGAGCTTTCCCACGAGCTGTGCGACGGTCGCCTGGTGGCTCTGGGCGGGGGTGGGTACGCGCTCTGGAACGTGGTCCCCCGCGCCTGGACGGCGGTCTGGGCGGCGCTCAGCGACCAGCCCCTGCCGTCTCGGGTGCCGCTGGCCTGGCGCAAAAAGTGGGACTCTGATAGCCGGCGCAGCCGGTTCCTGCCACACCAGCTTCCAACCCAGATGCACGACTCGCTCGACGCGATCGAGCCCAGCCCCCACCGCGAGGCGCTTCGGGCCCAGAACCGGCGGATCGCCGAGGAGGTGGCCTCGCGGGGGCTGCCGCGGACGTGAGCGGAGCAGAGTCTGACCCCTCCCCCAGCCCCTCCCCGAAACGGTCCGAAACGGAGAGGGGAGCGAGTTCCCCACCTCCCTTTCGGAGAGGGGAGCGAGTTCCCCACGCTCCCTTTCGGAGAGGGAACAAGTACGGTTCGCGGGGTTAGGGGGAGGGATTGAGCGGGGAGCCCGAGATCAGCTCGAGTATCGAGTCGCCGTATTTGGCCAGCTTGGCCGTGCCGAGGCCGGGAATCTGAGCGAGCGCGGCGTGTCCGCAAGGTCGTAGACGGGCGATCTCGCGGAGCGCCTTGTCATGAAAGACGACGTAGGGCGGCACACTCTCCTCCTCGGCCCTCAATCGCCGCCAGGCCCTGAGC
>WNGA01001725.1_pt1 | contig 33449 bp, 35 predicted proteins | sample 5400061 | NCBI WGS metagenome assembly WNGA01 (sample SAMN13153366, study PRJNA577476) | soil metagenome | isolation source: 100 cm soil or saprolite under grassland replicate 2 | place: USA:California | collected 2016-06-15 | reverse complement strand
TCTTCGGGAGCTTCCTCATGGCCCGCCCGGCCCACCATGGGCCTCCCCGGGATAATCCTTTGCGACCCGCGGTCCGCGGGAGCGGACCCATCCCACGGCCACGAGCACGAGCGCCGCCGCCGCGATGATCGCCGGCGGCGTGTACAGGACGTACTCGAGAGCCTGAGGGAGCGGCGCGATCGTCAGCGAGTACACGATCGGAGGGAGGCGGAAGAAGAGGACGATCAGCGGGAGGAAGGTGATCGCCGTCGCGAGGGCGCGATGCGGCGCCCCACCGCGAGACGCGAACTCCCGCAGCCCCGCGAGCGCGGCGAGCGACAGGCTCGCGAACAGCCCGAGCAGGGCGAGCGTCGTCGGGACCGTGCCCGCAGACGCGAGCACGAGTCCCGCGAAGGCGACCGCAAGGCCGAGGCCCCCGACGCGGACGATCATCGGTGAGAGACGGGGCCGGGCTCGATCGACGAGAACGGCCAGCGCCGGGCCGAGGACGAGCATCGCCGCGGCGGTCGTCGAGAGCAGGTCCCCTTGAACTTGCAGTCGAAGGCTCAACGCGTACGATGACGTCAGAGCGAGCGCGGCGAGGGGCATCGCGACGAGGATCCCGGGGTAGAGAGCTCGGCGGGGTCGCACGCGCGGTCCCATGGGAACCGCGGTTTCAGGGAGGAACATCGGCGGGAGCACGAGAAGTACCGCCGTCGCGGTGAAGGTCACGAGGTCGAACGCGCCGAGGAACCCGATCGCCGATCCGAACCCGAGCGCCACCACGAGGGTCGAAGGCGTCGCAGGCTTCCGAACGAGATACGAGTCGATCGCGAGGAGTGCGCCGATCATCGCGAGCGGGAACGCGGCGGTCGTACGGATCGCGAGGCTCGACAAGACGAGGCACGCGAGCGCGGCGACGATCGGGGCCCGTCCGGGATACGCGCGGTCGAGGTAGCGCCCGAGCGGACGGTGGACTCCCGCCACCGCGATGCCCAGGAGGATCGACGGATACGTCCAGAAGTTCTGTTCCACCGCCTCGCGGAGCGCGAACACGAAGAACGCGACCGCCGCGGTGATGAGGATCAGCGCGCCGAGGTCGATCGGCTCCCGTGAAGAAGACCACCGCGGCGACGCGCGTTGCGCGAGCGCCGCGAGCGCACCTGCGGCGAGGAGGACCAACACCGAGGACAGAAGAGACTCGCTCGCGCCGATTCCCCGGAGAGTCTCAAGCGCGACGTATGCGCTTAGGGCCGCACGATCCGAATCGCCGCTAGACATGGCGACCCGCGCATCGGCGATCTGCGCTGCGGCGGAACTCAGAGATGACGCGAACAGCGTCGACGCGATAGGATCCGCCGACGCGGCATCGAGCCGAGCCCCCGCTTCGCGGACGACCTCCTGGCGGAGGAGCGCGAAGAACGTCGTCGGCGTGACGATCTCGAGGCTCTCTCCCACCTGGGCCGCGAGCCGCTCTACCAGGCCGCGCGTCTCTCGGAGGTCGTGGCGGAACGTGTAGACGGGGAGCCAGAGGAACCGCGGCCCACCGCTCGCTCCGGCGAAGGCCGCGTCCAGCTTCCCGAAGAAGTTGTCCTCGGTCGTCCAGAAGTGCGTCGATCGGATGACGGGCGACGCGTTGCCTCCGCCCGCCGCGACCCAGGCGTCCCGAGTGCGCGGTTGGTCGTCGTAGTCCAGGGCGATCCCGACGGGATGCACGCCGCCGACGTACGCGGAGAGGGTCTCCTCCGAGTACGGGATCTCCGAGGCCGTGAACGCGTTCAGGAGCCAGACGACGTCCAGGTCGGCCGCCGCCATGTAGCGGTCGGTGAGGGCCAGATAGGCCGGGAGGTCGCCCGGGCCCGTGTAGTCCGGATACAGGTATCCCGCGCCGCTCGGCGCCGCGATGAACCGGTCGAACGCCGTGGCGGTGTCGTAGTACCAGTCGAGCAGCGGAGGGGCGAGGTCAACAAGGAGGGGGTTGATGCTCCATGTGAGGGGCATCGTCCGGTTCCCGCGCTCCGGCTCGGACCAGAGCTCCCGCATCCGTCCCGAGACGAAGTCCACGTTGTCCCCGTCCGGCACCGCGAGGACGACGTACGTCTTGTCCGCGAGGACCGGCGACGGCGCGGACGACGGGACCTGGCGGTGGGTGTCGGTCCGACCGAACGCGGTCAGCACGGAGAGGTTCGGGAGGTCCTGCACACCGACGAGGAACTTGCCCTCTGCCGACGCCATCTGGACGAACGAGTTCTCTTCCGTCAACGTGGGGCTGTCGAACCAACCCAGGATCGGGATGCCTCGGGGGGTCGCGCGCAGGACGCGCATCGTCGCGGCGGTCTCGGCCGGCGTCGCGAGCACGCCTTGCGGCTCGTAGAAGACGAACGTCCGCGTGGCGATAAGGTAGTCACGGATCGCCCAGCGGTCCGGCGGCAGGATCGCGAGGAGGCTCGGCGCCGACCTGGGGAGGAGTTCGCGGAGCGCCCGGTCCGTCGCCGCGATCGAGCCCATAGGAGCCCAGTCGCTCGTCGCGTAGTCGAACGTGATATTCAGGTTGTAACCCGCCCGCAGAGATTCGGCGAGATCCGGTCCCACGAGGACCGCGCCTTGCTGCGCGGCCTTCATGGTCGCGATGTTCATCGATTCGGGCCTCGTTGGGTCGTACACCGCAATCCCCGCAGCGCTCGGGAGGTAGGCGGGGATCGCGGTGTCGATCGTCATGATGTCGAACGAGAGACGGTACTTCGAAACGAGGAACGAGAGCATCGACGACGCGTTCGCGACCTCGTCGTGCAGGTCGAGGTAGAGGTGCGCTCCGGTTCGGTTCGCGAGTCCCTGGAGAGAGGCGAGAAGGAGGCGCGTCGAAAGATTCGTGCCTGGCTCCACCGGGATGACGTGCAGATTCGATCCGGGCGGCAGAACCGGGAACGGGCTCGATGCCGGCGGCCAGCGGGGCTGGTCGCCCGTGGCGGGCGGCGCCCCGGGCCACAGGATGTTCGAGGCGACGACGAGGACGAAGAGGCCCGCGACGACCGCGCCGGCGATCTGGCCGGCATGACCCCGCCGGTCCGTCCGCAACACCGAACGCCTCCCAGAACGCGGCGGGCTGCCCCGCCGGGTTTCCGCAACGGGCCCGGGCCGCTATAGCCTTTCCTTCGAGATTCGTCCTTCTCCGCGGGAACGCGACGGCTCGGGCACTTTCACACCACCCCCACGGTCAAAGCCATACGATCGGCGACATCGTCCGTCTCCGTGGAAGAACTGTTCGGCATCTACGTGCCGAGCCCGCGGGATTCGTTCGAGATCCGCGAGATTCACGTCGATTCCGCGCTTCGCAAGGATCCGCTCCCGTGGCTCGACTATTCCTTCAATCCGTACGTCGGCTGTTACCACGCCTGCAGCTTCTGTTATGTGCCGCGACTTCTGCAGACGGATCGCGCGGACTGGGGGACCTCCGTTGCCGTGAAGCGGAACGCGCCAACGGTCCTCGCACGTGAGGTCAAGAGGATGCCCCGCGGCCTTGTCGCGATCTCGACCGCCACCGATCCGTATCAGTTCGTCGAGGGGAAGTACCGCATCACGCGGCACGCATTGGAGGTCCTATTACGAGCCGATTGGCCCGTCTCCATGCTCTCACGATCGCCGCTCATGTTGCGCGACATCGATCTCTTTTCACGATTCCGCTCGATCGAAGTCGGCATGTCGGTCCCAACGCTGGACGACCGTGCCCGCGCCCTCCTCGAGCCGTGGGCGCCGCCGGTCGAGGCGCGGCTGCGGTGCCTCCGGACCCTCGCGGATGCGGGCCTCACCACGTTCGTGAGCTTCTCCCCCGCTTACCCGCCCACCGGCGGTTGGACCGCGTCGACGATCGCGGACACGTTCGAGGAACTCGGCATCCGGAAGGGATTCTCGCGACTCCTCGATCCACGGTGGGGGGCCCGTGACGCGATGCTCGGACGCCTGGCGGGCTCGGACCTCGAGACGGAGCTCGCGGGCTTCACGGATCGGGGGACGATGGTCCCGTTCATCCAGGCCGTCGCCCGGGAGTGCCGGGCGCGTGGCATCGCCTTCCGGACGGAACTGGAATGGGACGGCGCCTCGCGCAGCTCATCAAGATCCAAGATATGATCCCCGAAGGGCTCGAGCTCCGCGAGCCGGCGGGGCGGAGTCAATTCGCGGGTCGGTATTCGACGATGAAAGGCTTCCGACTCGAGCCGCTGAAGACGTTGGAAGAGAAGATCCTCTACGCCCGGGCGCCGTGGCCTCGTAATCCGTAAGCCGAAACTGCTCTTCGTGGGGGACGATGGGAGGTACCGCGCGTTCGAGCCCCGCCGCAAGAGATCTCGGTCGACTAACGTTGCGACCTGGCGTTCCAAGCTGTCCACGGCGCGATCGGCCTGCTTTCTTCACCGCCTGCGGGCGCGCGACGGAAGGATGACCCCGATCACGAGAAGCAATGCGCCCAACGCCGCCACGAGAAGCGCGACGTCCGTAATCACGCCGGGGACCGGGAGAGTCGCTGAACGCAGGAGAACGTACGCGACGAGCATCAGGAAAAGCGTCGTCGCACCGCCTCCGATGAGATCCTTTCGCATCCTCCGCCGTCATCGTCGCATCCTCGGAGGTGGGCTTAACGGTTTGCCGCCGGGTACCTCGGACAGCATTAACGGTGTAGGATAATTTTATGACTACAGCGAGCATCCGCGGGATCGGACCAATCGTTCATGGGTCGGTCCGCGCTGGGAATCAGCGAAACGATGGCCACTCAAGCATCTGCTCACGAGAATACGATGAAGGCGATCGTCCAGACCGGGTACGGCTCACCGGATGTATTCGAACTTCGAGAGATCCCGAAGCCTGTGGTCGACGATGACGGCGTGTTGGTACGGGTTCGAGCGGCTTCCGTCAATGCCCTCGACTGGCACCTGATGCGCGGCATACCGTCCGTCATCCGCCTAACAACCGGTCTGCGGAGACCCAAGAGTCCCGTCCCCGGAGTGGACGTGGCAGGGCACGTCGAAACGGTCGGCCGGAACGTGACGCGGTTTCGGCCGGGTGATGAGGTCTACGGCATGCGCTCCGGAGCCTTCGCCGAGTACGTCGGCGGAAAGGAGAAGAACTTCGTGCCGAAGCCGACGGGCCTCACCTTCGAGCAGGCCGCAGCGATCCCGGTCGCGGCCGAGACCGCCCTGCAGGGCCTTCGGGACAAAGGACAGATTCGGCCGGGGCAGAAGGTCCTGATCAACGGCGCATCGGGAGGCGTGGGCACTTTCGCCGTGCAGATCGCCAAGTCGTTCGGAGCCAGCGTGACAGGCGTGTGCAGCCCGAGGAACGTGGACATGGTCCGATCGATTGGTGCGGACCGGGTCATCGACTACACTCACGAGGATTTCACCCGAGACGGGCAGCGTTATGACCTGATCTTCGACGTGGCAATGAGTCATCCGCTGTCGGATTGCAGGCGATTACTCAATCCAAATGGGACTCTTGTGCTGGCCGGACAATCGAGCCGCGAGAAGCCATCCATTCTTCCCTTGCTCCTCACGCCTGTGGTGTCGCGCTTGCTGAGGCGAAAGCAGGTTACGTTCATCGCGAAGCACACTAACGCGGATCTCCTTACGGTGAACGAGCTCGTCGATGCCGGGAAGGTCACGCCCATTGTGGACCGGTCGTTTCCGTTGCGCGAGGTTCCCGAGGCGATCCGGTACCTCGGGGAGGGCCACCCTCGAGCCAAGGTCGTCATCACCGTGTAGTGTCGCGAGAAGACCGAACGGCCCGTCGGGACCCTGATGCTAAGTCGTCGCGGGTTGGCACCGCGCTAGGCTTTGGTGTTCCTGTGGCCCGTTGGATCGGTCGCGGCCGACTGAGCGGATGCCCCCGGCGGCGGCTTTCGTCATCGCCATTCGGAACGGCACAGATCATGCGAGTCGAGGGAGGCGAATTTCGATTCTGACCGCCAAGCGCATCGGGAAAGAACCTTAGCCACTCAGCCACATGCGCCAACGGGAGATGGGAGGGGATTCACGATGGGTCTCGGATCCAAGCTCATCGGTCGGCTCTTTGCAGGCCAATTGCGCAAACCGCGGGGGCTTGTCGGCAGGCTCACGGGAAGGGCGCTGGCCCGCGGGAACATCGAGTCCAATGATTGGACTGTATCGTTGCTGGGCATTCAGCCCAAAGACCGCGTGTTGGAGGTCGGGTTCGGCCCGGGTCTGGCGATCAAGTCGGCGGGCGAATTGGCCTCGGAGGGGTGGGTCGCGGGCATCGACCATTCGGAGACAATGGTGAAGCAAGCCAGCAAGCTGAATTCTCGAGCGATCGAGGGCGGCCGGATCGAACTCAGAAGAGCCGACGTCTCCTCGATGCCATACAACGACGAAGCGTTCGACAAGGTCTTTGCCGTCAACATCATCTACTTGTGGCCTGACCTCGAGAGTCCGGTGAAAGAACTCCGAAGGGTGATGCGCCCCGGAGGCCTGCTCGCTCTCTACCTGGCCCCTCTCGAATTGGTGGACAAGCTCGGTCTCCGAAGGTCCCCCCTTTTCACGATTTACGGGGTGAACGACGTATTCGGGGCACTTCGCGGGGCCCATTTCACGGATGTCAGAGTCGAGACGAAAGTATTGAGCGACGGCACCGCGAATTGTGTGTTGGCTAGAAAATGAAGCGGCGTTTTGGAAAGGTGGGCTCCGAGTCAGACGAGGACTTGATGAGGATTCATGTGGCGACCCTCTTCAATTGCGACGCGGAGGGACGGATCCTATCCCTGCGCAGACCGTGGAGCCGCCCGAGCGGTCCGCCCCGCTTCTTCATGGGGCGAAGGCACGGTGGCAACGTTTGGCTCTTTCGCCACGACGTTCCGGATGACCTGACACGTAGGCTCGAGGTGCTCTGCCGATCCGAGCCGTCGGCCACGGACCTGATGCCTCCGCCTCGCGTTGCCTCGGCGGTTCGAGCCGCGCTCCAAGGGCATGGCCCGATCATTCGGGAGTACCGCGGGCCCGCCTATCTGATCCCGGAAGGCGCGCAAGCGCCCATGGACGCCGTGTTAATTACGAAGGAGAAGGGGCGCATGCTCGAGGCCGGATTTCCATGGATGCTCCCGCATCTGACGGCCGAGGTCGATATCGGACCGGTCACCGCCGCGGTCGTGAACGGAAGCGCCGTGTCGATTTGCTACTGCGCCCGCCTTTCTCCCTTGGGTGCCGAGGCAGGCGTCGAGACCTTGGAGGCGATGCGGGGCAGGGGCCATGCCACCGCAGCGGTGGCAGCGTGGGCGACCGCCTTGCGCCGGCGGGGCCTCCTGCCTCTATACAGTACGTCATGGGAGAATCTTGCCTCGCAGCGGGTCGCCGAGAAGCTGGGGGCTGTATGCTACGGCGAGGATTGGGAGATCGAGTGAGTCGAAAGGGATTCCAAAACAATCGCTTGCCGGACGGAGTAGACCTACGTAGGTTCACATCCGGAGGGCTGCACAAGAGTCTTACCCGAGCACGGGTCTTCACCTGGCCATGACCCAGAAAACTCCGGCCTACGGCGCCCGCGCGGCCAAGGCGCCGGTTGCGCCGATGACCATCGAGCGACGCGATCCGGGACCGCACGACGTCGAGATTGAGATCCTCTTTTGCGGCATCTGCCACAGCGACGTGCACAAAGTGAACGACGATTGGGAGAACACGCACTTTCCGGTCGTGCCAGGCCACGAGATCGTCGGCCGAGTCGTATCCCAAGGTACGAGCGAATCCCGCTTCCGCGAGGGCGACCTCGTCGGGGTGGGCTGCATCGTCGATTCGTGCCGAGCGTGCCGGGAATGCCGCGCGGGCCACGAGATGTTCTGCGAGAAGGGTGTCACGTTCACGTTTGACAGCCTCGAACAAGGCAAGAAGACCTGGACGTACGGAGGGTACTCGGCGAACATGGTCGTCGACGAGCGCTACGTGCTTCGAGTCCCGAAGGGGCTGGACCCCGCGCGCGCCGCACCGCTCATGTGCGCGGGCATCACGACATACTCGCCCCTGCGTCGATTCGGCTGCAAGCCAGGGGAACAGGTCGCTGTCATGGGCTTGGGCGGTGTTGGCCACATGGCCGTCAAGCTGGCAAGCTCGATGGGTGCCGACGTCACCGTGCTGAGCACGTCGCGCGGCAAGGAGGAAGACGCGGCCCGATTTGGTGCCAAGCGCTTCGTTGCGACCAAGGAGCCTGGCGCGCTGGACGCACTTCAAGGGAAGTTCGATCTCATCGTGGACACGGTCAGCGCGCCGCATGACATCAATAGGCATTTGGCCCTCCTACGGAACTCTGGCACCATGGTGCTGCTTGGTTTACCCCCGAATGCCACCGCTGACACCCCCATCAACGCGGGCTCGCTCATCTTCGGGAACAAGCGCCTCGCCGGCTCCAACATCGGCGGGATTCCCGAGACGCAGGAAATGCTCGACTACTGCGGCGAGCACGAAATCGTCGCGGACGTAGAAGTCATCCCCATCCAGAAGGTCAACGACGCCTACGCAAGCATGCAGCGCGGCGACGTGCGCTACCGGTTCGTGATCGACTGCGCCAGCTTTGGGGCCTGAGTCGAGCGGGCGGAGGAGTGAAGGACATGGACATCAAGCGAGGCGGTTCGCGATCGTCGAGCGAGGGACCGAAGGAGTGGTTCACCGGGAAGGTGCGCGTCGAGCCGCTGTTCCAAACAAGCGCTCCGGGGCGCGTACAAGGTGCGAGCGTCACGTTTGAGCCCGGCAGCCGCTCTGCGTGGCACACCCATCCCCTGGGTCAGACGCTGATTGTGACGGCGGGTCGCGGCTTCGTGCAAAGCTGGGGTGGTCCCGTCGAAGAGATCCGTCCCGGGGATGTGGTCTCATGCCCGCCAGCAGAGAAGCATTGCCACGGCGCCACGCCCGATAGCGCGATGACGCACATCGCCATTCAAGAAGCGCTGGACGGCAAGGTCGTCAACTGGATGGAGAAAGTCAGCGACGAAGTCTACCGGAGAATTCGGTCTGCGAGGGATGTCGATCGATCATGACAGTACTCGACGGATGGGAAAACTTCTATGCGATCGTCGGCTCGTCTGCCGGCGCTCTGATCGGATTGCCGTTCGTCGTCATTACCCCATCCTTCGTCCATCGGGCGCTCCGGATGGTGCGTGAGTCAGCGATGCGTGTTCGCCTGAAACGAGAGGAGGCCTTGCGACGACTGTTCCCTTGAGCGTGGACCTCCTGGACGAGTTCGATCGTCCGTCCTTTGAGTGGACCGACCTACGCGCGATCGGGTCCGCTTCCCCCCGCACGCCGCTTCGACAACACGTGCTCCGGCGAGACCTTCTTGGCCACGCCGGAGATCACCGGTTCCACTCCGAGGATCTGATTCGTGAGCCATTTCTCATGCACCTCGTCATTCCCGCGATTCGAGGTCTCATGACCGCAGCGGTAGACCTCGCGACTCCCGACCGGCCCCGAGGGAATTCGGATCTGATCCCCGGGCGCAGGACCGCGATCAACCGCTCGCGCCGCAGGCGGATCCTCGCCATGGCCACGATCCTTGCCGTGCTCGGCGCGATGGCGCTGGCGGTCAACCTTACGGCACCGAAGGGACCGACTCCGGGCCAGTCAACCGCTGAACGTTTCGTCGTAGACGTCCTCGGGGAGCGCTTCGTGATCTCGGTGATCGACGCGGAGACGATCCGGCTCGCCCACGAAGACCTGGAGGGCCTGAACCGCAGCTTCCCTTCGGGGGACCTCGCGTACGGGGACGGGGGCTTCAATACCCTATGGAGTTGGCATCTCCGGCCCGAGACCGTCCGAATGGTGCAATTCGCGATCGAAGTGTGCGATGGCTCGCCCAGTCAAATCGAGCAGAACCTCACCTATTGGGTCGAAACCGTCGGGTTCTACTGCCCGTGGAACGGCCGCATCGTCAAGGCCCTCGACCCGTGACTCGCCAGGAGGGCGGGCGGACGACGAACGAGGACCGCGGCGACGCATCGAGCTCGGGATGCTGTCCCGCCGGCATCGCCTCTACGTCCCGCGGCGGTTCGTCCAAGCGGCGTCGAAGGCGGGCTTCTTCGCCCGCGGCAAGCTGCTCGGTGGACATCCCTGCCGGTCAACCTAGTGCGCCTCCAGGTCTCACATCTCGCCGCGTCGACACATAGGAACGCTTAAGAGATGTCTTCCGATATGGTTGGGACGGGAGAGGGAGAGGGGATGAGCGTTCGCTCCACGTATGCGTTGTGCGCCGCACTGGTTACCGTCCTTTTGCTGTTGCCGGCGGCGGCCTCCGCCGGTTCGCCTAGCCATTCCACGAGCACGGTCGATCCCCGCGTCATGGAGGAAATTGCGAATAAGGGCCAAACTACGTTTTGGGTCATCCTGCGCGACAAGGCCGACCTGAGTCCGGCTTTCGGTACTCGAGATTGGACGGCCCGCGGCGGCTTCGTGTACGAGCAGTTGACGTCGGTCGCGAGCGGGAGCCAAGCGGGCCTGCGCCTCATGCTGCAAGACCGCGGGGCGGTGTATCAGCCCTTCTGGATCATCAATGCGATTCGCGTGACCGGCGGCCAGGACATCCTCACCGATATCGCCGCTCGGCCCGAGGTGGCGGAGATCACCGCGGATCGGACGTTTGAAATTCCGCAGCCCTTGCCTGGGAAAGACGAGCCCGGCGTCGAGACGATCGAGTGGAACATCGACCGCGTGAACGCGCCCCAGGTCTGGAGCACCTTCGGCGACCGCGGCGAGGGAATCGTCGTGGCCAGCATCGACACCGGCGTACTGTACACCCACGCCGCCCTCGTCAATCAGTACCGCGGCAACCTCGGCGGCGGCAGTTTCGACCACAATTACAATTGGTTTGATCCCTCGTTCGTCTGCGGCAGTCCCTCCCTCGCGCCGTGCGACAACAACGGTCACGGCACCCACACGATGGGCACGATGGTCGGCGACGACGGCGACCCCGGCACGAACCAGATCGGCGTCGCACCCCACGCGAGGTGGATCACGGCGAAAGGTTGCGAGTCGAGTTCGTGTTCCCTCTCGGCCCTGCTTGCCTCCGGCCAGTGGATGCTCGCCCCCACGGACCTGAACGGCAACAACCCCCGGCCCGACTTGCGGCCCAATATCGTCAGCAACTCGTGGGGTGACGGGCCGTTCGATCCGTTCTACCAGGCGACCGTCCAGGCCTGGGTGGCGGCGGGCCTCTTCCCGTCGTTCGCGAACGGAAACGGCGGCTCGGCGTGTAACACCGCCAGCGTCCCGGGCGCGTACCCGGAGAGCTACGGCGTAGGGGCCTTCGACATCAGCAACAACATCGCATTCTTCTCGAGCCGCGGGCCGTCGTTCTTCGGCGGGATCATCAAGCCAAACATCGCCGCACCGGGCGTCAATGTCCGCTCGTCTTGGAACGACGGCAGCTACTTTACCATCAGCGGCACGTCGATGGCGACCCCGCATCTCTCCGCGACGGTCGCCCTCATGTGGTCAGCGGCTCCATCGCTCATCGGCGACATCGCGGCGACCCGCTCGCTCCTCGACAGTACGGCCATCAACACTAGCGACCTTACGTGCGGTGGCACGCCCGAGAACAACAACGTTTGGGGCGAGGGCAGGCTCGACGCCTTCGCGGCCGTGAACGCCTCCCCTCGCGGCCCGACCGGCAACCTCACGGGCACGGTGACCAACGCCAATACCGGAGTCGGGATCGGCGGCGCCACGGTCCAGGCCGTCGGCCCGATGACGCGAACCGTGACGACGAGGCCGGATGGTACGTACGGCCCGCTTCTGCTTTCGGTCGGCCACTACGATGTGACAGCAACGGCCTTCGGATACATCAGCCAGACAATGCCTGCTGACATCACGCAGGACACGACGACAACGCTCAATTTCGCACTCACGCCGGCGCTGGCCCACCAGGTCTCCGGCCATGTGCGGGACACAGCGGCTAATCCGATCGCAGGTGCGCATGTCACAATACTCGGCACCCCGATCCCGCCCGCCACGACCGATGCGGCCGGATTCTACAACTTCGCCAGTGTCCCCGAAGGGACGTACGACGCACGGGCGGAGAGCGGGCGTTGTTCCGCGCCTCAGACGCGGACGCTCATGGTCACCGGCGACGTCACGAACTTCGACTTCGCGCTCGCGCAACGATCGGACGCCTTCGGCTACTTCTGCCAGATCGTCCCGGTCAGCTATGTTGACGGCGACACCCCCCTCCCGCTCATGGGCGATGACAACGCAATCTCAATCAGCCTGCCGTTCCTGTTCACGTTCTACGGCCAGACCTACGGCTCTGCCATCGTCTGCACGAACGGCTTCTTGAGCTTCACCGGGACCTCCGGGTTCTGCCCGTTCTCCAATTCGGCCATCCCAAGCATGTTCCAGCCGAACGCGGCCATCTACCCGTTCTGGGACGACCTCTTTGTCCTCTCGGGCGACTCCACGATGTGGACGAAGCTGACCGGCTCGGCGCCCAACCGCCAGTTCTCAATCGAGTGGCGGAACACGGCCTTCTTTGGCGACTCCCTCCACCGGGTGAACTTCGAGGTGGTGCTCAACGAGAACGGCCGCATCCTGACGCAGTACCGGGATGTCGGGGACTTCGGGCGCCAGCAAGGCAACTCGGCGACGATCGGGATTGAAAACGAGGCGGGCACGGTTGCCCTACAGTACTCGTTCAACGAGGCGGCGATCGCGCCTCCATCGTTGGCCGTCCTCTACCGCCTGCCGCCCAGCGCCTTTGTCGAGGGCACGGTGACGGATGCCAACGACGGCCTGGCCTTGGCGGGGGCGACCGTGCGCGCGCTGCGTGACGACGGCAGCGTGGCTCGCGAGACGACCACGAACGCCGCCGGCTTCTACCGGATGCAATTGCGACTGGGGACTTACACGGTGAACGCATCCAAAACCCTCTACAGCAACGGGTCGGCGCACGTGGTGCTCGACGTCGAGGACGCCACCGTGACGCAAAACTTCGCCCTGCGCACTGCCCGGGCTGAGGTGAGCCCGGCCGCGTTCCAGTTCATCGTGCCCATCGGTCAGACGCGGACGAAGATCCTCACGCTCAGCAACACGGGGACTCTGGACATGACCTGGGAGATCCGGGAGACGGGAGGGGGCCGGGTCGCGACGAGTTCCACGCTCGGGCTGCCGAAGAACCCGGCATATGACCCGAATGCCGCCACTACGGAAGGCCTGTACTCGGTCAAGACGCCGGGCGGCTGGGCGCCCAGTGCGCCTGGCAACGTGATCCGGAGCTGGCTGCCGACCGGGCTGTCGCTCGCGTGGGGCGTCGGCTACACTGGGAACGTCTGGCTCTCGGACGTGCCAACCAACGACCGCAACCACGAGTTCACCGTCCTTGGCGTGCCGACCGGCCGCAGCTGGCCCGCACCGTGGGCGGGAGCTTGGCCGGGCGACATGGCCTTGGACACCACCCACAACCTCATGTGCCAGGTAAACGTGGGCGGGGACAACGGGATCTACTGCTGGAACATCAACACGGGCGCCGTGGTCGACTCCATCACCGGCGCGTTCCCGTGGACGACCATCTCGCAGCGCGGCCTGGCCTACCGCCCGGACGACGACAGCTTCTACATCGGCGGCTGGAACCAGGGGATCCTGTACCACGTCAAGGGCCTGTCCTACGCCGACAAGGGCGCGGTGATCGGCCAGTGTAACCCGCCGGACGGCAGCATCTCCGGCCTCGCCTGGAACTCCGCCTTCAGCATCGTCTGGGAGGCCACGAACAGCCCGACCGATACCATCTACGAGCTGAACCCGAGCACCTGCGCCGTGCTGGCCACGCTGCCTCACCCCAACCCGGGCTTCAGCGGAGCGGGGCTCGAAATGGACGAGGCTGGCAACCTCTGGATGATCGACCAGAGCCCGAACACGGTGTACCTGATCGAGAGCGGCGTGCCGGCGTTCCAGGACGTGCCGTGGTTGAGTGAGACCCCAACGAGCGGCACCCTGCCTTTCGATCCCGCCCACAACGTCCAGCCGATCCAGGTCACCGTCGACGCGACCGGCCTGACGACCGGGGTCTACAGCGCCACCCTGTTCGTCCAGAGCAACAGCGGACGACAGCCTTCGCTGCGGGTCCCCGTCACCCTGATCGTGCCCGCCTACTTCCAGGGCGTCAACGCCGGCGGTGGTGCGTACACCGACCTCGGCGGCGACCCCTGGGCGGCCGACCAGCAGTACACGGCAGGCAGCTGGGGCTATACCAACGCTATGTCGACCACGGCGCGGACGAGTCGGCCCATCGCCGGCACCGACGACGACCCGCTCTACCAGACGCAGCGGCGGAATCCGCTCGAGTATCGTTTCGACGGTCTGCCTGTGGGCTTCTACGAGGTCGATCTCCGGTTCGCCGAAATCCAGCCGATCCGTCCGGGCCTTCGCCTCTTTGACGTGATCATCGAGGGCACCTTGGTCCTGCCGGCGCTCGACATCGCAGGCGAGGTGGGCACCTTCACCGCCGACAACCATGTGGTCTTCGTACCGGTCACCGACGGGCAGCTGAACGTCCGGTTTGTCGCGAGGGGCGGCCTTCCGCCGGTCATCAACGCGATCCAGGTGATTCACCGGCCGGACCGGGGAGCCCCTCCGATCCCAGGGATGACCGCAGCCCAGGCCGCGGGTACGTCGGATCCCACGGTCGCGCAGGCCCAAGGCGGCGTATCGCTGTACGGCGGGGATTACCAGGATCCGGTATTCGTCGCTGCGACGGTGAGCTACGCACCCTCGAATCCCAGCACGACGGCGAAGAAGGCGAACGCAGATCAAGCTCCCGTGTCCACCCGGCTGTAAGCGTTCTTCCGGCCTCTAGCGGGCGCTGGTCGGCCCCGGGCGAGGGCGGGTGGCGAGTCCGCCGAAGCGCTCGTACAGTGGTGGGACCGTCCGGCGCGACACGCCCCGGCCGCTCGCGGCGTCGCCGGGTACGAACGGGCACTCCGTCGACGTCCGACTGCGGACGACGCTGGACGTAACCCCGTAGGGGTATGCTCCTGAGCGGCGCAAGGATCGAATGAATCCCCGGCCATCAATCAAGTCCGCGGCCGATGCCGCCGGCGGTCATCGTGCGCACGAAGGTCTGCGCGGTCCTCGACATCCTCGGGACCAAGGGCTTCGACCAGTCAAGCACGAGCGGTACTGAAACGGTTCACCCTGTTTGGGTCCATGCTGCCGATGGGGAGCTGACATGCACGGGTCCACTACCGAGGATGCCCTCGCGCGTCGCGTTGACTCTGAACGGGAGGCCCGTGTCTAACGAACGTAAGGGCACGCCCCTACAATTCGGAATCGCGCAGCCCGCTTTGTTCGTCCCGTGTATCCGAGCTACTGCTTTCCGGCGGTCATGTTCCGTGACTGGGGGAATGGGCGCTGCTCGAAGCTGCTCTCCAAGGTGGACAAGATCTACAACGCGGAGGGAGACAGGTCAACGCCGACCTCGTGGAACTTTGCCAGACAACGCGGACGCCGGCTCGGTCTCAGGATCGTAATCTGCTTGAGCGAATTCGTCTTGCGTCTTCTGCAAGAGCCAGTTCTCACGTTTCCCCTGTCCCATTCTCGTTCGTATGATCGTCCATCGTCCTCGGAGTTTTCTGCCATACAGGGCGAATCGCACGACGCCGTCGTTGAGCGCTGCTGCCGCATCGTGTTCAGCAGGTCCGACCACCTCAAATTCGCCGTAGTCCCAGACGATGACTTCGCCCGCGCCATGATCACCTTCAGGGAGGGTTCCCTCGAACAGAAGGTAATCGAGCGGGTGGTCCTCCACATGGATCGCGAGGCGCTTCACCTGCGGATCTTTGCTTGGCCCCTTCGGCACCGCCCACGAGACGAGGGCCGTGCCGACTTCCAATCGGAAGTCATAGTGGAGACTCCGAGCCCAGTGCTTCTGGACGACGAACCGACGTCGCGGGGTTCCGGTCTGAGGAGCCGCTTCGTGGGTGATTGCGGAGGTCATGCGGAGGGCTCATCGGGGCCCTCAGGTTTCTGCTTTGCTAGACCCTTTGTATTGGGCCATCCATTCCTCAGCTGGGTGGGACGAAGAACTCGATCCAGATGCCGTTCGGGTCCCGGAGGCACGCCCTTCGACGGACGCGACCGCATCAGACGGCATCTACGGTACTCTCTGGACAACATAATCGATTCCCTCATCGAGGCGCTTGTGTTCCGCGCGCGACGCATGACGCTACCTAGAAGCATTCGGTGGCGATTCGTTCGACGGCCCAGAATCGCGTCCCTTCCTGGTTCAGAACCACCTCTGAACGATTGAAGCTGAACCCTACGGAGAGAATCGGAAAAGAGGCTCTCGACGGGATTTGAACCGGGGCGATTCTTTTCCAGCCGTGCACGAATTGGGCGGTTTGAACGGCTTCGTGGTTCGAGTGAAACTCTGCGATGCGCCGCGGTCCCGTGCATCGTCTTATACCATGCGGACATTTGCGCATCGAAAGGGTTACGGTGAGAGCATGAGCGACCGGATCACAACGCGGCAGTTTCACGAGTCTCAGGGCGTCGAGGATTGGCGTGTGGTGGGCGAAGGCGCGTGCACGTACTTCCGCACCGGGTCGTTCGCGGCCGGCGCCCGGCTCGTGAACGCAATCAGCGAGCTGGCCGGCCTCGAGGACCACCACCCGGACGTTGACTTGAGGTACGACGGCGTGATCGTGCGATTGATCACGGTCGCGCCCGACAACTATGGGCTGAGCGAGCGCGACCTCGAGCTGGCTCGGCAGATCTCAACGGTCGCGCGAAATCTGGGCGTCCCCGCCGAGCCCGCCATCGTGCAGACGGTCCTGGTAACAATCGATGCATTTGACATCCCCAAGGTGAAGCCGTTCTGGCGTGCCGTGCTTGGGTACCAGGACCGCGAGGACAGCCCCGAGGACCTTGTCGACCCACGCGGTCGCGGGGCGTCCATCTGGTTCCAGAAGATCGACGCGCCTGACCCGCAGGTCAACCGGATCCACCTCGACATCTGGGTGCCGCCGGACCAGGCCCAGGCGCGAATCGCCGCCGCGATCGCCGTAGGCGGCCGCCTCGTCACGGACAAGTACGCGCCGGCCTGGTGGACGCTGGCCGATCCCGAGGGCAACCTCGCCGACGTGGCCACGACGTTGAGCCGCGACTGAGCATTTCTCCCGGTCGACGACGTCTCCGCGGAGCCTGAGCAGGCCTCTCGGGTTCGGAACCAATCCTGAACGATGGAGCCGAACCCGGCGGAGCGGATCGGAAAAATGCTCCCGACGGGGTGCGGCTGACATCGGTCGCCTCCTATCAGGCTATCTCAAGGCCACATACTCGACGAACATGCTGGCAGCATGGAATTGGAAGAGGCGAGGTGACAACCGGTCGCCATCGTAGCGATCTGCCTCCTTGCTCTGCCGGACAGCTGTCTCCCATCTCATCCTGAGGAAGCCTTTTTTCTCGGCTTGCCGTACGGGGCTCATGGCGGGAGAAGGGGATAGCGGGATTCGTGTGGCGGCACATGGTTGATCATCTTCGGCATCCTTTTCGTCGTTGGTGGCCTGATTCATCCCCGCGGGGAAGGCGTTTCCAGTGAGCAGACGATGGAAATTATCCGTAGCCAAGCGACGGCGTGGCGGGCGTCCCATCTGCTGACCGGGCTTTCGTTGATCTTCGGAGCAGCGGCGGGTCTCGTCATTCTCGTGACCCGTACCCGCGTGGCGAGCGGTCCGCTCGCGCTCGCAGGCTGGTCGCTGATCGCGATCGTCAGCAGCCTGTTCTCCCTGCCGTTCGTGAGCGAATCCACGGTCGTCGCCGATGTCGCGATTGTGGGTGACGCCGAAGCCTTTGACCAGTGGTACGGCGGCTTCGTGGGCGGGATTGAGGGCGCCGCGAGACCGTTCATATTGATTGGCTTTTTCCTGGTCGCGATACACCAGTTCCGTTCCGCCTCGCCGCTATTGCCGCGATGGACCTCCGCCGTTGCGGGCCGGCTCGCTCCTCGCCTTCGGCTTCGTGTTCGGTCTCCTGTTGAACATCCCCGCTCTGCTCAGCTTCGGATTCGCATTCCTCGTCCCGGTCCTCTGGTCGCTCGCGTTGGGCGTTCAGCTGACCCGGGCGACCATCGTCGCGGGAATCTCCGGGCCGGCGACGCCAACGTAGGCGCGGCAAGGCAAACTGATCCAGCCGATGCGACCGATGCACGCCGCTGAGAGAATGCCCATGCAAACGCGTGAGGCGAGGATGACTCTGGCATCGATTCTATTCTTTCTAACCGGCATTCCCTTGCCCATCTTCGCCTCGTACACCGCGCTCTATGTCTTGGAGAATCGCCAACTGCCCATCGTTTTCGGCATCAGGAGTTTCGGCGGAGGCTTCATTGAGGGTCTAGGAGTAGATTCTTTCGCAGCTCTCGGATTTCTCTTCGTCTTCGTGAGCGCGCTGGACATCCTCGTGGGCTACCGGCTGTGGAAATGGCCCAAGAACGGCGCAACGCTCGCGGCCATCCTCTTCCCTGTCGGCATGTTCTTCTGGATCGGCTTTCTCCTACCGGGACCATTAGCCATAGGTATACTCCGAATGCTGCTGATCGCTTCCGGATGGAAGGTCCTGCATTGAGGACCATGCGGCAACACTTATCTACACACAGACGATACACAGAACCCATGGGCTTCAAGACAATCTCCCTGAGCGATTCCGTCTACCGGCGCCTGCGTGGCGAGAAGAGGCCCGGAGAGAGCTTCAGCGAGGTAATCGCACGGTTCCTCGATGCAAAGCAGCCCCCGCTGGTCAAGTACGCCGGTGCATGGAAGCCGCTGAGCGCGTCGGAGCTCTCTGAGATCCGGGCGAGGATCGAACGCTTGAGACACGACACCCGGGCCCGCTAGGTGCGAGATGGCGGTCTGCCTCGACACGACGTTCCTCGTGGACCTCCTCGCGGGGGACGCACGTGCGACCGCATTCGCGAAGGCCCTCGCGGAGCCCGCGGCTGTGTCCGCGGTCTCGTTCTACGAACTTTTGTTCGGAGCCGTAGGGCGCCGCCGTCTTGTCCGGGTGGAGGCCTTGGCTCAAGACTTTGCCGTGCTGCCCGCGGACTACGACGTGTGTGCGATGGCGGCCTCAATACAGTCGAGGCTCGGCGACCTTGGCGAGCTCATCCCGGTGCTGGATGCAATTATCGCCGGCACGGCGGTGCTGGCCGAGATCCCTTTGGTCACGAGCGACGAGCACTTCCACAGGGTGCCCGCCGATTTCGGTCTCGTCGTTCGAGCGTACTGACTCGGTCTCGGCGAAAGGGATCCGTTCTGTCGGTCCCAGGGCCCCGCCTCCTGCATCCAAGGGAGTAACCCCACGTGGGGATGCTCCCGACGGGGAGTGGCCTCACGTGGGGTTGCTTCTCGCTCTTCCTATCAAAATGAAGCTAACGCTCCTGCTCCGGTGGGCGGCTGGATCGACTCGGATTCCGGGATTGCTCTGGCTGTAAACGTTACAAATATGTTGCGTTTGCGCGTTGTGGTGTCGTTGGGCCGTAGCATGTCGGGGAATGTGGTGATTTCATGACAGACGTCCCCTTGTGGGTGCTGCTTGGACCCTATATGGGGTTGGCAGGGGGCATCCTCTGGCTGGCTTTGTGGTTCTTCGGGAGACACTCGATGGCTGAAAAGGGCTGGAAACACTTCTCTCTAGGTTTGCCACTTCTGGGGATTTTTATGCTAGTTGGCTCAGCTCTTAATCTGCTGCTGGGATGGCCGCCGGCCCTGTCAACGGGAGTTGCACTAGGTTGGATTCTTTTGCTGGCGATTATGGTTGCAGGAATGATGCTCGATCTATGGACAAGGACGCGCCAATCAACCTGATGTCGCTGCCCTCAATGACCTCGGAGGGTGAATGAGTTCTTCCATAACGACTTCCGGAGTTTCGCGGGACAGTGGCGTGGATGTGAACCTACGTGGGGATGCTCCCGGCGGAGAGCCAACCGAGAATCGGGATGAATCCTGGGTCACCACAAACCTCACTGGAAGTCCCGAAACGGGTTCCGCGGTGCGACCGGAACCGAAAGCCGGAGCCGGAGTCGCGCCGTGGCACGGGGCCGAGAGTGACCTCGTTAGACCGCGGAACCGAGACGTGGCGTCAAAAGCACATATGAGGCCGCCGTCATTTGTATTACAGAGACCAATGGTCGAGTTCATCGCCAGAGACGGCCTTCTCGCAATACGGAAAATTGAGGACGGAGATGCTCAACACCTCTCCAGCTGGCTATCCGATCCCCAAGTGTTGCAGTTCTACGGCGGACGCGACCAGCCACGCGACCTGAAGCGGGTGCGAGAGGAGTTTTACAAAGACGACGGGATCAACCGGTGCATTGTCGAGTGGGAAGGAGTGCCGGTCGGCTACATCCAGTTCTACCAAAACAGGCCTGAGGAGAATGCAGAATACGGCTTCGCGAGTACTGAATCTATCTGGGCGATGGATCAGTTCATCGGAGCAACCGCCTATTGGAACAGGGGAATCGGTTCTCAACTCGTCCGTGACATGGCAGAGTATCTCCTGTCTCACGGGGCGAGCCACGTCGTCACGGATCCGGAGGCTTGGAACACCCGTGCAATACGCGCCTACGAAAAAGCCGGATTCGTCAAGGTCCGGTTCTTGCCAAAACACGAGTGCCACGAAGGCGTGATGCACGACTCTTGGCTCATGGAGTACAAGCCTGCAAGAGACTCAGCGGAGCGTAGCTCAATCAATTAGCGAGGGCGGAAAGTCCAAAGTGGAATGAATCCCGAGTTGTCGGCAAAAATCGAGTGCTCCCGACGGGGATTAAACTCGTATGGGTTTACTCCCGGGGGTCCTGTCAAGAGTCGGGCAATGGGGGCAGCCGGGCGAGAAGCTGACGCTTTCAGAGCCCGTCCAGGGACCCGAACCTTCGAGCTCACGGACCCCTTGAGCCCGCCACTCTCTTTTTCCGACCTTCGTCGTTCTCGTGATGATGGACGAGATTGCCTACGAACGGTTGGAGACAATCACCGAAGAGGACCTCCTGAAGATTCATCACTCCGCGGCGAAAGGTCAGCATCGCGGCGGTGGCGTAAGGAATTGGCCGCGGTTTCGAGCTCTCACTGAGGACCTTCGCCGAGCAGCTGCGGAAAGGAGACCCTTGATCGATATTATTGCGGATGTCTTCGATGACATCGAGAGAGATCCGCAGCCGTTCGTTGAATGCAACCATCGAACCGCAATGCACCTTGGTCTCTTCCTGGCCAAGCAGTTCGGACAGAGGCTTCGATACAGCGACCGGGCGGGCGAGAAGTTGCGAGAGGAATGGGAGAGGATGACGAAAGCTCAGCTCAGGAAGTGGATCTCGGATCACCTAGTCCCCTTGGAGGGAGACTAGCATCTTCACGATTTTCGGGTCCCGTTCTGATTCCTTTAGGAAACGCTCAAGCTCACGCTCCAACTCCTTGCGTCGCTGCTTGAACTGCTCTTTGGTCATTTCGGATCCTCGATGCAACCTACCTGCGCTGCTTGATCGACGTCGCGTTATGTCGTTTGTACTTAATTCTGGTTACCCCCTAATCAATCGAGAAAGGTACAAAAAGGTCCAGAAAGGCCGTGGAAAGGGTGCGCAACCCCACCACCAACGATGCCTCACCAGTTGCGGCCCTCTGGGTCGCGACACCAGAACGAGTGACTCGCCCATTCGACGGCCGTGTCTCGACCCCAGCGCAAGTTGCCGATACCGAATCGCCGTTGGACGGATGGTGGGCGGACGTCAAGACCGATACCAGGAATCGAATCGCAAAGGAGACTTGAAGATGGAGCACTCCAACCCGAAGGCCATTTGCCGCGGAGTCCCGATCGTGTGGCTGCGGTGCGGCTATTGGGAGGACGAAACTTGGGAAGGCATGTGCGTGTGGTGCAAGCGCTTACGCATGTAATCGACCTACTTGGGGGCTTTTGTACCACCTGCGCGTTGACGGCCGCGAAGTCCGAGCATGCCGTTCCGATTCGGATCGAAGCAAGCCAAAGGCGAGCCCAGGCCTAAGGCCGAGGGAGAGGAGGGATTGGCCATGAAAAACCCGGCCGAAGGGAAGTTTATCATGTACTTCCCCGAGGACGGGGCTCACGCCGCATACTGGAAGGTGAGCAGTAGCACAGGAACGACGAGGGTCTTCAGCGACAGAACGGACGCTGTTCCAGATACCGCCCAGCGGCACGGCGAGAACGACGGTGAATGGCGCCTGCGCATGTTGGTTCGGGATCTCCACGCCATGGCCTCGGACCCAGAGACCTTGCTTGCGGCATACGACGCTCGTGTGCACGTCATCACGGACCTCGTCAACGACTTCTTGACTCGGCTTGAGTTCCTGCCGGGTCCAGCAGAGAAAGGGTCAATCACGCAAGAGATGGGCAGTCGACTGAGTGCCATTAAGGTGAACGTCAGCCAAATTCCCGACCTCAACGATCCATCTTTTTCGACACTAGGGGGCCTCCGGGGTAGGAGCAACTGGACGCAGGTTGCGATGCTCGCTCGAGAAGTCCTAGCGGGCCTGGGTTACGCTCTCGAGCCCCCACCTCCGCGATCGATGTAAGGGCGCGAGCGTGAATCCTACCATGGACGTCGCCGACCGGACGGGACATGGACAGGCCATGGGCCGTGGTAGTAAACCCACGTGGGGATGCTCCCGACGGGGAGTAAACTCGTACGGGTTTACTACCACGAATCCTTGATTCCTACGAGACGAACAAGGTACCAGACCGGGTCGGGGTCTCTCCTCAGGCCTGGCCTCAGGCTCTTTGACGCTTCTCCATGACTTTCAAAGAGCCGCTGGACTGGTAGACTTGGAGCCTCCGCTTCCGCACCACGTCGCGGAATTCGTCCCAGCTGATGACTTCGATCGCTTTGTTCCGTCCCCTGGTGAACCGAATCCCGCTCGTACCTCGGACTCGGCCGGGTCTCAAGCCCTTCTTTTTCGCCTTCTCGATTGCACTCTCGACGCTCACCGGCTCCATCACCATGGAATCCCTCCGGGATCCTGCCCGCGAGACCGCGGTTGCGACCACATTTTGGGGTCTGTACATAAGATTTGGTTCTTGGGTCGTCGATTTGAGACCGAGTAGTGAATGGGTTCAGCTCACAGTGCCTGATTTGCACCGTCCTCGTAAGCCGGGTCAGCTCTCGGGCTTAACAGCGTCGGGCAAAGTCTAAGATGTGAGTATTTGGTTCGTGATGTCAGCCTGGGGTGATGGCGCGGAATTTGATGCTCTGATGAAAATGCGCAAGAGAGAACTCAGACTATTGCTGGACTCTCCGCGAGTCCACGCGGACGACGCTGTGAACAGGGCGCCGGAAACCCAAGGTTGCTACGCGATTTGGAAACGCGGCCTCGTGCGACCGCTGTATATCGGAGAGTCGGAGAACCTGAAAAACCGGGTCCATCAACACTTCGTTGCTGCGCATCCCACCCAGTTCCGCGAATGGCTCGCCAAAAATACGCAAGTGAAGGAACTCGATTCCGAAAGCGTTCCCAACGCGACAGCGAAGGCTTGAAAGCGTGGATCCGAGAGTGGTGCGAGGTCCAATACATCGCGTTTCTCGGCGATCGGTTTCGCTTAGAACAACTCGCGATTGGCGTGCTAGACCCTGTGCTTCAGAGCAATAGCGAGAACGAAGACCCGAACGTTTTTGACGAAATCCATTCGGGTTAGCGAGCCAATCAGACGCATGCTGACCGGCGGCGGTCCCTTGCAGACATAGGGCGGCGCGTGAAGCGGGTCTAGGAAATATCCGAGTGCGCGAACTGCAAGGCCTCGGTGCCCGACGACGCGCGAGTCTGCCCCCAGTGTGGCGCGGAGTTCGCGTAGTCAGGGCGAGCGTCTATCGGAGACAGCCTTCAGTCGATCCGCGACCGCTTGCGCGAAGGGAGTACCAACGGACCGCCAGCACCCGCCGCCGCAGTTCTCGCAGTGAGGCACGAGTTCGTTCCCGATCTTGTTGATCGCGTCGTGCATCAGATGCGAGCATCCGCAACCCGGACAGAACGGCACTACGGGTAGCGTGCACGTAGCGGTAGTTCAGCATTTGCCCTAGGGGTCCGTGAAACGCTATGTGCTCGTCCACGATCCACAAGGGACAAGCATCCCTCCACAACGGCCACGCGCTTGTCTTCGAAGCGTGGCCTGATCTTTTTCTCTCTGGACCACCCTTTTGGCGTCACGGTTTCCGACGTGAGTTTTGATTCTCTTCGTCGCCAATCCGTTTGAGAACTTCACGCACATTCCGGTCGATGCGCAGAAGGTAGGGGTCGGGAAGCCGCTCCAGGTACTTTGCCCAACTCATCTCCCACTCCACGATGTCGAAAAGCCGCTTCGCCCAAGCATAATAGTCGCCCCGCGTCCGCGGCCCGAATTCTCCAAATTCCAACTCAAATTCCATGTCAATGTTACCGAGCGACCACGCGTGGGGATCGTCGGATCGGAGAACGGTCGGATGAACTCGGTGTGCATGAGGGTGGTCCGGCGGGAGACCAACGCTCCACATCCCTCCAGCATATGTGATTGTGATCCGGTAAACGCCCTTCGCTTTCAGAACGAGGGAGGAATGCGCGATGGAAGTCTCAGCGTACTGAACCTCAATTTCTGTGTTCGCTGGGAGGGTTAGACCGAAGAACAACAACAATTTCCCAAGGTCACGGAAGTTCGGGATTGCCCGCCCAAGGACCGAGTTTTCAGGTGGAAGCGGCACATCATCGGCGGCGAAGGTCCTTGTCGGCTCTGGGCCCGCTTGAACGGAGACTCCCATCCCCGCAGGTTGTACTCTCCTGCCCCAGCCCGCTGAAAGACTTCTATCGATCACCGAAAGAACCGCGTAGGGGAAAATCTCAGCGATTGCTCTTGGAACGCTCTCCGAATTCCTGTCATCGGGGCCGATCCTCTGGATGAGCGTGACAAAGGCTACGTCATTTCGGCTCCAAGGCGGCAGGTCCGGGAAATGCGGCTCCAGCAGTCCGGCCCTCTGGTAGAAGTAGACGAACGGAAATCTTCTTCTCAGATCGGGGAAGTCGGCGTTTAGGAACATCTGTTGAAGTTCTGTGTCCGTGACGAATTGTTTCCCCTGGTTGTTCCGAATGTAGTAGGTTCGGTCGTGCGGCCTTCTCAAAACCGCGTGAGGTGTCGGCCCCCGCTTTCCGACTTCAATGATCATGACTTCGCCGTCTCCACATTTGAGGTATGAGTGGATGAACTGCGTCGGTGGGCTGCACAGGGTGTAGTTGACGTTTGCGATCTTGGCTGCCAGACCATCCCGATCCTCAAATGTTCCCGGTTCGACTTCGTGAACGGCGTCATTGACTCCGATGATGAGGTAGCCGCCCCCTCGATTTGCCAGCGATGCGAGCGCCGCCGCCATGTCTTGGTGATCCTCATCGGGAGGCTGGACGAATCGTCGTGACTTGAACTCGACGTGCGCTAACTCCCATGATTGGATCAGTCGGTTGAGGGTTTCAGAATCCACGTCCGTCAAGCCCGGACGCTTCGCATAAGCGTATCGCGTCCCAGCAAGTCAAATCTTTCCTGTCCGTCGCTTGAGCGCGGGCAAAGAGTTAATCTTCCTCCAGCTGGCAGGACGACCTAAGAACACGTAACGAACTGAACGACCTTGGCTATCACGCGAATCACAATCTCGACCGCAACCGTCAGAACGTAGCATATGATGATTAGCAGTGCGGCCCCGAACCAGCACAAGACTCTCTGCCACCAATGCCGCCGCCTCCTGCATCGCTTCCAAGAATCGCGACAGAGCCGCCGAGTCTCCTCCGCCCACTGCTTGATCGCCTGATCAATTTCCACTGCCTGATCGCAAATCTCGCACAGGACCGCGCCGATTAGGGCGGAGACGACGATCCCGACAAAAAAGCCGATTACTGCACCCGCAATCGCGCCTGGAACCCCTCCTCCATACGCTCCAAGGACACCGCCTACAACTGCTATCGCGGCAATCAGAAGGGCCTGAAAGGAAAAATCCCTGGGTTCACGGCCATCACAATAGTTGAAGTGTGACGAGCCCAGGAGCCGAACGAAGAAGTAGTAAATTGCGGCCAGCGGAGCATGGGCGATTCCACCCTTGCTGATAACGCAGTCAAAAAACGCCAGGTCGCAATCGAGACGATCGCAACTCGTACATCCGGCGGCATAGCAACGATCATGTGCGTCACAGCAGTCTTTGACATCGAAGTCGGGCGAACCTGTACAGCCGTCGACTGTGACATCGCCGGGTAATGTCCCAGGTATCGTAACACCGGTGCCGATACCTGGCGTTATAGATGAGCCTCCTCCGGAGAGGTCACCGCTCGCAACTTTGGCGGCCTTATGGGTCAAACCCTGCAAAACGCGAAGCACTTGTGAAAGGGTGTCAACGCCGGGCCTGAGCTCGGCAGGGAAGGTTTCCTTGCGCTCCCAAAGCAGGCCGGCCCGCACCGCGACCGGGGAATGAATCCTGAGCAGAAGGTTCCAAAGCCGGGACTCTTCCAGATTGGCAATCTCGTGGAGGCGCAAGCCACCAAACCTGAGGCTGGCGAGGTCGACGGTGTCTGCGTCGCCCACCTCGGCAGAGAGAATGTCACCATTGATGTCCGAGATGAAGGCGCGACGACGACCAGATTGCGCTACGCGGAGTCCGAGGAATACCCCCGATTCTTTGTCAACCAATGTGTTAGATTCGATTGCCCTCTCGACTTCCTCCTGACGAGGGGAACCACGTGGATCCCTAAGCACCTGCCAAAGTTCGTATGGCCTCGCGACTTGCATCACTTGAGGGTTTCGAAGAATGTCCTCCGGCTCACCAAGCTCCACGCCAATCAATGCTTTAGCAAGCTCGGGTCTCATGCTGTAACGTCGTTCAAGCTCTTCGATTCGCGCAGCGTCTATCCTCCCTGCGAGCATTGAAAACGGCACGCGACGCAGCGTTCGTGCCCTCCGGTCGGCTTGCCAGTTCTCGCTTGCACGCCGATCTGGCATTGTTCGCGGTCGCGAAACGAGGCGCAATCCCACCAGTACGAGCCCGAGAAGAATGATGAAGACCGCCACGCTGAAATTCAAGTCCACAATCGAGACTCTGGTCACATCACGAGGAACTAAGAAAATCAAAACCAGGCCCGAGACCAGGACCAGAAGCGAGAGTGAGGAGAGGATGCATGGAATACAACGCGTTCCGGAACCGACTGTGGATACCATCTCGCCGCCTTCACGTTAGCGGGAGTGTGAAGCTTAATGCTTGTGGGTCCTCGCTCGGAAAGGGTAGCAGCGCAACCGGAGATCAAGCAAGAAACCATCATTCCCTCCCCGCCTCCGGACAAGGTCCAAAAGCGAATAAGGGTTACACCAACGGGGCGGATCAATGCCGAGGGCGCGCCCAGGGTCGCGGATGCGGTCAAATGCCAGGAAATCGCCCTTTGGTTCGAACAGCATCCAGACCAGAACCGCTTCCCGCTTCGGGTCGATCACATCCAAGGAAAGGAAGGGTACGGGTGTGACGTTCCTAGTTTCGCTTCAGCGGCGGACAGAGAGCAATTCGTTAAGGAGAGGAACCTGGCTTTGATTGCCAGATTCATCGAAGTAAAGGGACGGAGCGCGGAGCGAGGGACCGTGAGGCTCGAGGGGAATGAGCTGGAGTCCGCCATGACCCATCGTGAACGCTTCTACATTTACCGTATCTATGAAGGGGAGACCCAGGGCGCTTTCAAGATTGCCATTCTGCCCGATCCGCTTTCTACCACCTACAGAGCGGTCTACGAATTCGATCCCTTCAGAGAAGCGAGCACCGAGTGCTGGAGCATCACTGGGGTCGATTTGGACTCTTCGGTGAGGACGGTGGCACCGAGTGAGCGCCCGGATCCGGCGGCTGGAGAGGATTAGGGTTGGACATCCCATGGCTGCGCCGCGATTTCGCGAAGGGTATGGCCATGCAGCAGTAGGCTGGAGGCGTACTTCCGGATTGGCGGGCAGTTCAGAGGAGCAGGACCTTCTACTTGGTTGCCTCGGCAACCCCGATGCTGACATGGTCTTCTTGGACGAAATCCCGAGCCTGAACCCGCCTGGCCGACAGAGGGTGCCGCCAGCAATGGATTTCGAAGCGGAAGGCGTCGGACTCCTGGGACTGGATGACAGTGGAGGCGTCCGATCTGCTGTTCCCGCAAGTCGGTCTCCCAGATGGCTTCCGTTCTTGCAGGAACGAGTTCTCGAGCTCATGAAGCGGCACTCGTGAGACGTTGGAAGGAACTCTCCCGCACATCCGGCAGGTTGTGGTCGTTTGGCGGATTGGATTTCAGGGGACCAACCTCGACGAACAAGCTTACCCCCTTCGGCCAGCCAGGATCGATACCCCGGATATCGCGATACAGGTGAAGTCGCAGGCCGCTGACTCCGAGCGCCACTCCGTGTGGTTTTGACAATGCGGCATCGGGGCCGCCTTTGAGGTCACGTCCCTTCTCGGTCAGGAGACCAACCCGAAATAGGACAGAAACTCCCGGCGAGACGAGCCCGTCCTGCGTAGGGGCAGAGCACGCGAGTGTCTTTAGGACGGAACTTTCGATTGCGGTGCGAAGATGCGGTCTGCGGCTTTGCCGAATCTTGGCCGACCAGAGGAGGCTACTCTCGACGCTCCCCGCGGGGTCCAAGTACCGAACGGCCCTGCACCAAGCTTCAAAGGCCAAGTGGTGGTCGTCATGCTTGACGTACCCGAACGGACGGTCATTGTCCTTCTCTCCTTTCAGCACCAAACTCTTTGTCGGAACATCGAGACCTCCCAGGCGGACCCTTGCGTGCATCTCGCCGATCTGGATGACCCCTGCATTAAAATCGATGTGGGCGGTCAGGTGATCGACTTCGCTCTCGCTTGGCTGCACCTTCTGCATGGCCGGGAAAAAGACCAATGTGAATCCTCCCTTTGGATTTCGGTACACCGATATCGCTCCCGGACACCTCAAGCCGTCGAGCGGAGCCGCGTCGACGAAGGGGTAAACGATGAAACCGGGCTGGGGAATGAAACCCGCCACGACAGCCCGGAACGGCCTTAGAAACGCGTGAACATAACCGGCCCTCGTAGTGGGATCTTTGAACCAGCGAGCATGACCGTAGTCAATCGGGGCTGAGACCGCGATCTGGTCCTTGAACAACGTGACTGCTCCTCGTCCTTCTCGGCACTTGGTCCTGGGAGCGTACCTGGCGGCCATTGGCTCGATCGGATGATACGGTCGGTCCGCCGGATAAGGTGTTGGGATAGAGGACCGAAAGTGAAAGCTGACACCTGCTACGAACGTGCGGTCGAAACCACGAGGACCTGACGTTCGAAGGCGCGGATTCCTCGCCCGTCGTCCCACACGGCGGAGGACGAACCTATGTGGCGTCACCCGAGGTAGGCGCTGCTGTAATCCCGATGCAGACCTCCAGCGAAGCTGCGGCAGCGTGTGGGGTTGATGAGTTCTGACGGTCCCTTTCGGAACTCCTATTCCACGCCTCTTCGAGGATCCGGACAACCCTGAGCGGGCTCTACTGGGCCGTGGTAGTAAACCCACGTGGGTATGCTCCCGACGGGATTTGAACCCGTGTCAGAAGCTCGAGAGGCTTCTATCCTTGGCCACTAGACTACGGGAGCGCGAGGTCGCACTAAGGGTGGGGCCGACATAAAGGTTGCGCGACCCTCACCCGAAGGGGACGGGGCGAAGCTTTTTCCCGCTCCCGCTCCCTTGCGGACGGCGAGGCGGCGATGTGAAGGCGGCGCTCGCGCAGCTCGATCCGGTGGTCGGGGACAAGGCGAAGAACCTCCGGAAACTCGAGACCGCGATCGCGTCGGCGCGGGCGGATCTCCTCCTGGCAGGCGAGATGTACCTCACCGGCTACATGGCCCGCGACTCGTTCGCCCACCTCGCGGAACCGCTCGACGGCCCGACCGTGAAGGCCGTCCAGAAGATCGCGGCGGAGCATGGCACGCACGTCGTCTTCGGCATGCCCGAACGCGAGACGGAGACGCGCAAGCTCTACAACACGTCCGTGCTCGTCGCGCCGGACGGCAAGGTCGCCTCCTACCGGAAAGTGTACCCCGCGAACTTCGGGCCGTTCGAGGAGGGCCTCTACTTCGGGCGGGGGGACGGCCTGACCCTGGTCGACACAAAGCTCGGGCGGATCGGCCTCCTCATTTGCTACGACGCCTTCTTCCCGGAGCTCGCGAAGGCGTACGCCCTTCAGGGCGTCGACCTTCTCGCAATCATCAGCGCCTCGCCCGCTACTTCGAAGCCGTTCTTCGACCGCATCTTGCCGGCGCGGGCGATCGAGAACGCCGTGTACGTGCTGTACGCGAACCTCGTGGGAGCCGAGTTGAACGTCGTTTTCCAAGGCGGCACGCAGGCGATCGGCCCCCGAGGCGAGGACCTCGGGAAGGCGCCGGACTTCCAGGAGTCGACGGTCCTCGCGGAAATCGACGTCCGAGACGTCGAGACCGCGCGGACCTTCCGGCCGACGATCCGCGACACGCGCAAGGAGTTCTGGGAACCGGTCGCTCCGCCCGTCCCCGTGAAGACCGTCTGATCGGCGAGCGGCGGTTCCTCCGCCACTCAATTCGCGGTACGTTCAACGGGAAGGCACGCGGGCGATGTGCGCCCCGATCGTCCGCGCGAGCGCCTCGCCCATGCGGCGGTAGCCGTCGACGTCCGGATGCAGCCCGTCGGGCGTTCCCCGCAACCGATGCGGCGCCGCCGGATCCCCGACGACCGCGTGGGTGTCGCAGAACGGGATGTCGAGGACCTTCGCGAACGACTCGATCCAGTGGTTCAGGGTGAAGATCGCCGCGGTGGCCGCAGGCGTCGCGCGGTCGTACGGGAGGACGGAAGCCGCGACCGGCACGATGCCCGCATCGAGCGCGTCGGCGTACATCGTCCCGAGGTCCCGCTCGATCGGCTCCGGCTCGCCTCCGGCGAAGAAGTCATTCACCCCCGCGAGGATGATCGCGACCGCGGGCCTCGCTTCTACGACGTCCCGCTTGAAGCGGCCGCGGATCTCGGCGGCCGTCTGCCCGTCGACGCCGCGGTTCAGGACCTTCCACTCGGGATGGAGGCGCATCATCCAGAAGGCGTACTGGCTCTCCGGATTCCCGGCCCCGTGCGGCGGGGATTCGAGCGGCGAGCGGAAACCGGGCGTGCCCGCCGTCGTCGAGTCGCCGATGCCGACGATCGTGAGGGCTCGGGCGGACATGCTGCGCGCCACATCACCAACCCCGGAAAAGGCCTTTTGGGGGCGTCTCGGCTATTTCGTCTGGACCCGAAGGAGGTACGCCTGCGCGACGAGGCGAAACGCCGCCTCCACGTTCGAGCCGGTCTTCGCGCTCGTGTCGAGGGAACGCCAGCCGCGCGCCTTGCACAGCTCGTCCACGTCCGCGGCCGAAATCGTCTCCGGCCCCTCGAGGTCCGACTTGTTGACGAGCAGCACGGCCGGCGTAGGGCCCGCAACGCTCTCGACGGCCGCGGCCCAGTCGAGGAGGCTCCAGAGGCTCTCGGGCCGGGTGCGGTCGCACACGTACAGGACGGCCTGGCTGTTCGAGAAGAACGCGTCCTTCAGGAGTTCGCGGAATCCCAGCGACCCCATGACGTCCCACACGCTCGCGCCGACCTCGATCGACGCGCCCGCGCGGCGCGGATCGTCGACGCGGAACTTGCGGGACGAGACCTTCGTGCCCAAGGTCGACACATACCGGTCGTCGAACGTATCCGACACGAACCGCCGGACGAGGCTCGACTTGCCCACGCCCGGGTCGCCCGCCAGGGCGATCTTCAATGTGAGGCCGACGCCCGGGCCTTCCGGCACCGCGGAACGAGTGGCGGGCATCCGCTTCGGGTCCGGCGGCGCGGACGATAAGGGTTTGCTCGTCGCTATCATCGAGGCGACTTTCCGAGGGCCAGGGAAATCGGCGGATGCGGATGGCCGGAACGGTATCCCGTCCGAAGGAACCAGGCGAGCGGCTCGTCGAGGTCCGTGAGTCCGTCCCGCAGCCCGTCCCAGTGCCGGAGCACGTCGCCCCACGCTCCTTCGATCGCCTCGAGGAACTCGGCGATCCGGCGGTCCAGATCGAGCGGCGCCCGGCCGTCGAAGACGAGCGCGAGGAACACGAAGGCGCCCTTCGCGATTGCCACCGCGCGCTCGTCGACCGTGAGGCTCTTCAGCTCGCCTGGGCCGGCGCTGCCCCCGAAGGAATCGCGGACGAACTGCGCGACGACGGTGAGCATGCCCGAGCTTGCGAGCTCGTCCCGGACGGGGCCCTCCGAGCCGCCGATCCGCGTGATCAGCCGGCCGTCTGCGTGAATCAGGTACAGGTCCGTCGGCCGGAACGGTCCGGCCTTCGCGCGCCGGAGGACGACCCACGCGAGCGGGACCATCGCGACCGCGAGCAGGAGCCAAGGCAGGGCCGCCAGGAAGTCGATCGTCGCGAGGGGCGCGCGGTACCCGAGGAGGAGCCGCGGTCGGGCCGAGGCGTTCGAGGCATCGCTGCTGAAGAACTCCTTCCGGCCCAGCGAGATCCCGAGGTCATCGTCCGCCTGGCGGACCAAGAGCCCGTGATTCGCGACGGTTCCGTTCCACCAGCCCGAGACAAGCGAGGTGACGTTCCACGAGTACCAACCCGTGCTATTCGTCACGCCCGTCACGATGTCGACCGGGGTTGGGTCGAAGTCCCCTCCACCTCCGGACGCGTTCCACGCATTGGCGCCGTCCAGGTCGTTCCAGCTCGCGCCGGACTCCGTCCACGGACTGGTCATGCGGTGCACGGTGAGATCCATCGCGTCCGGCGTGTCCGCGGCGTGCATGTAGAGTTCCAGGTGCGCCGACAGGAGGATCGAGTTCGCGGGGAGCGGCAGGGCCGGGAAGCGAAGGATGGATCGGGTCCATTCCGGATTGCCCCAGTAGCCCACGAACAGATCGGCCGACATCCCGTAGACGGTATTCGATCCGCCCCCGTTCCGCAGGTAGGTGTCCGCCAGCTCGGCTGGCGTCGGCTGCCACGCGACGCTCGTCATGGGACCGAGGTCGCGGGTCCCCGGGCCGGCGGCGGTTCCGGCCGAGAGGACGAGCAGGAGGACAACGCCCACGAACGAGGCATGGGGCATTGGACCTCCGAGGTGGGGATTCGCCCATCTAAAGCTTCTCGGGTCGTTATCAGCGGACCGAATCTCCATCCGGAGCGGATGTTCCGTCGAACGTAGGAGCGGTCCGTCGACCCGTCAAAGCGCGTCGCGGTCGCGCTCGTTCGGAACGAAACCTTCTCGCGTGAGGCGGCGTTTCCCGGTCCGATGGTCCGCGCCGTCAAGCCGGGTCGCAAACGGGACGGTCGCCTCGGTCCGCCCGAAGGCTATCCGAAGGATCCCGACAAGTACGGCGATCCGGCGAACTGGAAATACCCCGTGCACACGCCGTTCCACGCCCGGGCGGCCCGGCGATACTTCAACGAGCCGCGCAACCGGGCCAAGT
>WNGA01007704.1_pt1 | contig 33463 bp, 25 predicted proteins | sample 5400061 | NCBI WGS metagenome assembly WNGA01 (sample SAMN13153366, study PRJNA577476) | soil metagenome | isolation source: 100 cm soil or saprolite under grassland replicate 2 | place: USA:California | collected 2016-06-15 | reverse complement strand
TCGCGACCTTTCTATGACCGCTGGTTACGAGTCATAGAAGCCACGAATTGACCCGCCTTGGCTACTCACACGCTGGGAGGGACTCAATTTTTTTCATCCCAGGTGGTGCGCTATGCGAATGAACATCTCCGGCGCAAAATCGAAAAGTTTTGGGTAATGACAAGCCGTAAGGGGGGTCGTGGATCTGCGCCCTCCTTCACGGCGCCGCCTACTGCCACGCGCCGCCAACCCCGCACATCAAATTGAGAACAGATCTTGCGGAGCTTGCTATCGCAACGAATGTGCCGTCGCCCAATTCTTTTATTTGCCTGAGAGCCTGGCGGCGAGGGTTGTGGCGAATGAGTAATCGCATGGGACGATGAGGCGATTTGCAGCATCGCGGGGAAGAGACGCAGTGATACTCAGATGCGGAAAACACGCATAGCCATTTTGAACAGAGCGAAGGCAGACGAATGTAAAGAGCGCCTAATACGCCCTGACAAAACTCGACAAACTGAAATTCGGCCCACTTCGTCTATGGGAGCGTAAGGCGCCATTCGATGCGCCACTGAACGTTCAGAGGAAACGATAAAGGAGAATATTCGGAGGCCGGCCCGGGTTCATGCCCGGCGGCGGATTTGGTCCTGGCTTCGGGTTCGCGAGACGCGAGCCACCTAGACTATCAACTGAGCGAGCCAGGATCGCCGGCAGGCGTTCACACATGCGCGCGCATGCCCGCGGACGCCTGCCGGAAAGAGAGAGATCATTGGAAGACAAGACAGTAAAACAAAACCTCGTCGCACGCCGGCCGAAGCTGGGTCAGGCCGGCGATCCGCAGATGAGGCGCCAGGGCCTTCGTAGCCCGGGTTGAATTCAACCATCCATTTAGAGAAGGAGACAAAATCATGAAGAAGACCATGCATGTTGTCGCGCCGGCAGTGGCGCTGTGTTTGACGCTGCTCGCGCTGACATCTGTTCCGACTCAGGCCCAGTCTTTCACCGGCTCGATCAGCGGCACGGTGAGCGATCCGTCGGGCGCGGTCGTCAATAACGCAACCGTCACGCTCACGGCCCTCGCCACCGGCCAGACGCGCACAGTGACGACTAATCACGCCGGAGAATACAATTTTCCCAGTCTGCCGCCGGGCGAATACAAGATTCGCATCGCGGCTTCCGGCTTCACAGCCGGCGAAATCAGCGCGCAGCTTGCGGTCGCGCAGCAGTTGCGCGCCGATGCGCAACTGAAAGTCGGGACGGAATCCGAAACCGTCAATATCTCGGCTGGTGAAGGCGAGGTCACGACGGACAGGCAAAACGCGGAACTCTCGACCCTACTCACGGGGCGGCAGATAACCGAGCTGCCGCTGATCACGCGCAACCCTTACGACCTGATCACGCTGTCGGGCGGCGCAACGGACGGGCCGGATCGCGGCAGCGGTAATCAGCGCGGCGCGGGCTTCGCCGTCAACGGCCAGCGCTCGCAATCGGCCAACTTCATGCTCGACGGCGGCGAAAACAACGATACGTTCACCAGTATGCCGGGCCAGAGCGTGCCGCTCGATGCGATTCAGGAGTTCCGCGTGCAGACCAGCGATTTCACGGCGGAATTCGGTCGCGGCGCGGGCTACGTCGCCAACGTCGTGACCAAGAGCGGCTCGAACAGCTTTCACGGCAGCGCCTATGAGTTCAACCGCAACTCGGCGCTCGCGGCCAACGATTCGTTCAGCAACGCGAACGGCTTTCCGAAAGAGTTCTTCAACCGTAACCAGTTCGGTTTCTCCGCCGGCGGGCCGGTAATCAAGGATAAAACCTTCTTCTTCGGATCGGCGGAATGGCTGAAGGCGCGGAGCAGCGTCAATTCGGGTTTCTTCGTGCCGACGCCGCAACTGCTGGCGCTCACGTCAGCGGCCACACAGAGCATCTTCTCGCAATTCGCCGCGCCCGCGATCACCGGGCGGACGGTGACGGGAGCGTCGCTCGGTTTCGACAATCTGATTGACGCCAGCGGCAATCCGATTGATCCGAGCATGCCGCTGTTCGGTCGCGTAACGACAACTGTCCCGCGCGACGCGGGCGCGGGTTCGCCGCAAAACACGGCGCTCTGGACGTTGCGGCTCAATCACAACTTCAGCAACCGTACATCGCTCTTTGGCCGCTACGCTTACGACCGCGAGGAGGCTTTGACCGGCTCCAACAGCTTCAGCCCGTATCAGGGCTTCGACACCGACAGTAAGAATCGCAATCAGAACCTGACTCTGCAACTGACTCACACGTGGTCCCCGTCGGTCGTGACCGAATCGCGCTTCGTCTACAACCGGCTGCTGAACGAACAGCCATTGGGCAGCGCGCCGGCGCCGCCCACCTTCCTGATCAGCGACGTCATCAGCCGCCAGACCGACGGCGACACGGTCTTGCCCGGTTACTTCGCCACTGCGGGCACATTGGGCAACGCCATCCCCTTCGGCGGGCCTCAGAATCTTTATCAGTGGTATTCGTCGCTGAGTTATCAGCGCGGCAGTCACGAATTGAAATTCGGCGCGCAATATCTGCAAATCCGCGACAACCGCACCTTTGGCGCGTTCGAGAACGCGATTGCGGATTTCGTGACGCTGCAGGATTTCATCAACGGGAACGTGCAGGATTATGAAATCGCCGTTGATCCGCATGGCCAATTGCCCGGACAGGCGCTCAACGCCCCGTTCACCGCGCCGAGCTTCACGCGCCATTTCCGATACAACGAGGTGGCCTGGTTCGGGGAGGACACGTGGAAGCTCTCGTCGCGCCTGACCGTCAACGCGGGGTTGCGCTGGGAGTATTTCGGCGTGCTGCACAGCCCCGGCGACGAACAACAATTGGACGCCAACTTCTATCCGGGCGCGGGCGACAACTTCCTGCAACAGATCGCCAGCGGCCAGTTCGGACTGACGACCGCGCAGACCGGCGATTTAAAGGACCGTTTCTACCGGTCCGATTACAACAACTTTGCGCCGCGCCTGGGTGTGGCCTACGACCTGTCAGGCCGCGGCAAGACCGTGCTGCGCGCCGGATACGGCATCTACTACGACCGCAACTTCGGCAACGTGCTCTTCAACGTGATCCAGAATCCGCCGAATTACGCGGTGCTCTTTGCGGGCACGGGCAACAACCCGGCGGCGCCGATCATCGCCAACGTGGATCAGTACGCGGCGCTCGCGGCGCTGTCGGGGCAGAGCTACAGCTCATCGGCTCGCGCGCTCGATCCGAACCTGCGCACGGCCTACGCCCACGTGTGGAACGTCAACGTCCAGCGCGACCTGGGCAATGTGATGGTGATCACGGTCGGCTACGCCGGGTCGAACGGGGTCAAGCTCTACTCGCTCGATAACATCAACCGGATCGGCAGCGGCGTGTTGCTGGGGCTGACAGGACGATTGAATCCGACGATCAGCAGCATCAACTTCCGCGGCAACGAAGGCAGTTCCAATTACAAGTCGCTGCAACTGCGGGCCGACAGCCGATATATCAAACGCGCAGGGCTGCAATTCACGGCGGCCTACACGTTGGCGCACGCGATTGATAACGAATCGTCCACCTTCGGCGATTCCTATCTGTTATCGCGCGTGGGCGGCGGAGTCTTCGGTTTCCAGGACGCGTTCAATCCGGAGGGCGACAGGGGGGACGCCGATTTCGACGTGCGACACCGGCTGGTGACGAGCTTCAACTGGGACATCCCGTTCGCGCGCGAGTTGCGCCGGGGCTGGATGAAAGCGGCGCTAGATGGTTGGGCGATGAGCGGCATCGTCAGCTTCCGCACGGGGGTCCCATTCACCGTCTTCGATACGGGACAGGCGGACAACGTCGGGCAGACTGCGCCAGTTCGTCCCATTATCAACGGCCCGGCGCCCGCCGTGGGCGTCTTGACGCCGGCGGCGGGCGTGGGCGGGACGTTCAACTATCTCGATCTGTCGGCGTTTATGAGCGCGCCTTCGGTCAACGGGCCGTTTGTGGGGACGCTCGGACGCAACACTTTTCGCGCGCCGGGCCTACAGACGTGGAATCTTAGCTTCCTGCGCAACATCTCGCTCACGGAATCGAAGAAGCTGCAATTCCGCGCCGAGATGTTCAATCCGTTCAATCATCCGAATCTGTTCATCGCGGGAGGCACGAACAACATCGCCAACAACGCAACGGACTCAGTCGAAGTCACACGCGGCGGACTGTTCGACAACATCAACAACGTCGAGCAGCACCGCAACGTGCAGCTCGCGCTGAAGTTCATCTTCTGAGAGTGAGCGAGCCGGGCGGCGCCATCGTGATTTCTCGGCTTGATAGGCCTGCGTTCGCCGCCCGGCTTTCGCGACGAACGCAGGCCTGTGAAACGACAGTAAAACATTCAGGCGGCAGACCTGAACAAGAAGCGGGAGGAGAAAGATGGATACAGCTTTTTTACGCAGAGCGATTTCGCTTGTGATCTCGCTTGCCCTGGCCGCATCGGCGGCATTTGCGCAAGCGCAGCGGAAGCCGCTGGATGAGAAGGACAACCCGGAGTTGATCGGGAAGCGGGACATCAACAAAGGCCAATTAGATTTCTATTCGCTCGATAAAGAGGCGGCTCTCGGCCGCCAGCTCGCCGCCGAGGTTGACCGGGAATCGAAGTTCGTCACCGATCCGCTGGTCACCGAGTACGTCAACCGTGTGGGACAGAACATTGCGCTGCACTCTGACGCCAAGGCGCCGTTCACGATCAAGGTGATTGACTCGAACGAGATCAACGCTTTTGCGTTGCCGGGCGGCTTCCTCTACGTCAATCGCGGCGTGATCGAAGCGGCCGACAACGAAGCCGAGCTGGCGGGCGTGATGGCGCACGAGATCGGCCACGTCGCGGCGCGACACGGCGTCGAACAGGCGTCGAAAGCCAACCTGATCAACTATGGCTCCCTTCCCCTTATCTTTCTCGGGGGGTGGGGCGGTTTCGCGATTCGCCAGGCGGCAGGATTGGCGATCCCGCTGAGCTTCCTGAAATTTTCGCGCGGGATGGAGAGCGAGGCCGACCGGCTCGGCGCACAGTATCTGTGGGCTTCCGGTTACGACCCCAACGCGATGGTCAGCTTCTTTGAAAAGCTCCAGGCGCGAGAGAAGAAGAAGCCCGGCGCGATAGCAAAGGTCTTCAGCACGCATCCGATGACGGGCGACCGCATCACGGAAGTGCAAAAGCTGGTCGCCCGCTTCCCTGATAGACAAGAGTACGCAATCAACACTTCCGAGTTCGGCGCGGTCAAATCGCGTCTGGTTTCGGTTAATAACGCCCGGCATGCGACAGACGGACCGAACAGACGACCGACGCTCAAACGCCGCCCTTCTTCAACGCCCTCTTCAACGGACGACGACGGCGCGCCCGGGCAGCCGCAATCGCCCCCCCCAACGCTCAAGCGCGGTGATTCGACGCCGGATGATGAAGGCGCCGGCGACTCCCAGCAGACGACCGACCGGCCCGTGCTGAAGCGGCGTAACGATTGACGACCAGCGCGGGCGGACGAATCGGATCACAAAATTAACTTGTGGCTGGATTGTCGTCGGCCTGCCGCTTCAGCCCAAGTCGCCTCAGCAAACATCTTCATAAACCGCCGGAACCCACATTTTTTTCAGCATCTTCCTACTGAGAGTCTGTGGCACGCAAATTACTGAGCAGGTTAGCGAGCCGTCATGCTCGATTAATGACAGGAGGATACAAAGTGAAATCATCCGTTCGTAATTTTAGCCTGGCGAGTTTTGGCGCGCTGGCGCTCTCGCTCTCGGCCTCGTCATTCGCGCAGACGACCGGCAAAAACGTGGTCACTGTTCGTGGCCAGAAGCAGGAGATTTATTACTACCCGGCGACCGGGGATAAACTGAACCGCAAAGTGCTCTTTGCGCCCGGCGACGGCGGCTGGCGCGGTTGGGCGATCACCATTGCGCAACAGATGGCCGGGTGGGGCTATGACGTGTACGGCCTCGACACCAAGACCTATCTGAGCGGTTTCACTGGCGGCGCGGGGATCAAAGAAAACGATGTGATGAGCGACTTCCGCCAGATCGCGCAGTGGATGACCAAAGGCGCCGACGAGCGCGTGACGCTGGTCGGATGGTCGGAAGGCGCGGGCCTCGGCGTGTTGGCGGCGGCCGGCGCGGAGAACAAACGAACTTTCAACGGCCTCGTCACCTTCGGCCTCCAGGATGTGAACATCCTCGGCTGGTGTTGGAAAGACAACCTCACCTACATTACCAAGTCCAGGCCGAATGAGCCGACTTTCCATGCGAGCGGCTATATGGCGAAGATCGCGCCGCTCCCGTACCTGATGATCCAATCGAGCAAGGATGAGTACGTGCCGTTCGACGAAACCAAGATGCTCGCCACGGCTGCGAGAGAACCGAAGCGCGTGTCGATCATACAGGCGAATAATCATCGCTTCGACGGTAACACCGGCGAATTTTACAAAAAACTGCGCGAGGGGCTGCAATGGATGAAGTGATTGCGGATTGCGGATCGCGGATTGAGGATTCATCATTTGCGAACGGCGAGCCGCCGATGGGGGGTATCGGCGGAGCGCGGAAGCGTCAATCCTCAATCCGCGATCCGCAATCCGCAATCGGATACCTGCTCGCGGCGGCCGGTTTGATCTGGGTCTTGCGCGATTTTCAACCCGGTCAATTGCGCGTGCTGATTGCCAACCTCGACTGGCGCTGGATCGCGCCCGCCGTCGTGTGCGACGTGATGAGTTACGTCTGCCAGGGCGCGCGCTGGCGGTTGCTGCTCAAACCGCTCGGCGATCTAACGACGCTACGCGCTACGCAGGCGATCTATGCCGGGCTGTTCACCAACGAAATCCTACCGATGCGCCTGGGCGAACTCGTGCGCGCCTATCTGGCTTCGCGCTGGACGGCGGCGAAGTTCGTCGCGGTGATTCCCTCGATGGTGGTCGAGCGGTTGTTTGACGGCGTGTGGCTGGCGGCGGGCATTGGCTTGACGGCAGTGTTCGCGCCGCTGCCCAAGTATTTGATCCGCGCGGCCGACGCGCTCGGCGCGGGCGTGATACTCGCGGCCGGGGCGTTGTGCTATTTCGTTCTGCGTCCGCCGAACGCGAAACGATTTGGCGCCGGGCCGCTGCGCTTTGTTTCGTCGCTGCTTGAAAAGCTGTCCGGCGCCTTGCAAGGGATGGCGCGCACCCGCGAATTTTACCTGTCGCTGGCCGGGTCTCTCTTGCCGCTGGCATTTCAGGCGATGGCGTTCTGGCTGGTGATGCTTGGGTGCGGGTTGCAGCTGAGTTTCTGGATCGGCGCGGCGGTCTTTTTGATTGTGCGTCTGGGCACGGTGATTCCCGGCGCGCCGGCCAATATCGGTTCCTATCAATTTTTCACCGTCGTCGGGCTGACGCTCTTTGGCGTGGACAAGAGCGCCGCGACAGGCTTTTCGCTGGTGGTCTTTGCGCTGCTGACACTGCCGCTGCTCGTGGTGGGATTTGTGGCTATGAGCGCCAGCGGAACCAGTTTGCTGAAGATTCGCCGGGAGGTACAGAGTCTTGCGGGGCGGCGCGCGCGAAACAGTCGTTGCGAGATGAGGAGCCAATCATCCATATGAAGAGATGGTTCTTGCCGGTATTGGTTTTACTCTTCGCAACTCCCTGTTGGCCGAAGGCCTTCGCGCAATCCCCAATGCCGGAGATCAAACCCGGTAAAAATTCAGTCGTGATTCGCGGGCAGCGGCAGAAGCTCTATTTCTATCCTGGCGCGGGAGCGGCGCCGCATCACAAGATTCTCTTCGCGCCGGGCGATGGCGGGCATCGCGGTTTTGCGATCAAGATCGCCGAGAACCTCGCCCGGATGGGCTATGACGTATATGCGCTCGACACCAAACATTACCTGTCGAGCTTCACCGGCAAAACGCATCTGACGGGGTCCGACGTGATGGCCGATTGGCGCCGGCTCGCCGATTGCGTCACGGGCAATGCGGACGAAAAGATCACGCTGGCCGGCTGGTCGACCGGCGCGGGCCTCGCAACGTTGGCGGCGGCGGATGCAAACAAAGCGCGCTATGACGGACTCATCGCCATCTCGCTGGGCAAAACGAATATCCTGGGCTGGCGCTGGGTGGACAATTTCACATACCTGACTGGCAAGACGCCTAACGAGCCGACGTTTCAAAGCGACGAGTACCTGCCAAAGATCGCGCCGCTGCCCGTCTTCGTCATCCAGTCGAGCAACGACCAGTTCATTCCAACCGAGGAAGCGGAAGCGCTGTTCGTGAAGACGAAAAGACCGAAACATTTCGCATTGATACACGCGAACAACCACAGCTTCGAAAGCAATCGCGATGGATTCTTCGCCGCCTTGCAACGGGGAATGGAATGGATCAAACGACGCGAGGCGCATCACGCTGGTCAAACTGGCATGTGCCGCTCGAAGATAGAGGCCGTTGAAGTGGCGCGGACTTTAGTCCGCGCGGCCTGAGGATATGTCGCAGGCGCAGACTTAAGTCCAGATCCATGGTTAAAGAGGTGAAAATGGGATTTCAGCCAATAACCCTAGGCTATTTCACGATTTCGCCCCTTCACCCATCAAGTGAAAGTGGACGCGGGCTGTATTCGGCGCCTGGGGTATGACTCGGAAGAATAGTGGCGTGGACTTTAGTTCGCGCGGCCTGAGGGTCGCAGGCGCGGACTAAAGTCCGCGCCACGGTTTGGTCACAATTGCAGGAAGGGAGCGCACGGTTCATGAAGCCGAATGTCGGTCTTCGCACGGAACTAATTCCCCCTCTCCCAGAGTCCGAGCAACCACGGTAGCCTTTCTTTCGAGTTTTCCCCAGCCGACGAGCGCGCCGCGCAAGGCCGCCATGACCGACTTGACCATCACGTAATACATCACCTGGCGGTAGCAGAAGCGTTGCAGGAACAGCCAGCGCAGCAGGCCCCACTGTTCGCGCTTCTCCAGCAGAAACGCGAAGGCCGCGGCCAGCCAGTCAACCGCCAAAAACAGCGCGTAGTAAAACATCACCTGGCCCAGATTCGAGATCGAGTATTCCGCCTGATGCTCCAACCGTTCTAGCGCCGCGGAGATGAGCGTCCAGACGAAGACAAGGTCCACCATTGGCGAGATCAGCGGAAAGAGAATCTGAAAGACCCAGACGTTCGGAGCGCCCACCCAGCCGAGCGCCCCGTATCGATTACGGAAGAGGGCGTCGCGATGCTTCCACATACACTGCAGCGTGCCGAACGACCAGCGGAATCGCTGCTTCGCCAAGCCTTTCAGCGTATCCGGCGCCTCGGTCCAGGCGACGGCGTTCTCTTCGTAGACGATCTCATAGCCCATCCGTCGCGCCTTGAGCGTGAGGTCTTGATCTTCGGCCAGGGTGTCGGAAGCGAAACCGCCCGCGCGTTCGAGCAATTCGCGCCGCCACGCGCCCACCGCGCCAGGCACGACTGTGATGCAGTTCAAGGCGGCGAACGCGCGCCGGTCGAGATTTTGCGAGGTTATGTATTCGAGCGCCTGCCAGCGAGTGATGAGGTTGACGCGATTGCCGACCTTGGCGTTCCCCGCGACGGCGCCGACTTTCGGATCGATGAAGCGCCGCGCGAGACTGCCGACCGTGTCGGGCTGAAAGACCGTGTCGGCGTCGAGTGTGACAATGAGCTCGCCCCGCGAGTGGCGCAGGCCGTAATTCATCGCTTCGGCCTTGCCGCCGTTCTCCTTGGCGTACAGCCGGACTCGTGTCTCGCCGGCATAGCGGTCGCGCACGACTTCGCCGGTGCGATCGGATGAGCCGTCGTCAACGACGATGATCTCGAACCGTTGGTAGGTCGAATCGAGCAGGCTGTCGATTGTTTGCGCGATGACTTTTTCTTCGTTGTGCGCGGGAACGATGATCGAGACGAATGGCAGATCCGGCGCGCCCGCCGGCGCGACCTGACCGGGTCGCGCGCGCAGCCGCTGCCCGAATGCGAGCGCGCCGATGAAGAAAAGTCGCGACAGCCCGAGCCCGATGCCGATCAGAAAGAACCAGCGCAGAACCCAGCCGCCGAACGCGAATGTGTAGAAGGCCATTGTGTCCGCCGTCGGAAAGAAGTCGCTCCCCGGCGACAAGGGCGGCATCGCCTGGTCGCGCGTCAGTCCCGCCAATTCCGAGACCGTGACGAACCTGTAACTGCGCGCTCTCAACTCATTAATCAAGCCCGGCAACGCTTCGACCGTTTGCGCGCGGTCGCCTCCGCCGTCGTGCAGCAGAACGACCTGGCCTCGCAGGTCGGGGTCGGGACTGGTGACGCCCGCGATCGTGCGCTCAACGATCGCGTTCGCGCCCGGCAAAGTCCAGTCGTCGGGGTCCACGCGCAAACCTACGGTCAGATAGCCCAGACGCTCCGCGCGCGTCACCGGCTCGATCTCATCCGACGTCGTCGGCTCGGCGTCGCCGAAGTAAGGGGGGCGAAACAGCCGCGTCGACCGGCCCGTGAGCGATTCGATCAATCGCTGCGTCGCGTTCAATTCGAGGTCGGTCAGGCGACCGGGGATTTCGCCAAGGTTCGGGTGCGTGAACGAGTGATTGCCGATCTCGTGGCCCTCGGCGACGATACGTTTGACGAGGTCGGGATTGGCTTGCCCGTTTTGACCGATGATGAAGAATGACGCCGGGACGCCCGCTTGTTTGAGAATGTTCAGGATGCGCGGCGTCCACGCCGGGTCGGGGCCGTCGTCAAAAGTGAGCGCGACCAGGCCGGGTTTGTCGCCGCCGCGCCGAATGACGTAGGACGAAGGAATCTTCGTGTACCGCTCGGCTGCGATCGACTCAGTTGACGGGTCAACCGTAACTTCGCGCGAACCCGCCTGCGGCTCGGCCTCGACTTGCAAAATCTCGCCCGCGCCCTCGAAGTCGACGTCGTAACCGTACTTGATCTCGCGCAGGCCGTCGGCGTCGGCGTTCATCTGATCTGTTCCGAAGACGGACCACAGCGACGGGTCTTCCGAACCGAGCCTCCACAACGCGAAGCCTGCGGGCTGATACTTCAGCGCCGCCAGCATCTGGTTGAAAGCCGTGACGGCGTCGAGGAACCAGACCGTGTGTTGTGAATTGTCCTCTTCCCGGTAGCAAAAGTTCGGGTTGCGCGTCGCGGGGTCGAAGTTGATCTCCGCCTCAGAGTCGCGCGCGGCTAGCACGGCCTCTTGAAAAGTCATCTCCGCCGTCTCCCTTCCCGGCGACCAATCGTAGCCGTAACTGCCGACGCAAACGATGGCGCGATTGCCTGCGATCTCGCTCATGCGGCGCGCGAGCGTCTCTTCAAACCAATGTTGACCGGCGACGCTGCCGGGCGCGCTGTCGGCCCAGTGTTCGTCGTAAGCCATCAGCATCAGGTAATCGTTCGCCGCCGCGTAAGCGCGGTAGTCCCAATCCGAATCGTCGAACGGCGCGGCCTGCGTGACGATCCATCCGCGCGGCTGAAACGCGCCGCGCAGTTCCCGCATAAAGCGCAGCAGGTTCGGCTGCGCGGCGGCCGGAACCTCTTCAAAATCGACGCACACGCCCTGAAAGCGATTCGACTCGACGAAGTTTGCGAGCGCGTTGATGACTTGTTGGCGCCTCATCTCATCGCCCACCGCTTGCGTGAGCGCCGGGACGTCCCACTTCCCCTCCCTGGAGTTGTGGATCATCGGAATGATCGGCGTATTCGGCTTTGCCCGGCGGATGAGGTCGAGCGCGCGAGGATCAATTTCGCCGACGACGGGATTATCCCCCGTCTGCAAACGAATCCACTCCGGCACGACCCAGTCGAGGCGCCCCAGACCACGCTTGAGCGATTGGTAGCTCGAATCGTCCCAGTTGACGTAGAAACCTATGGCCAGCGGTTTAGTTGAAGCCTGGTCCGGCGGCGGCGCGACTACCTTCGGCGCCGGCCTTTTGGCGGAAACCGCCGCGCGCCTCGCCAGAGCGCGGCGCAGAGCCGCTTGAGCGCGCCGCGCTTTCTGATTGCGCGGCGTGGCTAGTGAAGGCGCTTGCAACCGCATGTCATTCGCGTTCGGCAGACTGGCGATTTGCCGCAGGTTCAAACGCGGCAGCCATGGATTGATAAGCACGCTGGCGACAAAGATCGCAGCTAGCGCGCCGGCGACAGTGGCGAAAACAAAACCCGCTTGACGAACCCAGCGTCGCCTGCGCCCGGCGGGGTCGTAAAAAATGGGATGACTCAGTTTCGCTTTAGTGACGCCCCGGAGTGTAAGCAGCCGTGCGGACATCTATGCTCTTTCCTTTCAGCATCCGGAAAGACTGTTGATGCCTTTGCAGCCGCAGCTTCTCGCAATGCCATAAATCTTTCAGCGGCAGACCGATTGGATTTCCCAGAGCCGTCTCCGCCGCCGTTAAGAATAGCAATGCCGGCGCCATAGCGCGCCGCCGCCGCCTGAGCCCTATGCAAGAAGTCGGAAGCCGATGAAATCAGGGCGAATAGGATTTCAACAGGCCATATGATGAGAATATCTGAAGTCCGCAGCGCGCAATCTGCCCTCCGGCGAGCCGGCGACAAATTGCGACAAAAAGATTCGACCGATACATTTCCGCCCCGAACGGCGGCTTGGCTTTGATCGTCGTTCTGACCTCTCCAGTCCGGCGTCCCTGCCGGGACGCAAAATCGGTTATGTCCAACTCCGGTGGTTACGCTCGCGCTCCACCACCGGCTAATATCCATCGTCCCTCCGGGACGAAAATGCATCGCTTGACTTGTGGGGAAACCAATGGCTTACGCTCCCCGTACCGTACCGGAGATCGCGCCACAGGCCCCTACTCGCATTTGCTAACCGCCATAAAATGTTTGCACGGTGAAGTCTTCCCCTTCCCAACGGTCTGCCTCGGGCCAATGGAAGGTGAACACTATCTGCTCGTCATGCGGCAGCGCTTCTGTGGGTAGATCGGTTATGTGCACGCCAAGGCCGGTGTCTAGCGAGTCGGTATCATGGGCCGTGCGCCAGCCGTCGGCGCTCCAGTGAATCACAGTTGAAGCCAGCGTCTCGATGCGCAAGGTCTTGCCCGCCGGCATCGTGTCGCATTTATTGTTGAAGCGCCACACGATGTAAGGCGAGCCGGTCTTCTCCACCAGGTAGCGCTGGACCGGCTGTGGTGGCAAGTCGAAGACGCGGCCGTCGCGCAACGAACGGCGCAATTTGATGTACTCCGCGTGCGCCCAAACCAGCGGCATGGCTGAACCAGTAGCTCCGCCGCGGAAGAGTTCAGCTTCAGGAATATCCTCCGCGTCCCAGACCTGTTCAGGGATCATCCCGCCCTCGTTCGCGAAGTCTTCCAAAGCCCTCGACAGCCTCTCTGCTTCCTCTCGTCTCCCTGCGGCCAATTCATAATGAGCGCGCTCACCTGTCAGCAGCGGCCAGGCGCGCCCAATCCCAAATCCGTCGAAAGGCGAGCCGTCCTGGCTCTCGCCGTACATATCTCCCACGTACCGGCGCCAGGCGGGGCCGTTGGGCGTCTCCACTTTGAGCAGCGCATCAATGGCTTGTACGGTGTTGACGATGCGCGGGTCGTCAGCCGCGCGCAGACCGAAGCGCACCAACGCCAGCGCGTCGGGACCGACGATGTAAGAAGCCGGCCCAACGAATTGTTCGGGCGGGCGGCCTTTGATCGGGACGAAGCCATGCCGCGGCGACGCCGCTTCGGCCTTCTCCGGCGGAGCGATGCGCACGTAGTGTCCTTCGATCCCGAGCGCGCGATCCAATTCGGCTCCGGTCACGTATGTCCACCGTTCGATGTTGGCGTTCCAGTAATCCGCCGTCTCCCTCAAGTAAGTCGCCACCCGCGGCTCATCGGCCTGGTCGGCGATGTCGGCGGCGGCCAGTAACGCCGCGACCTCCGCCGCCAGAGTGAACGGGGAGTAACCCGGGTCCATCTCCCACCGCTCCTGCATGGTCACGGGGCCGTTTCGCGCCAGATAGCCCGCGGCCTTCCTCACCATTGGCCAGAGGCGCGACAGATCTTCACTGTCCAGCGGCGGCAAGAGCGCGCCTTCGCGCCTAGCCTGATCTACCAGCAAGATCGGCAGCGCCGTCTCGTCCATCTGCACGCCGTTCCAGTAGGGCGTGCCGTCCATCCACATATTCTGCGGCCAATGACCGTCGGACTCCTGCGTCACCATCAAGTAATTAAGCACGCGGTTGACTTCGTCGCGCGCGCCGGCGGCCAGCAACGCCGAGGCCGCCTCCACCAGATCGCGCGGCCAGACCAGATGATAGCCGCCGAGGTCTTCGTCTCCTTTGACGAAGCCCCAGGGGATTGAAAGGCTGGCAATGATCCCGCCCAGGAATTTCTTGGCCTCGTGAGCGCGCAGCGTCGCCAGGCTGATGTAATAAAGACCGCAGTCGCCCGCTTCCGGCTTCATGGTCAGCGGCTGCCGCCACGCCTCCCACTCGCTGATGTACCGGGCCTGCGCCAGATCGAAGTCATATGTCACGGCGGCGAGCGCCGACTGGCCCGCTTCAGCGGCGCTTGCGCCGAAACCCAGCGCCAGAGTGAACTCGCCGCCGTGAGCCAGCAGATCAATCTCGCCCGTGAGCGCCACATTGCCGTTTTCCGCCCGCTCATAACTCCAGGTCATTTGTTTGTGCGCGCTCAAGTCCTGCCACCCGTCGGAGACGCCGACGAACCCCGCCGCGGTTTTCACCCACGGCGCGGAGCAGGCCAGCGCCAGCGCATACCCGTTCCGCTCGGCGAAGAGCATCGGCGCGCCCTTGTAGTCGCCAACCCAGGCGGTGTTGCCCCATCCGCGATTGCCAAGGTGCGGGGCCAGCAACGCATAAAGTCGATACTCGTCCAAGGCTCCCTTCAGAGGAATGAAACGGGTCCGCTGCAACGCAGCGTCGTATTGTGGAGAGGCTATGATAGTTTTTTCGATCCGGTAACGTCCTTGCAGGCAGGTATTGCTCAAATGGTAAGCGGGTACGCCTTCGGCGAGATATTTCACCTCGTGCCGGGCATGCCGTTTCTCTTCTGAAAAGAAGTCGCGCCCGTCGGTAACGATCAGGCCAAGATCGCGCGTGCATGCATGATCCAGGCGCGGGTAATAAATCTCATTGAAGATGCCATGGCTGAGCGTGAACCAGACGCGGCTCTCCGCGTTGAGCGCCGTGCCAACGCCGCTCTTGGCGCTCGAGGTCCATCTCGGGGCAATGCCCGGCCAGCCGGAAGCGTAAGATGCGTTTCCATCGAGGTGTTGCGTGTTATCTTGCATTAGCCGATTCCCTATTGATTTGAAGCGTGCAAATAAAACTACTTTGCAATCAACACATTGATCGGCGCAAACCTGGGTACGCATCGCTTCCAGCGTGCAGTCTCGGCAAGAGGCGCATTGAAAAGCAATTGCGCGAGTGTGCGAGACTGCACGCTGGAAGCGATGCGTACCCAGGCGTCTCCTGATTTATGCGCAGGATTCATAGTAAGTAGTTGATTGTATTCAGTTTTAATTTGCACAGCCTTCATTTATTTATAAAACCATCCGGAGTGATTGATGAGGAGAAACCGATCGCGTGAAGCGCCATTGAACGAGTTTGACCAGCTCACTATAGCTGCACGCCATCGCCCGATAGCTTGGCAAGACGCCGGTCAGGTTGGCGGCCGCATTCAGACTGCCGCATTCGACCAGAACAAGGACCACAGCGCGATCCGTTCTTTCTCGTACCGCCCTCAGCATATCGGACAATCGTTCCGGCTCCACATCTACAATAACCACTTCATAACTGGAATCAAGCGCGCGGATTATTTCCTCTGTTGACGCGCGCCATGTGATCTTCGCGCCCGCGTCGCCAAGGGCGGCCCGTAATCTCTGCATGCGTTCCGGGCAGGAGCCTACGACTATTAAGGAATGCTCCGGCGCCTCGCCCGCTTCGGCGGTTGGCGCCGGCTGCATCACGATAGGCCGGCTCGCTGAACCAGTTGGCGTTTGAGAAATCATCGGTCCTCACTCGAAAATCGTCAGAACTTGAGGCGAGCCGTCTTGACTGCTTGACGCCTGCTAACCGGCGTGGCCTCGGCCTGACCGGTAATATCGCCTGGCAACAGCGGCCGCTCCGGCAACTTGTACTTCACTTCCTGCGTCTTGCCCTCTCGAAAAATGGTCAGGCTCAGTTCACCGCCGACCTTCAACTCTTGAAGCGCGTTGATTACGGATTCGGGGCTGTCGAGCCTTTTGCCGTTCATTACGGTGATGATGTCGCCGCCGAGTAGAAAGTCATCCCCGGCAATCGTCATCTCCATGTCGCCGCCCTGAAGCTGCGCCTGCTCAGCAGGGCTGCCCGGTTCGACGGCTTCGATAAGCAAGCCTGTCCTGAGCGGCAGTCGCAGCAGTCTTTTCAGATTGTTGTCAACGAACTGCCCGTGGAAACCCAACCACGGGCGCGCGAGATGGCCATCCTTGAGTAGCCCCGGAAGAGCCGCTTTTGCCAGGTTGATCGGAATGACCAGCCCGATGTTCTGCGCGTCGGAGATGATCGCGGTGGTGATGCCGATGACTTCGCCGCAGCGGTTGAGCAGAGGCCCGCCCGAATTGCCGTGATTGATCGGCGTGTCCACCTGGATCAAAGGCTCCTGCAGCGAGAAGAAGGTCGCTGGGAGGACGCGATTGACCGCCGAGACGATGCCGCGCGTCAGGCTCTGATCGAGTCCCAGCGGATTGCCCAGCGCCAGCACGTCCTCGCCCACGCAGACGTGGTCGGAATCGCCGAGCGCGAGGACGGGCAGCTTTCCGCCCTCCGGCTTCGGGATTTGCAGCACGGCGATGTCGAGGATCGGGTCCGCGCCCAGCAGACGCGCCGGCAGCGTCGTGCCGTCATACAACCTGACCGTCAGGGATTGGCGTCCGAAAACGACGTGTGAATTGGTCAGCGCCAATCCCTCGCCGTTAATGATGAAACCGGAGCCGACGACGTGTTCGACGCGGTCGGCCACGCGGTAAGGGTTGATCGACGTGGCCGAGATGAAGACCACTGCGGGCGAGGCCGTTTGATAGATCGCCGCGGCCGATTGATCGCACTCTCCGTCGGCGGCTACGGCCGCAGGCGCGAGGGACAACGCTATCAGCAATGACAGCGACAGCCAGGCCGCGGCGCGCAAGAAACTTTCCTTCATAACAACCTTTCTTCCTCCGAAAGTAGTGGGTAGTGGGTAGTGGGCAGTGGACAGTGGGCAGTTTTGGTCCCCACACCGCCCACTGCCCACTACCCACTGCCCACTACCCACTTTATTGTTTCAGCGAGACGCTTATTCCAGGGGAAGCGCGATAGAGACTTCCTTTTCCCGGGCGGCCTTTTCTAGCCTCTTTTCCATCTTCGATTTCACAACCTCGGCCCCGTCCATCTCTCCCTGTTCGACGATCTCTGAGAGAAACGCCTTGTCGCCGTACTTGTGAAAGATCAGCTCGGACGGCGTTCGGGCGTCCTTCTCCTGTTTACCGATGGTCAGAAAAATGGCGGCCGATTTTCCATCGGCGCTGCGGATTTCCATCATGCCCGATCCCGGATTCAGCTCGGCGATGGTGTAGGCGCCGGCTGGCATCAGCCTATTCCGGACGTAGAAGCCGAAGGGAATATTGCTCTTGAGACGGCCGATGATCTGCGCCTGCGCGACGCTCGCGCCCGCGACGACCACCAGCCCCAATATCACGGCCATTGTATTCAGTTGTCTTTTCATAACCCTCTTCTCCTTGATTCGTGAAGGCGATTTATTCAATCGCTCTCGTTACTATCCACGCGCTGATCGCTCTGCAACGGCGGCGCCAGGAGCGCCACATGATCGTGGCGGACGCGTTAGCGGCCGGACGGGTCGCCAGATAGGCAGTCAAATCAACCGGAAGCGGAATGTCTTCGCCGTCTCAGCATCCACTCATCAATAGCGACTAACGATTTCCGGCGGGACAAAAAAGCTTCAGAGCAATCCTCGTCAGGCAAAACGCCACAAGCTCAGCGCCGAACAGCCCCGTTAAATAAAGCAATTCGCGTATCATCCGTCCGGCGTCGTACAGGCACACGCTTTGCCCCCTTCGCGGTTGTTTACATCAACAATCTACTTCATCAGGTCGAGTCAATAGACTTCATCAGTGAAGTGGAAAGGCAATCAAGCAGATTCGCAAAAGAGAAGGAGCAGGTATGAACGGCCCTATGCTCACAAAAATCACCTTCGGAGGATCACGTTATGCGCTTCTGATCAGCGATAACCAATCCGCCGAAGGACAATAACCCGCAGTCCCCTTGCAGACGAATCAGCCATCGCCGGCCACTCCGGGATGGCTGATTCAACCAGACCAGACAGAAACGACGATCAGAACCTGCCGAAGACCCAAATCGCCACAAACCAATATTTTCGGACTTTCTCACATTGCGTTGTAACTCTCCCGCGATTCAAGCGATTGGCGCGATCAACCCCTTCGCTATGAGGCGGCACGATGATTGCGCTTTCAGGTGAGCGTCATCAGCGCTTCATAATGGACGCTGATTCACAAAGGAGGAAGGTATGAAACGCATCGCAACAATGTCATTGGCGCTGGTCGCCCTGGTCGCAACGCTCGGCGCGGTCAGCCTGGCGGAAACAAAATCCGATTACGACCACCGCTACAGGCTCGCGCCGGGGAGCACTTGGGATTTTCGGACGCAGAGGAACGAGGCGAACGATTCGCTCGGGAAAAATGGTCTGTGGGACCGGCGCGTGCGCGACGACCTGACCAGACAGTTCGCGGCCGCAGGGCTAATGCAGGTCGGTAACGCCGCTCCGGACTTCCTGATCAGCTACCACCTGGGTACGCGGCAGGGTTATGAAACCGAATACCTCAACAATGGTTTCCCCGTCTACGGCCGCTTCGGTTACCGCAGGCATTGGGCCGGTTGGGGGTTCGGTTGGGGGACAACGACCGTAGTGAAAATCCCTTACCTGAAATCCACGCTGGTCATGGACGTGTATGACGCGCGCACGAATCAACTCGTCTGGCGCGGTTATGACACGAAGACGATCAATTACAACAAGGCCGACAAAACCATCAATGACGCAGTCGGACACCTGATGAAACGCTTCAGACACGATCTGAAGGTCCGCGAAAGCTAAGGCTGAGCGACGGCCGGTTGAAGTAGGGAGGCGTTACGCATATCACGTCGCGACGCCCTGAAACGATGAAAGCACACCACCACGTAGTAACGAATAATGATCTTTGAAAAATAAATCTGACAACCGCCTTCCCGGTCGCGGAGCGATCATGTGATCCTAGCCCGGCTTTTCAAAGCCAATTGCATTAAGTTAAGACCTAGGGAACACAAAAAGCGCAAAGGAAGAGACGCAAGCGGTCCGCGACGCTTTTGAACGAAGCCGTCTGTGTCGCTTCGGAAATTCCCAGGATCAGCCCCGTGTCCTGCGCGGGGAAGAACCCCTTCGGCGCGATGACGTAAAGCAGGATCGTCGCCGCCAGCGTCAAAGCCGCCACGAGCAGCGTCAGACTCTGATGGCGCAGCGCCCAGCCCAGCGTCACGCCGTAACGCCGGATCACCGAATCAAAAACCTTTTCCGACCAGCGATAAAATTTGCCCTGCTCGGCCGCCGGCGTATGCCGCAGAATCTTCGAGCACATCATCGGCGTAAGCGTCAGCGAGACGACGGCCGAAACGAGGATCGTCACGCTCAGCGTAATCGCAAATTCGCGGAAGAGCCGCCCGACGACATCTCCCATAAACAGCAGCGGAATAAGCACCGCGATCAGCGAGACGGTCAGCGAGATGATGGTGAAGCCGATCTGTTCGGCGCCTTTCAGCGCGGCCTGGAGCGGAGAATCGCCCTCTTCAATGTAGCGCGAAACGTTCTCGATCATGACAATGGCGTCATCCACGACGAAGCCGGTCGAGATGGTCAGCGCCATCAATGAAAGGTTGTCCAGACTGTAGCCGAGCAGGTACATCACGCCGAATGTGCCGACCAGCGAGAGCGGAACCGCGACGCTCGGTATGATCGTCGCCGAGAGCGTGCGCAGGAAGAGGAAGATGACCATCACCACCAGCGCGACCGTCAGCATCAACGTAAACTGCACGTCTTTGACAGAAGCCCGGATGGTTGTCGTGCGGTCGGTCAGCGACGCGACATTGACCGACGAAGGCAACGATGCCTTGAGCTGCGGCAAGAGCGCCTTGACTCGATCCACCACGCCGATGATGTTCGCGCCTGGCTGCCGCTGAATGTTCAGGATCACAGCCGGCGTGGCGTTCACCCACGCGGCCTGCTTGACGTTCTCCGCGTCGTCAATCACGTTGGCGACGTCGGAGAGCCGCACCGGCGCGCCGTCGCGGTAAGCGATGATCGTCGAGCGGTAGCTGTCGCTCGAAGTCTGCTGGTCGTTGGCGTTGATCGTATAAGCCTGTTTGGGTCCGTCAAAATTTCCCTTCGCCTGATTCACGTTCGACAGCGCGACGGCGTTCCGCAGGTCTTCCAGGCTCAGCCCGTACGCCGCCAGCGCAGTCGGATTGGCCTGAATCCGCACGGCGGGTTTCTGTCCTCCGCTGACGCTGACCAGCCCGACGCCGGGCAGTTGCGAAATCTTCTGCGCCAGCCGCGTGTCGGCCAGGTCTTCGACTTTCGAGAGCGGCAGCGTGTCCGACGTGAGCGCCAGCGTCAGGACGGGCGCGTCCGCCGGGTTGGTCTTGCTGTAGATCGGCGGGTTCGGCAGATCGCGCGGGAGAAACGTGGTTCCGGCGTTGATCGAGGCCTGGACTTCCTGTTCGGCCACGTCGAGGCTGAGGTCGAGATCGAATTGCAGCGTGATGAGCGAACAGCCGAACGAGCTGGTCGAAGTCATCTGGTTCAATCCGGGCATCTGCCCGAACTGCCGTTCGAGCGGGGCCGTGACCGACGACGCCATCACGTCCGGGCTGGCCCCCGGATAGAACGTGAGTACCTGAATCGTCGGATAGTCCACCTGCGGCAGAGCCGAAACCGGCAACTGAAAATAGGCCGCAGCCCCAGACAACAGGATCGCCGCCATTAACAGCGAAGTCGCCACCGGACGCTCGATGAAGATTCGTGAAGGACTCATATCAATTCAAGATCGAGGATCGAGGATCGAGGATCGAGGATCGAGGATCGAACGGAGGACGCGATCCTCAATCTTCTATCTTCCATCTTCGATCCTCGATCCTCGATCCTCGATCCTCGGTTTTCCGGCGATCTGAACTTTGCCGCCCGGTTGCAGTTTGTCCACGCCGTCAACCACAACCTGCTCATTGGTGGTGAGGCCTGATTCGATCGAAGCGTCGTCGCCCTCCATAACGCCTACTGCGACGTGGCGCGCTTCGACGGTCAGGTCCGGCCTCACCACATAAACGAACGTCCCCCGCGGCCCGCGCTGGATCGCCACGGCAGGGATCAGGATTTTGTCCTTTCGGGTCTCGACCAGCAGTCGAATGTTGACGAACTGATTTGGAAAGAGCGCGTTCCCTTTGTTCTCGAAGACCGCCTTCAGACGATTTGTTCCTGTGTTCGGATCGATCTGGTTATCCATCGTCAGTAACCTGCCCGTGACGAGCTTCGTCTGCCCGCTGCGGTCGTAGGCTTCCGCCGGCAGCGTCCCGCCCGACCGCAGTCTTCGCAAGACGGAATTGAGGCTGTCTTCTGGGATCGTGAAGAGCACGGCGATCGGCTGGACCTGAGTGATGACGGCCAACCCATTAGCGTCCGAGGCATGCGCGATGTTGCCCGGATCGACCAGCCGCAACCCGACGCGCCCGCCGATCGGCGCGGTGATGCGGCAGTAGGTCAATTGCAATTTGGCATTGGCGATCTGCGCTTCGTCCACCTTGATCACGGCATCGTCCTGGTTGACGACCGAGGCCTGGGTGTCGAGCTGTTGTTTCGGAATGACGCCTTTGTCGGCCAGATACTGGTAGCGCGCCAAATCGGTCTTCGCGTTACCGAGTTGCGCCTGATCGCGGGCGAGTTGGGCTTGCGCCTGAGCGAGTTGCACTTCGTAGGGGCGCGGATCGATCTCCGCCAGCAGATCGCCCTGGCGGACGAACTGTCCCTCTTTGAACGCGACGCGCGTCAACTGGCCGTCCAGGCGGGTTTTCACGGTGATCGTATTGAGCGGCGTGACCGAGCCGAGCCCGCTCAGGTAGACCGGGATATTCCCCACGCGCGCCGAAGCCACGGCGACCGGGACGCTCGGCGCGGCGCTTCTAGCCTGCTGCCTGACGGCGTCGGCTCGCCTGGCCTGCGACTGCTCGTACATCCAACCCCCCCCGCCGGCGCCCGCCGCCAGCAACAACAGCCACAACCGCGTTCGACCTCTATGCGAGGTTCGTGATGGCCGCCGCTCCTGCTCCCGCGGAGGCTCGTTAGTCTCGATGATGTCTTGTATGTTTGCGCTCATTTCCTCTCTCTCCCGACAGGCTCGTCCTTGCCGGATCGGATCTCGACACTGTTATCGGTCAGCGTCGTCGAGATGGCGCTTTGCAGCGCGGCGATCGCTTTGTTGTAATCCGTCAGCGTCTGCGCCTCGGCTCCGCGCGCCTGCGAGAGATCATTCTGGCGGGTCAGAACCAAGAAGGTGGTCGAAAGGCCGACGGAAAACTTCTCCTGCTCTCCGGCCAGTTGTTGTTCCGCGTATTCGCGCGCGGCGCGCGCCGCGCCGTAGCGCAGCCCGGCGGCCTCGACCGCGTGATATGCGGCGCGCACGTCGGCTTCGATGGTTTGAAACTGTTTGCGCGATTGGGCGTCGAGCTGGCGGCCTGTTTCGAGGGCGCCGCCCAGATTGGCCTGCGCCGTACGATTGCGCAGGGGCAACGAGATGTTCACTCCCACGCGCCAGGTCGGGAACGAGTTGTCGAATAGATTGCGGAGCGCCGTACCGTATCCGCCGATGAAAGCGGAGGCGAGCGTCGTCAATCCGCACGCGAGAATTAACCCCGCCAAAGTATGTGTGAAAGCTCTTTGCCAATCCGTATCCATGATTTTTGACGCTCCTAGAGTGGTTTTCACGTCGGTGTACGGGCTAATAGAACGCGGATGACGCGGATCCAGCAGATCGGCGCGGATAATAATCGAAAAAAATAAGCGTCAATCCGCTGAATCCGCGTCATCCGCGTTCTATTGACATGCCCTTTGCTTTGAACATCAATATTCGGGTCCCGCGGCCTCTTCATCTCTATCTCCGGCGACTGAACAGCAGCAAAATCGCGCCAAGCGCGATCGCGATTGACGAGAGCCTTACGCACAAGCCGACAAAGCTCATGGCGAAGAAGGCTCGTTCGATCATCGAAAGTAGCAGCACCGCCGCGCCCAGTGTCAGACAAAAGACGCCCAGGGTCAGGAATATGAATCTGGCGTTTTCATTCAATCGCATGATCACTTCTTCATCTCCCTGTCGTCGCTTCGCGTTCATCCGTAACGCGAAAAATTTACTCCTCGCCGTTGTGGTTAGTAATTTGCGTGCCACAACCTGCGGAAGAGAAAGTGAGGGGAGATTGGCGCAAACCATTAAGAAAACGAAGATCGCGAAGAACGGTTTAGAGTCTATATTTTCCGGTTTTCTTCTTGGTTCTTCGTTTCTACGTGGTTTGGACATCAGGCGCCGACCGTATATGCGAGCTAAGGCTTGTGGCGATTTGGGCCGGCGTGGCGGATCGGTAGCAATTCAGCCACAAACCCGTTTTATGAAAGGAGATTGATGCTCTTACCGATTGGAAGGGCCGAAGAAAGAGCGCGCGTGACTTCAATCGTCGTCTACGCGCTCATCATCGCCAATGTTCTCGCCTTCCTGATGGAACTCGCCGGCGGAGACAGCTTTATCTCCGGCTACGCGGTCGTGCCCTGGGAAATCACGCATGGCGCCGACCTCACGCTCCCTGTTTTCATGCGCGGCGGCGGAATCATTCCGCAAGCGCCAGGCCCGACCCCGATCTACCTCACACTCATCACGGCGATGTTTATGCACAGCGGCTGGCTGCACATCGGAGGATTCCTGACGGGATTGGCGCTCTCGTTCTTCTGGCGGCGGAAAGAGGACATAGAAACAGGAGACATGGATTACTATAGGTCCAAATGAACCCTCTCAGGTTACACACGAAGACGACATTGCTCGCCCTGGCGATCACGCTGGCGATGCTGCTGGCGGTGTTGTTAGTCGTGAGCGTGCGAATGGTCAACCTGGTGCGCGAGAACGAAAAGGAACTGACGCGGCTGCAGGCGCTCAGCCTGGCCGAGCAGATCAGCCTCATGCCCACGCCGCGCGAACAGGACGACCTCGACCGCGCGGTTTCGCAGGCGCGAGGCGCGCGTCCCAATATGATCGCCATACGCGTGTGGGAACAGTCCGGCGACGCGCTGATTGAACGCGCCGCTTCCACCGACGGTTCCCCGGCCGAAGAGATTCCGGAAGAAGTGAGGGCCATGTTGCGCGGCGCCGCCGGCTCCGGAAGGGTCAGCGCGTTTCGTGACTACACTCTTCAGGAACAAACCGGGATTCATTATCACGTCTTCGCGCCGATCACGGAGCGAGGCCGCCTATACGGCGTGGCGGGGGTGACCGAACGCCTGGACAACATTCCGTCCATCGTCACGCGTTTCGCGCAAACGGCGTCGCTGCTGGCGCTCGTCGCTATCACTTTGACTACGGTGGCGATCTACGCGCTGTTTCGGCGCCTGGTCTACCGCCCGATGAGCGCATTGCTGAAGGCGATGTCGCGCGCCGAGACCGGTTCGCTTGACGTCGCTGTCCCGGCGCCGGCGCAGGACGAGTTCGGGCGCCTGGCGACGGGCTTCAACCGGATGATCGAACGTATCCGCGAACTGACCAGAGAGCGCGAGTTGCGGTCCCAACGGCTCGAATCTCTGGGCGCGCTCACCAGCGGCATCGCACATGATCTCAACAACATCCTCTCTCCGCTCTCGATTTCGACCTTTTTGCTGCGCTCGAAAGCCTCCGACCCGAGCGCGCAGGAGACGCTCGACACGATGGAAGAGGTCATCGAGCGGGGCGGCCAACTGGTAAAACAGGTGCTCTCCTTCGCCAGAGGCGTGGAAGGCGACCGCGTCCAGGTTGATCTCAAACGAGTGTTGCGCGATGTGATCGGCATCTTGAAGGAGACGCTTCCGAAATCGATCGAGATCAAATACGTCGTGGCCGAGTCGGTCGGCGCGGCGCTCGTCAACCCGACGCAATTGAGCCAGGTGTTGATGAACCTCTGCGTCAACGCGCGCGACGCCATGCCTCAAGGGGGGCGGCTGGAGATATCTGTTGAAAGCGAGCGACTCGACGAATATTACGCGCAACTCGAGCCGGAGGCGAAACCGGGGCGGTACGTGATGATCTCGGTCAGAGACACCGGGGCGGGCATTCCGCAGCAAATTATTGATAGAATCTTCGACCCGTTCTTCACGACGAAAGAGCAAGGCAAAGGCACGGGGCTGGGGTTGTCGACGAGCCTGGGCATCGTGCGCAGTCACGGCGGCTTCATCAACGTCTACAGCGAACCAGGAGCCGGGGCGCTCTTTAAGGTCTACCTGCCCGCGCTCGACGACGGGCCCGAGGCGACGGAGTTGGAAGAACAACCCGAACCGCCCGCGGGCGCCGGCGAATTGATCCTTGTGGTGGACGACGAAGAGCCGATCCGCCGCGTCACGCGCGGCATGCTCGAAGCGTTCGGCTACCGTGTGGTCACGGCTTCCGACGGCGGCGAAGCGTGCGCGGTTTATCGTCAGAAGCGTGACGAGATCAGCGCCGTGCTGACCGATATGATGATGCCGGTGATGGACGGCGCCGCGTTGATCGCCGAACTGCGCCGCCTTAACCCGCTTCTGCCGATCGTCGCCAGTAGCGGCCTGACGGAAGCCGGCAAGGAGGAACAGGCGCGAGGTCTGGGCGCGCGGAATTTTTTGTCGAAGCCGTACACGTCGGCGAGTCTGTTGTGGGCGCTGCGCGAGTCGCTGCGGGGATGAATAGCCACAGAGCACACAGAGCACACAGAGGGCACAGAGAACATAATCATTTCTCTGTGTTCTCTGTGACCTCTGTGGCTAACAATCTTCATCCATTTGAAAATCGGTATTCTTACGAAAGGAGCGGCGATTTCTCTCCGCCTAAGCCTGAAGGGCATGGGCGGAGTATCTTCGCCGAAGGAGATGAAACGCATTTTGGTAATTGACGACGACCGGGCGTCACTCGGCCTTTTGCGAGAGTTGTTCAAATCGCAGGGCTGGCATGCCGAAACGGCGCAGACGCCGGAGCGGGCGCTGGAGCTGACGTCGCGCGAAAAGTTCGACCTGCTGTTGACCGACATCAATCTGGAAGCGGAAATGACGGGTATCGATATATTGCGGCGATTACGGGACTCCTGCCCTGTGATTTTGATAACGGGGTACGGCGCGCTCGACACCGCGGTCACCGCCGCGCGCGAAGGCGCGTGGGACATCGTTTCCAAACCGTTCAAGCCGCAGGAGCTGATCTCGCTGGTGCGGCGCGCGCTCGAGAGCAAATCGCCGGAGGCCGAGGAAAGCTCCGAACCGCCTGACGATTGCGCGGGAATGGTCGGTCGCTCGCCCGCGATGCTCGAACTCTATAAACAGATCGCGCGCGTCGCGCCGTCGCGTTCGACTGTGCTGATCGTCGGAGAATCGGGCACGGGCAAGGAGCTCGTCGCGCGCTCGATTCACCAGCACAGCGCCCGCCCGAAAGGCCCGTTCGTTCCCGTCAACTGCGGGGCGCTGACCGAATCCTTGCTCGAAGCCGAACTATTCGGCTACGTGAAGGGCTCGTTTACGGGGGCGGTCGCGGACCGCAAGGGGTTGTGGGAAGAGGCCGAAAACGGAACCCTCTTTCTCGACGAGGTCGGGGAGACCTCTCCGGCGATGCAGGTCAAACTGTTGCGCGCCTTGCAGGAGAAAGAAATTCGCCGCGTCGGCGCGACCAAAAACATCAAAGTCAACGCCCGTGTGGTCGCGGCCACCAACCGCGACCTCGAGAAAGAGGTCGAGGCGAAACGCTTCCGCGAAGATTTGTTCTATCGCCTGAGCGTCGTCACCTTGCGCGCGCCCGCCTTGCGCGAGCGTCGAAGCGACATCCCGCTGCTGGCCGAGAGGTTTTTGCGCGGAGCGGCGGAGAACGCCGGGCGCGGGCCGCTGAAATTCTCCGAAGAGACGGTCAAGACGCTGGTCGCCTATGACTGGCCCGGCAACGTGGACGGTGGTAGGCGGCAATCGAACGAACGCCGCTTCAGTAATGGCGATTGACCGGCGCACGCTTTACCGAATGACCGAGCGGTTCGGAATCCGGTAATAGTGTCAAAACATACGAGAAAATAATGAACCCTCTTTGTTCCGAACAAAATCAGGACAACCAGGATTGGTACATCCAACCGCAGAGGTCGCAGAGGTACGCAGAGAAAGACCTGTCTTTCTCGCCCTCTGCGCGCCTTTGCGTCCTCCGCGGTTGGCGCGGTTGGACTATTTGTACTAATGTTACGTGGTCTGATTTAGAAAGCATTCGCAAAGTTATTAACCTATATGTTCTTTTGCGCAAGATCGGTCTGGTATGCGCGCTGTTCTTTGCGTCTCCCACAGTTCACGCCCAAGACGGCGATTGGCCACAGTTCCGCGGGCCGAACTCGAACCCCGTTGGAGCCCATACGCGGCTGGCCGAACGCTGGTCGAAGACCGAGAATGTGGAGTGGTCGCAAGAAATCCCGGGGCGCGGGTGGTCGTCGCCTATAGTGACCGGCGGTAGGGTGTACGTGACCACCGTAACGACGGAGGGTAAATCGAAGCCGCCACAGATCGGGACGGAATATAGCAACGAGTACGCCGCGGAGTTGCTAAAACAGGGACTCCCGATGGAGCAGGTGCTGGAGCGTGTGACGGAGCGGGACATCGAACTGCCGAAAGAGGTGATGCTCCACTACTTTCTCTATTGCATGAATCTGAAGAGCGGCAAGGTGGAGTGGCAGAAAGAGTTTTACACGGGGCGGCCGTCGGGCGGGCGTCACCGCAAGAACAGCTTCGCCTCGGAGAGTCCTGTGACCGATGGAAAGTTCGTTTACGTTTATGTGGCGAATCTGGGGTTATGGGCGTTTGACGTGAAGGGGAAGCAGGTGTGGACGACGCCGCTCGAAGCGAACCCGATTTACCTCGACTTCGGGACGGGGAGTTCGCCGGCGCTGGCGGGAAATCTGCTGGTGATCGTGAACGATAACGAGAAGCAGCAGTACATCGCGGCGTTCGACAAGCAAACGGGCAAGCCGGCCTGGCGCACAAATCGAGACATCGGCGGCAAGGGGCAACCAGCGCAGCGGTCCGGCTGGGCGACTCCTTTTGTTTGGCGGCACACGCTGCGCGCCGAGATCGTGGCGGTGGGACCGGGAGAGGTCGTGAGTTACGACCTGGCTGGGAAAGAATTGTGGCGCATGTCAGGAATGGCGGCGACGCCGATTCCCATGCCCTTCGCTTACGACGGACTGCTGTATATTGACGGCGGGCGAGGACGGCCATTGTTCGCGCTCCGTCCCGGCGCGGCGGGTGACATTTCGCTTAAAACAGATGAGACCTCGAACGAGTATGTGGTTTGGTCGCAGACGCGCGGCGGAACTTATCTGCCGTCGCCTGTGGCCTACGAGGGAGCGGTATATGCGCTGACCGAGACTGGCATCTTGAGTCGCTATGAAGCCAAGACCGGAAAGCTGACTTACCGGACGCGGATTGACACGGCGGCGACGGCTTTCACGACCTCGCCCTGGGCCTATAACGGCAAGCTGTTCTGCCTGAGCGAGGAGGGCCAGACGTTCGTGATCGCAACGGGCGAGCGGTTCCAGTTATTGCACGTGAATGAACTGGATGACATGGCGCAGGCGTCGCCGGCGCTGGTGGGAGAGCGCCTGTTGATACGGACGGAGCGTCGGGTGTATTCGATCCGCCGCGGAAGATAAGCGTGCGATAGGAAGCGGCGCGGCGTGTGGCGCAATTCAGGGTTACGACCCAAGTAACCATCGATTGTGATCTTATCCAACCTATGAATTGAGCAGGTGGACGGATGGAAGAAACTGAAGGCGGCGCCGAGGCGTCGAGTGAGGTTGATTATTGCTGTTCATTGAGCCCGCCGGCGCGCTAGCCTAGATATTCTAAGGAAGGCTTTGCGCTAGTTAATATCACGATTCTGCTTACTAATATTGCCTCAAATGGCCATTTTTAGCGCCTAAAATAGTCAAGCCAACTTTCTCTCCCCTTGACATTCGAAGTGAACCCAGCCAAACTCCGCTCCGACGTTTATCCGTCAGACTTTCATCAAAAGGACATCGTAATATGACCAAGGTCGACATACTCCAGGGGACGCTCGATATGCTAGTCCTTAAGACGCTCAGTAATGACCCGATGCACGGCTTCGCCATCGCCCTGCGCATCCGCCAGCTCACCGACGAGGTGATTCAGATCGGCGAGGGATCACTCTACCCAGCGCTCTACAGGATGGAGCTGAAGGGGTGGATCAAGGCCGAATGGGGAGTGACGGAGAACAACCGGCGGGCCAAGTACTACAAACTGACGAGGACGGGGCGCAAACAGTTGGAGGGCGAAGTCTCCTCCTATAACCGGCTGACTGAGGCCATCGCCAAGGTGCTGCAAACCGCTTAGCCGAAAAGTGAGGCCGCGCGTGATGAACAGACTTTTGCAATATCTTTTCCAATTTGTTTCGCAACTCTGGCGCCGACTGCTTTCGCTGCTGCGCCGGGGAAGATACGAGCGCGAGATGGAGGAGGAGATGCGCTTCCATCTCGAAATGCAGATCGAGCAGAACCTGGCGTCCGGGATGGCGGCGGAAGAAGCGCATTATGCCGCCCGGCGACAATTCGGCAATCAAACCTGGCTGAAGGAGGTGAGCCGCGAGATGTGGAGTTTGAGGTTTATCGAGACGCTGATTCAGGACCTGCGCTACGGCGCGCGAACGTTGGTGAAGAATCCCGGCTTCACTTTGCTTGCCGTGCTGACCCTGGCGTTGGGCATCGGCTCGACCACCACCATCTTCAGCGCGATCCAGAACATTTTGCTGGACCCGTTCCCCTACAAGGATGCGCATCAAGTGGTCACCATCCAGATTCACGATACGAGCAGCAGCCGTCCGGGCGGACGCAGTTGGTTCCAGTCGCCGGAATTCCTCGATTACCAGGAGCAGAGCCACGTGTTCGAAGAAGTCATCGGAGTCACCCTCGACGACGTTCTCTACGACAGTGGCGCCGGGATGGAGCAGTTCATTGGCGGCTATGTCACGCCCAACGCGTTCAGCTTCCTCGGTATGCCGGCGCAACTCGGTCGCGGCATAACGCCGGACGACGCCAGGCCGGGCGCGCCGCCGGTCTTCGTGATGGCCCACACACTGTGGGTCAAGCGATTCAACCAAGACCCGAGCATTCTGGGCAAGACTTTCACGCTCAACGGGACGCCGACGACGCTGGTCGGGATCATGCCGCCGCGCTTCATCTTTTATGCCGCAGACGTCTGGATCGTCCGGGCGATGGAGCGCGGCGACCCGCGCGCCAATCGCGATTACTGGATTTTCTTGGCGAAGCTGAAGCGCGGCGGCTCCGCCCACCAAGCGCAAACCGATATAGAGTTGATCGCGCGGCGGCTGGCGCAGGTCTATCCCGACAACTATCCCAAGAACTTTAGCGTTCAGATCGTCAGTTGGTTTGATAGCCTGTTCGGCCAGTTTCGCAAGGCGCTCTACACGATCGCCGCCGCCGTCGGCCTGTTGCTGCTGATCGCGTGCAGTAATGTGGCCAACATGCTGCTGGCGCGCGCGACGGCGCGGGAGAAAGAGATGGCGATTCGCTCCGCGGTGGGCGCCAGCAGGATGCGATTGGTCGGCCAATTGCTGACCGAGAGTTTGCTGCTTGCGTTCGGTGGAGCGGTCGTGGGATGTCTCTTCTCTTACGCCGGCATCAAGGGCCTGGAGCTGATGAGGTATGATAACTTCATCCCGGGTGAATCGCAGATTCGGTTAAACCTCGCCGCCCTACTATTCAGTTTGGGGACGGCGGTGATCACTGCCGCGCTTTTCGGCCTGGCGCCGGCGCTGCAAACGGTCAGAAAAGACCTGGTCGAGCCGCTGAAAGGCGCAGGCCCTGGCGCCGGCGGCGGCTTCAGGCGGGGGCGCATGCGGAGCGCGCTGGTGGTGTTCGAGGTGGCATTGTCGCTGATGTTGCTGTCGGGCGCGGGGTTGCTGGTACGCAGTTTCGTCAAATTGCAACAGATGGACCTGGGCTTCAATCCGGAAAACATCCTGTTTGCGCGCCTGCCGTTCCCTCGCGGCCAATACATCACGGCCGCCGAAAAACAGCGGTTTTACGAGCAACTGTTGCCACGGTTGCGCGCGCTGCCAGGTGTGGTGGCGGCGACCGAGACGATCACGATCCCGCCTTATGGCGGCATCGACAGCGACATAGACATCGTCGGGAAGACGCACACCGAGAAATGGCGGGGGATGTTCCAACTCTGTAGCGAAGGCTATTTCTCGACGCTGCAGTTGCGGACAATACTCGGCCGCACGCTCTCGGAAACAGAAGTACACGGCGCGCGCAAAGTCGCCGTCGTGAACCAGACGTTCGTGAACAAATTCCTCGGCAATGAATACCCGATCGGGCAAATGGTCAAAATCGATATGCTGGAGAGCATTCCCGATTCTCCGGTCAAAGACCCGGTCTTCGAAGTAATCGGCGTGATCTCGGACGCCAGGAATCAGGGCATCCAGGAGCCGCCGATGCCGGAAATGTTCGTGCCGTATACGATCACCGGCGCGTTTGACCGGGGAATTATGGTCAGGACTTCGGCGCCGCCGCTTTCGCTGCTCAACGACGTGCGGCGGGAAATCCGGGCTGTGGATCGCAGTGTCGCATTGACGCTAACCGGCAGTCTGGAAGATTTCCTGAAGCGGTACAGCTACGCCGAGCCGCGTTTCAGTCTGGTTCTGATGAGCGTCTTTGCGAGTGTCGGACTGGCGCTGGTGGCGCTGGGAGTATTCAGCGTGATCGCCTACACGGTCGCTCGGCAGACACACGAGATCGGCATTCGGATGGCGCTGGGCGCAGGCCGCGCGGACGTGGTGTGGATGGTTCTGCGTAGGGGATTGCAGTTGGTCGGGTTGGGCGTGGGCGTGGGATTGCTGGCGAGCTTCGCCGTGACGCGTGTAATTGCCAATCAGCTTTGGGGAGTGTCGCCGCGCGATCCGGTGACGCTGGGCGCGGCGGTGACCGTGGTGGCGCTGGCCGGCTTGGCGGCGTGTTATTTCCCGGCGCGGCGGGCGACAAAAGTGGATCCACTGGTAGCGCTTCGAGTCGAGTGAGGTCGCCAATGATGAACATTATTCTGCAACTCTGGCGCCGGCTGTTTTCGCTGCTGCGCCGGGGAAAATACGAGCGCGAGATGGAAGAGGAGATGCGCTTCCATCTCGACGCAACGTGACCTTCGCCACCCGCAGCCCACGCGCCGGCACGGAAGACTTGATGAACGAGATTCTGACAAAACCACAAACATGGCGATTAAACAAAAAGCCCCACACCGTACACGCAATTGCGAACAGCTCTAGTCGTTTTGCGATGGGAAAACAATTGGACTTTCCGTATCTGTGAACCTATTGTTTCCGGCATTCTCGTTCCCATGCATCAATTAAGCGCGCGGATCGTGACATGATCCGTGCACGCCGGCTACCCCGGAAATTGAGATAGGGCCTCGTTTTTTAAGAGTAAAACTTCCGGTTCTTCCTTTTTTGGGAAATTCGCCCCTTCATTTGGCAAGCTCAAATAATGTCCGCCAAGAACGACTCGATCAAATAGACCTCAGCGCGCTCCGTAATCGAGTTGAGTGAAATGGGGCCCGTCATCGATTTACTGTTTCACATGCTGCACAAATGTGCTATAAAAGCAACGACATAATAAGCAAATACTGGGAGATTGATGCTAGCTCTTGATTACATAGAAAAATGCGGTAAACAGTGGAACTTATAACCACATATTTCAACCAGCTCTCAATAATGATCAAGGCTCATAAAATCAGGCTCAATCCGACATCGGTACAGAAAACATATTTCTATCGCGCCTCCGGCGTCGCCCGCTTCGCCTGGAACTGGGCCTTGGATGAGTACAAGCGACGTAAAGCCGCCGGGCAGGAGATCGCTTGGAACGAGATCAAAATAGAGTTCCGGGCGAGGATCAAGACTGAATTTCCTTTTGTTCGAGAAGTCACGAAATGCGCCGCTGAAGTGGCGATCGCAGATCTTCGTCAGGCTATCAATACCTATTACAAGACAAGCGGACTGTGAAGCAGGAACTTTCCACGTTTTTCACGAGAAAGGTAGCAGGTTTATTTGTATGCGAGTAGTGACTAAGCGCTCAACTCTGACCGAGTTAGATACCGAGCTGGATCAAGAGAAGATGTCGAAATCGTTTTTTGCCGAACGAAGAGGATTCGTTGGAGGCAAGGCGCGAACGGCTGCTG
>WNGA01001720.1_pt1 | contig 33479 bp, 32 predicted proteins | sample 5400061 | NCBI WGS metagenome assembly WNGA01 (sample SAMN13153366, study PRJNA577476) | soil metagenome | isolation source: 100 cm soil or saprolite under grassland replicate 2 | place: USA:California | collected 2016-06-15 | reverse complement strand
CGCACCGGCCGCCGACACCGCACCGGCCGCCGACGCCGCACCGGCCGCCGACGCCGCACCGGCCGCCGACGCCGCGAAGGACACCACCCGCAGGTAGCGCCTCGCGGCACCCTGGGCGGGCTCAGGCCTTGCGGAGCCAGAACGTCAGGCCGAGGTCCTCCTCGCCGTGGGCGGGCAGGTCGGCCTCGGGGCGGCCGCGGATGACCGCGGTGGCGAGCACCTCCTCGGCGACGGCCGCCCCGTGCTCATCCAGCGCCTCGGCGACCTCTCCGGTGGCCTCCCACCACAGGCAGATCCGGTCGGAGATGTCCAGCCCGGAGGACTTGCGCGCCTCCTGCACCAGCCGCACCACCTCCCGCGCCAGGCCGGCCCGGCGCAGCTCGGGGGTGATGGTCAGGTCAAGCGCCACCGTCTCGCCGGCCTCGGTGGCCACCGACCAGCCGGTCCGCGGCGACTCGGTGAGCACCAGCTCAGCGGCGGTCAGGGTCACCGGCTCGCCGTCCACGTCCACCACGACCGACCCGCTCTCCCGCAGTGCCGCCGCCAGCGCGGCCGGGTCGGCGGCCGCCACCGCCGCGGCCACCGCCCTGGTCCCCGCGCCCAGCCGCCTGCCCAGCGCCCGGAAGTTCGGCTTCACGGTCACATCGACCAGGTCGCCGCCGGCCGCGGACAGCAGGTCCACGGCGGCCACGTTCAGCTCCTCGGCCACCTGCGCGCGCAGCTCCTCCGGTAGCGACGACCAGCCGGCCGCCCCGACCAGCGCCCGGGACAACGGCTGCCGGGTGCGTACCCCGGAGGCGGCCCGTGCCGCCCGGCCGGCCTCCACCAGGCGCCGCACCAGCGCCATCTGCGCGGCCAGCTCGTCGTCCACCAGCGAGCCGTCCACCGACGGCCAGCGGGCCAGGTGCACCGAGTCCGGCAACTGCTCCGAGGCCGGGGCGAACAGGCCCTCCCATACCGCCTCGGTGATGAACGGGGTGAACGGCGCCATCAGCAGGGTCAGCACGTACAGGCTCTCGTGCAGGGTGGCCAGCGCCGCCGGGTCGCCGGCCCAGAACCGGCGCCGCGACCGGCGGACGTACCAGTTCGACAGATCTTCCACGTACGCGGCGATCAGCCGGCCGGCGCGGGTGGTGTCGTAGCCCTCCAGCGCCGCGTCCACCTCGCGGGCCAGCCGGTGCGCCTCGGAGACCGCCCACCGGTCCAGCGCCGGCCGGTCGGCCAGGTCCGGGGCAGGGGTTTGATACGGCGCCCAGCCGGCGGCGTGCGCGTAGAGGGTGAGGAACGAGGCGGTGTTCCAGTACGTGAGCAGCACCTTGCGGACGATCTCCTCCAGCGCCGCGTGGCCGACCCGGCGCGGCGACCACGGCGAGCCCGAGGCGAGCATGAACCAGCGCACCGCGTCCGCCCCGTGCCGCTCCATCAGCGGGATCGGCTCCAGGATGTTGCCCAGGTGCTTGCTCATCTTCCGGCCGTCCTCGGCCAGAATGTGCCCGAGGCAGAGCACGTTCTCATACGACGAGCGCCCGAAGACCAGCGTGCCGACGGCCATCAGCGTGTAGAACCAGCCGCGGGTCTGGTCGATGGCCTCGCAGATGAACTGCGCCGGGTACGTCCGGGCCAGCTCCTCCTCCGAGCCGGGCAGGTGCGGGTACCCGATCTGCGCGAACGGCATCGACCCCGAGTCGTACCAGGCGTCGATCACCTCCGGCACCCGGCGCATCTCGGCCCCGCACGCGGTGCAGGCGAAGGTGACCTCGTCCACGAACGGGCGGTGCGGGTCCAGGCCGGACAGGTCGCGGCCGGCCAGCTCGCCGAGCTCCGCCCGGGAGCCCACCGCGACCAGGTGCCCGGACTCGCAGCGCCACAGCGGCAGCGGGGTGCCCCAGTACCGGCTGCGGGACAGCGCCCAGTCGACGTTGTTGTGCAGCCAGTCGCCGTACCGGCCGTGCTTGATGTGCTCGGGGTACCAGTTGGTGCGCTCGTTCTCGGCGAGCAGCTTGTCCTTGATCGCGGTGGTGCGGATGTACCAGGACGGCTGCGCGTAGTACATCAGCGGCGTGTGGCAGCGCCAGCAGTGCGGGTAGCTGTGCTCGTAGGGCAGGTGCCGGAACAGCAGCCCGCGCGCGCCCAGGTCGGCGACCAGCGCCTCGTCGGCCTTCTTGAAGAACACCCCGCCGACCAGCGGCAGGTCCGCCCGGAACCGCCCGTCCGGCCCGACCGGGTTCACCACCGGCAGCCCGTACGCGCGGCACACCGCGAGGTCGTCGGCGCCGAACGCGGGGGACTGGTGCACCAGCCCGGTGCCGTCCTCGGTGGTGACGTAGTCGGCCAGCACCACGTAGTGCGCGACCGGACCGAACTCGGCGGCGGGCACCAGGTCGAACGGCCGGGCGTAGCTGGTCCGCTCCAGGGCCCGTCCCGGCATGCGGGCCAGCACCTCGGCGCCCGGCCCGAGCACGGCGGTCAGCAGCGGCTCGGCCACCACGAAGGTGCCCTCGCCGGTCCTGGCCACCACGTAGGTCACGTCCGGGTGCACCGCCACCGCGGTGTTGGAGACCAGGGTCCACGGGGTGGTCGTCCAGACCAGCAGGTCAGCCTCGGTGGCCGCGGCCTCCGCCGGGACGGCCGGCCCCCAGGACGTGACCGGCAGGCGGACGTACACCGACGGGTCCACCACCGTCTCGTAGCCCTGCGCGACCTCGTGGTCGGACAGGCCGGTGCCGCAGCGCGGGCAGTACGGCGCGACCCGGTGGTCGGAGACCAGCAGGCCGGCGTCGTAGATCTGCTTCAGCGACCACCAGACGCTGTCCACGTACTCCGGCGCCATCGTCCAGTACGCCTGGGACAGGTCGACCCAGTAGCCCATCCGCGTCGTCAGCTCGGTGAACTCGCCCACGTGCCGGGTCACCGAGGCGCGGCACCGGGCGTTGAACTCCGCGATGCCGTACCGCTCGATGTCGTTCTTGCCGGAGAACCCCAGCTCCTTCTCCACCGCGAGCTCCACCGGCAGCCCGTGGCAGTCCCACCCGGCGCGCCGCTCGACGTGGTACCCCTTCATGGTCTTGAACCGGGGGAACACGTCCTTGAACACGCGTGCCTCGACGTGGTGCGTGCCGGGCGTGCCGTTCGCGGTCGGCGGCCCCTCGTAGAACACCCAGGGCGGCTCGTTCGCGGTCTGCTCCAGGCTGCGCTGGAACACCTTGCGCTGGGCCCAGCGCTCCAGCACCTCGTGGTCCAGCCGAGGCAGGTCGACGTGCGCGGGCAGCGGGGTGAGCGCTCGGGGACGGTCGGGCTCGGTCACTTCTCTCCTCCGGCAAAGTCAGGTCGCCCAAGTAGGGCTGCCTTGCGCGGAGGGACGACGGTGGCCGCCGCGGTACCACCCTCCTTGGCGGCCGGTGGTGGCGCCGCCCTCTCGTGTGTGCGTCCGGTTCTACTGAGGCGGGCCAGCCGCCCGTTCTTCCGGGGCTCAGGGGTGATCTTCACGCCGGCCAGGCCCACCGGGCTTCCACCGTCCCCGGCTCGCTCTCGGCTGCGTCCCGCGCTACTCGTCCCGTCAACGCCGTCCCGCGATGGTACCGTGCTTTCCCTAGCGCCTGGACCTACGGTCGGCGCACCGCCTCCGGCTGGGGGAGGGCTGGGCCTACTGCGGCTGGGGACGCCGGCGGCCTTCAAAGGCTCGTGTCCCGACCCGCCGCCCGGACGCTGCCGACCTGCGGCGCCTCCCGCGGCCCCGCCCGGCCACCGCGTGCGCGACCTGCGCATGCCTGACCTGCGGCGTTCCCGGCCTGCGGCAGCGCCACCCTGGGAGGATGGCGCGGTGCAGGAGCTGCGCGTGCCGATCCGGGTCCGGCCGGGCTCCGCCCACCCGCGGGTGGGTGGGGCGTACGACGGGCCGCGGGGGCGCGCTCTGGTGGTGGCGGTGGCGGCGCGCGCGGTGGACGGGAAGGCCACCGAGGCGGCGCTGCGGGCGGTGGCCGAGGCGCTGGAGGTACCCCGCCGGGCGGTCACCCTGGTGGCCGGCGCCGCCAGCCGGGACAAGCTCGTCGCGGTCGCCGGCCCGCCGGGGGCCGTGTCCGCGCGGCTGGCCGGCCTGCTGGACAGCCCCCGGTGATGGATGTCCCGCCGGAGGCGGCCCTGCTGGTGGGCGCCGTGGTGGTGCTGGTCGGTGCGCTCGCGGTGCGGTTGGCGTACCGGTTCGGGCTGCCCAGCCTGCTGCTGTACCTGGCCATCGGCGTGCTGCTCGGCGAGGACGTCATCGGGCTGCGGTTCGACGACGCCGACCTGGCCCGGCTGCTCGGCCTGTGGGCGCTGGTGCTGATCCTGGCCGAGGGCGGCCTGACCACCCGCTGGTCGGCGGTCCGCGACGCGGTACCGCTCGCGGTGGTGGCCGCCACGGTCGGCGTCGCGATCTCGACCGCGGTGGTCGGCGCGGCGGCGGTGGTGCTGCTGCACCTGGACTGGCGGACGGCGCTGCTGCTCGGCGCGGTGGTGTCCTCCACCGACGCGGCGGCGGTGTTCTCCACGCTGCGCCGGCTCACCCTGAGCCGCCGGCTGATCGCCACGCTGGAGTTGGAGTCCGGCTTCAACGACGCGCCCGCGGTGATCATGGTCGTGCTGCTGTCCGGCAGCACCGCGTTCGACGGGCCGGGGCCGGTGTTCGCGGCGCTGGCGCTGATGGGCTACGAACTGGCCGCGGGCGCGGTGGTCGGGGTGGCCACCGGCTGGCTGGGCGTGCAGGTGCTGCGCCGCTCCGCCCTGCCGGTGGCGGGGCTGTACCCGCTGGCCACGGTCGCGTTCACCGTTGTCTCGTTCTCGGTCGCGACGTTGGTGCATGCGTCCGGGTTCATCGCGGTCTACCTGGCCGGCCTGGTGCTCGGCAACTCGCACCTGCCGCACCGGCAGGCCACCCTGGGGTTCGCCGAAGGGCTGGCCTGGCTGGCCCAGATCGGCCTGTTCGTGCTGCTCGGGCTGCTGGTCACCCCGCACAGCCTGGGGGCGGCGGTGGTGCCCGCGCTGGTGATCGGGGCGGCGCTGCTGCTGCTGGCCCGACCGGCCTCGGTGCTGGTCTCGGCGGTCTGGTTCCGGATGTCGTGGCGGGAGCAGGCGTTCCTGTCCTGGGCCGGGCTGCGCGGCGCGGTACCCATCGTGCTGGCCACCATCCCGGTGACCGCCGGACTGCCGGGCGGGCGTCGGCTGTTCGACATCGTCTTCGTGCTGGTCGTGGTGTTCACCCTGGTGCAGGGCACCTCGCTGCCGCTGGTGGCGCGGCCGCTCGGCCTGGTCGAGTCGGACCAGACCACCGAGATCGACGTGGAGTCGGCGCCGCTGGAGGAGCTCGGCGCGGACCTGCTGCAGCTCCGGATCCCACCCGGCTCGCGGCTGCACGGGGTGTACGTGGACGAGCTGCGGCTGCCACCGGAGGCGGTGGTGTCGCTGCTGGTCCGCGACGGGCACGCCCTGGTGCCCGGGTCCAACACCCGGCTGGTGCGCGGCGACCAGTTGCTGGTGGTGGCCGGCGGACGTTGCCGGGACGCGGTCGAGCGGCGGCTGCGGGCGGTCAGCCGGGCCGGCCGGCTGGCCCGGTGGTACGGCGAGACGGGGGAGCCGCTCGGGCACTGACCGCCGCGGTGCCGCTGTGGGCACGTTTTGTCGTTGCCGCGCGTTACGGTGGCGCGGCATTGTGTCGGAACGTATCCTGTGCGCCACCTCAGATCTTGTCCAAAGGGCGGGTCGGACCTCATGGGTCCGGTCCGCTCGCGGATTCGAACGCCGAGGTCGAGCGCAGCGGGGCGGCGGGGGCGTTGAGGCGAGGGGGCTGTCAGTGCCGCGAGCTGTGCGGCCGTGACCGGGGGGCGAAGGGCGGTGGACAACCATGGCGAAGAGTGCCTCGGCAACCCCGGCGAAGGCGGCCGCCCCGGCCAAGGCCACCGGAGCGAACCAGTCGGCCAAGGCCGCCCCGGGCTCGGCGGCCAAGAAGGCGGCGCCCGCCAAGCGGCCGCCACCGGCCGCGGGCAAGGACGCCGCGAAGGCGCCGGCCAAGGTGACCGCCGACAAGGCCGCTCCCGCCGGGACGGCGTCCGCCAAGGCCACCCCCGCAGGGGGCGCTCCCGCCAGGACGGCGTCCGCCAAGGCGACCCCGGCAAGGGCCGCTCCCGCCAGGACGGCGTCCGCCAAGGCGACCCCCGCAAGGGCCGCTCCCGACAAGGCCCATCCCGACAAGGCCCATCCCGACAAGGCCGCTCCCGCCGGGACGGCGGCGAGGAAGGCCCCACCCGCCACAACCCGAGGGCCGGCCAAGACCGAGCCGGCCGCCGCCAGGAAGACGACCGCAAGAAAGGCCAGCGCTGTGACCAAGACCACTTCCCCACCGGTGCCGGCCGGGACGGACTGGAGCGCCAGCGAGCTGGCCGAGGTCCGCACCGAGCTGCAGGCTCAGCTCGCCGACCTGCGAGCGGAGTACGACCACGCCATCGCCGAGCTGAACGACATGCAGAACTTCAGCCGGGACGGTGCCGGCGACGACCAGGCGGACACCGGGACGAAGACCTTCGAGCGCGAGCAGGAGCTGTCCATCGCGCACAACCGGCTGGACCTGATGACGCAGGTCGAGCACGCCATAGACCGGATCAACTCGGGCACGTACGGCGTGTGCGAGGGCTGCGGCAAGCCGATCGCCAAGGCCCGCCTGCAGGCGTTCCCGAGCGCAACGCTGTGCGTGGAGTGCAAGCAGCGGGAGGAGCGGCGCTGACCGGCCCGGCCGGCCGGCCGTCCCTGGCGTGCGGAGCCCGGTCCGCCATCCACGCGGACCGGGCTCGGTGCGGGTGCCGGCCAGGAAGGACAATGGCCGGGTGACAGACACCGCCAAGGGCAGCTCCGCCGCCGACGCCACCACCGACACCGCCGCGGCGGCCGCTCCGGACGGGGCCGTCCGCGCGCAGACAGTCGCCGACAGGGCCGCCTCCGCGCAGGCCGTCTCCGGGGACGCCGTCTCCGCGCAGGCCGTAGCGCAGGCTGTCTCCGGGCAGGCTGTCTCCGGGCAGGCCGCCGCCGCGGACGCCGCGCCCGCGGACGCGGCGGACCGGGCGGCCACCGACCCGGGCGCCGGGCCCGGGGATGCCGGGGTCGGGGCGGCCGGGCTCGGGGAGGCCGGGCCCGGGGAGGCCGCGCCCGGCGCCGGCGGGCCGGCCGGCCGGCGCCGGATCGGGCTGCTGGCCGCCGTGGCCGCGCTCGTGCTGACCGCCGACCTGGTGTCGAAGATCATCGTGGTGGCCACCTTGTCCGACCGCCCCCCGGCCAGGCTGCTCGGCGGGCTGGTGTACCTGGTCGAGGCGCGCAACGCCGGGGCCGCCTTCTCCTTCGCGCAGGGTGCCACCGTGCTGTTCACCGCCATCGCGGCACTGGTCATCGTGGTCATCCTGCGCACCGCGTCCCAGCTCCGCTCGCTGCCCTGGGCGGTGTGCCTCGGGCTGATCCTCGGCGGCGCCGCGGGCAACCTGGCCGACCGGGTGTTCCGCTCGCCCGGGCCGCTGCGCGGGCGGGTGGTGGACTGGATCAGCGTGCTCGACCCGGCCGGCCAGGTGTGGCCGGTGTTCAACCTGGCCGACTCCTCGATCGTGGTCGGCGGGGTGCTGGCCGTCCTGCTGGCGTCCGCCGGGTTCGAGCTGACCGGCACCCGGGCCCGCCGCGGGCGATGACCGGAGGCGACTACCGCGGGCTGCCGGTGCCCGACGGGCTGGACGGGCTGCGCGCCGACGCCGCGCTGGCCCGGCTGTTCGGGTTCTCCCGCAGCACCGCCGCCGGGCTGGTCGAGTCCGGCGACGTGCTGCTGGACGGCGCCGCGGTGGCCAAGTCCGACCGGGTGCACGCCGGGGCGTGGCTGGAGGTCACGCTGCCACCCCCGGCGGCGGCGCCCACCGCGGACCCCACCCCGGTCGAGGGCCTGACCGTGCTGTACGCCGACGACGACCTGGTGGTGGTGGACAAGCCGGTCGGGGTGGCCGCGCACCCGAGCCCCGGCTGGGACGGCCCGACCGTGATCGGCGGGCTGGCCGCGATGGGGCACCGGGTCTCCACCTCCGGCGCGGCCGAGCGGCAGGGCGTGGTGCACCGGCTGGACGCGGGCACCACCGGGCTGATGGTGGTGGCCAAGAGCGAGCGGGCGTACACCGACCTGAAGGAGCAGTTCCGGGAGCGGGCGGTGGACAAGCGGTACCACGCGCTGGTGCAGGGCCACCCGGACCCGTCCCGGGGCACCATCGACGCGCCGATCGACCGGCACCCCCGGCACGACTGGAGGTTCGCCGTCGTGGCCGGCGGCAAGCCGAGCGTCACCCACTACGACACCGTGGAGGCGTTCCGCGCGGCCAGCCTGCTGGACGTGAAGCTGGAGACCGGCCGTACCCACCAGATCCGGGTGCACATGTCCGCGGTCCGGCACCCGTGCGTCGGCGACCTGACCTACGGCGCGGACCCGACGCTGGCCGCCCGGCTGGGCCTGACCCGGCAGTGGCTGCACGCCCGCGCGCTCGGCTTCCGGCGCCCCGACGGCCGGTGGCTGGAGCTGGTCAGCGAGTACCCGGACGACCTGGCCGCCGCGCTGGAGCGGGTGCGGGCGGAGTCGTGACCAACCCCGCGGCCGGTGCCGAGCTGCACGGTCCGGCGCTGCTGGCCGGCGTGCTGCTGCTGGCGCACCTGGTGGTCGGCCAGCCGCTGATCGGGCGGTGGAGCCAGCGGCGGTTCGCGCGGGCGCTGCGCCGCGACCCGGACGCCCGGCTGCGGCGGTACCGCCGGACCGCGGCGCTGGAGTGGCTGCTGGCCGCGCTGGCCCTGCTGCTGGTCGCCGCCGCGCCGGGGCTCACCCTGGCGCAGCTCGGCGTGCGGCCGCCCGGGCTGGACGGCTCGGCCGGTGCGTTCACGGTGGGCAGCGTGTCCGGGCTGGTGGCCACCGTGGCGGTGTTCGCGGTGGTGCGCCGCCGGCTGCACCTGGCCCCGTCGGCACAGCCCGTGGCACCCGAACCGGTGCTGGCGCTGCTGCCGCGCACCCTCCGTGAGCGGCGGTCGTTCGCCGCGCTGGCCCTGACGGCGGGCTGCTGCGAGGAGGTGCTGTACCGCGGGCTGTTCGTCGCGGTCGGCACCGCGCTGGTGTCCGGGCTCGGGCCACTGACCGCGGTGGCCGCCTCGGCGGTGGCGTTCGGGGTGGCGCACCTGTACCAGGGCCCGTGGGGCATGCTCAGCACCGGCGTGCTCGGCGGCTGCCTGGCCGTCCTCTACGTCGGCACCGGGAGCCTGCTGCTGCCGGTGTGCTACCACGTGCTGCTCGACCTGCGGGTGCTGCTGCTGCCGATCCCGGGTGCCTCCGGCCGGCACGCGGCCGGTGGCCGGACAGGAGGAGACGGTGCCCGGCACAGAGCCTGACTTCGCGCCCGCGGCGCCTGGGCCTGACTTCGCGCCCGGGGCGCCTGGGCCTGACTTCGCGCCCGCGGCGCCGGGGCCTGAGTCCGCGCCCGCGGCGCCGGGGCCTGAGTCCGCGCCCGGGGCGCCTGGCCCTGATTTCGCGCCCGCGGCGCCGGGGTCTGAGTCCGTGCCCGGGGCGCGGAGGCATGACGTGGGACCCCACCTGGTCCGCCGGCCGGTCCGCGACGAGGACTCCGCGGCCCTGATCGCCCTGATCGCCGGCTGCTGGTCCGAGTATCCCGGCTGCGTGCTCGACGTCGACGCCGAGGAGCCCTGGCTGCGCTCGCCGGCGACCGCGTACGCCGGCACCGGCGGCGCGATGTGGGTGGTGCAGCGCGACGGCGCGGGGGACGGCACCGTGCTGGCCTGCGTCGGGCTGATGCCGCACGGCGGGCACGCCGAGCTGAAGAGCCTGTACGTGGCCAGGGCGGGGCGCCGGCAGGGCCTCGGCGGGCGGCTGGTGGCGCTGGTGGAGGCCGAGGCGGTGGCCCGCGGCGCAACGACGGTCGAGCTGTGGTCGGACACCCGGTTCGCCGACGCGCACCGGCTGTACGAGCGGCTCGGCTACCTGCGCACCGGCCGGCGGCGTGAGCTGCACGACCTGTCGAACACCACCGAGTACCACTTCGCCAAGCCGGTCGGCTGACCGGACCATCGGCCGCTGGCCCGCACAGACCAGTGACTACGCCATGGCAGGATCGTCGGGTTGCGGCCGCCGGCGTCCGGGGAGCAAGGTCCCGCGGCCAGTTCCGACCCGGTGGGCGCGGCGGGTCGGGAACTGTCAGACTCGGTTGGTACAACTGAGGCCGACCTTCCCCCCGCGCCCGAACCAACCGGAGGTTGCGCCGTGCCCGACTCGTTCGTGCACCTGCACGTGCACACCGAGTACTCGATGCTCGACGGGGCGGCCCGGCTGAAGGACCTGTTCGCCGAGACCGGGCGGCTGGGCATGCCGGCGCTGGCGATGACCGACCACGGCAACCTGTTCGGTGCGTTCGACTTCCACACCCAGGCCACCGCGGCCGGGATCACCCCGATCATCGGCATCGAGGCGTACGTCGCGCCCGACTCGCGGTTCCGGCGCGAGCCGGTGTTCTGGGGGGACCCGGGGCAGCGCGAGGACGACGTGTCCGCCACCGGCTCGTACACCCACCTCACGCTGCTGGCGATGGACGCCGAAGGCCTGCGCAACCTGTTCACCCTCGCCTCCCGGGCGAGCCTGGAGGGCAACTACCGCAAATGGGCCCGGATGGACCGCGAGCTGCTGGCCGAGCACTCCCGCGGGCTGCTGGCCACCACCGGCTGCCCGTCCGGGGAGGTGCAGACCAGGCTGCGGCTCGGCCAGCCCGAACAGGCGCGCCAGGCCGCGGCGGACCTGCGGGACATCTTCGGCCCGGACAACTTCTTCTGCGAGGTGATGGACCACGGCCTGTCCATCGAGCAGCGGGTGCGTGCCGGGCTGGCCGACCTCGCCGCCGACCTCGCTCTGCCGTACCTGGCCACCAACGACCTGCACTACACCTCGGCGGCCGACGCCAAGGCGCACGAGGTGCTGCTCTGTGTGCAGACCGGCGCCACCATGGCCGACCCGAAGCGGTTCAGGCTGGACGGGGAGGACTACTACCTCAAGTCGCCGGCCGAGATGCGGCAGGTCTGGCGGGAGCTGCCGCAGGCGTGCGACAACACCCTGGCGGTCGCCGAACGGGTCGGTTCGTACGCGGAGGTCTTCGCCGACCGGAACCTGATGCCGCGATTCCCGGTGCCGGCCGGGCACACCGAGGAGTCCTGGCTGCGGGCCGAGGTGGACCGCGGCCTGGCCCGCCGGTTCCCCGCCGGGGTGCCCGAGCGGCACGCCCGGCAGGCGGCGTACGAGCTTGACGTGATCTGCCAGATGGGATTCCCCGGGTACTTCCTGGTGGTCGCCGACCTGGTGCGGTACGCGCAGGAGAACGGGATCCGGGTGGGGCCGGGGCGCGGCTCGGCGGCCGGGGCGGTGATCGCCTGGGCGCTGGGCATCACCGAGCTGGACCCGCTGGCGCACGGGCTGGTGTTCGAGCGGTTCCTCAACCCCGATCGCATCTCGATGCCCGACATCGACATGGACTTCGACGAGCGCCGGCGCGGCGACATGATCCGGTACGCCACGGAGAAGTACGGCGAGGAGCGGGTCGCGCAGATCATCACCTACGGCACGATCAAGGCCAAGCAGGCGGTCAAGGACTCGGCCCGGGTGCTCGGCTTCCCGTTCTCGGTCGGGGAGAAGATCACCAAGGCCATGCCGGCCGCGGTGATGGGCAAGGACGTCCCGCTGTCCGGGATCTTCGACCCCGAGCACAGGCGGTACGGCGAAGCGGTGGAGTTCCGCACGCTGTACGAGGCCGACCGCGAGGTCAAGCAGGTGGTGGACACCGCCCGCGGGCTGGAGGGGCTCAAGCGGCAGTGGGGCGTGCATGCGGCCGGGGTGATCCTGTCCGCGCGCCCGCTGACCGAGGTCCTGCCGATCATGAAGCGGGAGCAGGACGGCGCCATCATCACCCAGTGGGACATGGGCGCGTGCGAGTCCATGGGCCTGCTCAAGATGGACTTCCTGGGCCTGCGCAACCTCACCGTGCTGGACGACTGCCTGGCCTCGATCAAGGACAACCGCGGCGGCACGGTGGTGCTGGAGGAGCTGCCGCTGGACGACCGGGCCACCTACGAGCTGCTGTCCCGGGGCGACACCCTCGGGGTGTTCCAACTCGACGGCGGGCCGATGCGGGCGCTGCTGCGGTCGATGGCCCCGGACAACTTCGAGGACATCTCCGCCGTGGGCGCGCTCTACCGGCCCGGCCCGATGGGGGCCAACTCGCACAACGAGTACGCCGACCGCAAGAACGGCCGCAAGCCCGTCGTCCCGATCCACCCCGAGCTGGCCGAGCCGCTGGAGGACATCCTCGGCGACACCTACGGCCTGATCGTCTACCAGGAACAGGTCATGGCGATCGCGCAGAAGCTGGCCGGGTACTCACTCGGCAAGGCGGATCTGCTCCGCCGCGCGATGGGCAAGAAGAAGAAGGAGATCCTGGACAAGGAGTTCGAGCCGTTCGCCGCGGGCATGAGGGCGAACGGGTACTCCGACAGGGCGATCAAGATGATCTGGGACATCCTGGTCCCGTTCTCCGACTACGCCTTCAACAAGGCGCACTCCGCCGCGTACGGCGTGGTGTCGTACTGGACGGCGTACCTCAAGGCGAACTACCCGGCCGAGTACATGGCCGGGCTGCTGACCAGCGTGAAGGACGACAAGGACAAGAGCGCGGTCTACCTGAACGAGTGCCGCCGGATGGGCATCAAGGTACTGCCCCCGGACGTGAACTCCTCGGAGTCGAACTTCACCCCGGTCGGCTCCGACGTGCGGTTCGGGCTGTCCGCGATCCGCAACGTGGGCGCCAACGTGGTGGCCTCGATCGTGCGGACCCGCAAGGAGAAGGGCAAGTACGTCGACTTCTCCGACTTCCTGCGCAAGGTCGAGCCGGTCGCCTGCAACAAGAAGGTGGTCGAGTCGCTGGTGAAGGCCGGCGCGTTCGACTCGCTCGGGCACCCCCGGCGCGGCCTGCTGGTGGTGCACGCCGAGGCGGTGGACGCGATCATGGACACCAAGCGGGCCGAGGCGGTGGGCCAGTTCGACCTGTTCGGCGACATCGAGGACACCGAGGTCGGCTCCGCATTCGACGTGGCTGTGCCACCGGGGGAGTGGGACAAGGCGCAGCTCCTCGCGTTCGAGCGGGAGATGCTGGGGCTGTACGTCTCGGACCACCCGCTGTACGGGGTGGAGCACGTGCTCGCCCAGGTGGCGGACACCTCGGTCGCGGCGCTGCAGACCGAGCAGGTGGAGGACGGGCACAACGTCACGGTGGCCGGCATCCTGTCCAGCGTGTCGCGGCGGGTGAACAAGGCCGGCGCGCCGTGGGCGCAGGCGGTGCTGGAGGACCTCGAGGGCAGCGTCGAGGTGCTGTTCTTCCCGGCCACCTACGCCCAGGTGGGGATCAACCTGGCCGAGGACGCCATCGTGGTGGTCCGCGGCCGGGTGGACAAGCGGGAGGACCAGGCCAAGCTGATCGCCTCCGAGCTGTCGGTGCCGGACCTGACCGCGCACACGAACGGAGGCCCGCGCGGGCCGGTCAAGGTGTCGCTGCCGGCGAGCCGGTGCACCCCGCCGGTGGTGCAGCGGCTGCGCGAGGTGCTGGCCACCCACCCGGGCACCACCGAGGTGCAGCTCCACCTGACCAACGGCGAGAAGACCACCCGGCTGCGGGTGGACGGCGGCCTGCGGGTCAACGCCACCGGCGCCCTGTTCGGCGACCTCAAGGCGCTGCTCGGCCCCACCTGCCTGCTCTGACCGGCAGGTGCCGCTCCTAATCGGTACCCGCCGGTTGTGTGGCCGGGCCGCCCGGTGCGGCCGTGGGGCTGATGTCGTAGCGGGCTTTCAGCGCGTTGTGGGGCGGGCGCGGACGTGGAGGCGTTCGCCCTGCGGTCCGAAGAGGGTGAGGATCTCCGCGGGTACCGGGCCGGGGTTTGCGACGCAGTGTGGGACGCGGGTGTCGAACTCGGCGACCTCGCCGGCGGTCAGCACGAGGTCGTGCTCGCCGAGCAGCAGGCGCACGCGGCCGGAGAGGACGTACAGCCACTCGTAGCCCTCGTGGGTCTGTTGTTCGGGTGCACCGGCGGGCGTGTTCGGCGGGAAGATCTGCTTGAACGCCTGCAGGCCGCCCGGCCGGCGGGTCAGCGGCAGGAACGTCACGCCGTTGCGGAGGATCGGGCGGGCCTGGACGCGCGGGTCACCGGTGGGGGGCGCGTCGACCAGCTCGTCGAGGGAGATCTGGTGGGCCCTGGCCAGCGGCAGTAGCAGCTCCAGGGTCGGCTTGCGGCCGCCGGACTCCAGGCGGGACAGCGTGCTGACGGAGATGCCGGTGATCTCGGCGAGCTGGGTCAGTGTCGTGCCGCGTCGCTGGCGCAGGGCGCGCAGGCGCGGGCCCACGGACGCTAGGGCCGCAGCTTCGTCGTTTGCCATACCGGCAACGTTACTTGTCGGATCGGTGACTACGTCGCACTGTGGGTGCAGGGCGATCAGCGGAGGGAAGCGCACGGTGGAGGAGACCTACGACGTGGTGGTGGTCGGCGGTGGCGCCGCGGGGCTCAGCGGGGCCTTGGTGCTGGCGCGGGCGCGGCGGTCGGTGCTGGTGATCGACGCCGGAGGCCCGCGCAACGTGCCGGCCGGGCACGTGCACAACTACCTGGCACGGGAAGGCACGCCACCGGCCGAGCTGGTGGCGGCCGGGCGCGAGGAGGTGAGGCGGTACGGCGGCGAGATCCGCACCGGAGTCATCGAGGCCGCGGCGAAGGACGGCGACGGCTTCCTGGTGAGTCTGGACGGCGGACGCAGCGTGCGGGCGCGGCGGCTACTGGTGGCGACCGGGCTGGTCGACGAGTTGCCCGACGTGCCCGGGGTGGCCGAGCGGTGGGGCCGTGACGTGCTGCACTGCCCGTACTGCCACGGGTGGGAGTTCCGCGACCGGCGCATCGGTGTCCTGGCCACTGGGCCGCTGGCCGCGGAGCAGGCGGAGCTGTGGCGGCAGTGGAGTCCGCACGTGCTGCTCCTGCTGCACCACGTCCCGGCGCCGGGCGCTGAAGTGGCCGAGCGGCTCGCGGCGCGCGGGATCACCGTGGTGGACGGCCCGGTCGCGGGCCTCGTGGTGACCGGCGACACGCTGACCGGGGTACGGCTGGCCTCGGGCGAGGTCGTCGCGCTCGAGGCGGTGGTCCTCGCGCCGCGGTTCACCGCCCGCACCGGCGTGCTGGCCTCGCTCGGGCTGGCGCCGGTCAACGTAGAAAAGGGCGGTCACGTCATCGGCAGCCAGATCCCCGCCGACCCGACCGGGGCCACCGCCGTGCCCGGCGTGTGGGTGGCGGGCAACGTCGCCAACGTGTACGCCCACGTGATCGTGGCCGCCGCGGCGGGCCTGAACGCCGCCGCGGCGATCAACGCCGACCTCATCGCCGAGGAGACCCGCCACGCCGTCCAGGCCCACCGGCACACGGTATCCACGATGTTCGAACAGGCCGCCTGGGAGGAGCGCTACCGCGCCCACCCACAGGTCTGGAGTGGACACCCGAACCCGCAGCTCATCGCCGAGGCCGCGCAACTGACCCCCGGCCGGGCCCTCGACGTCGGCAGCGGCGAAGGCGCCGACGCCATCTGGCTCGCGCAGCAGGGCTGGACCGTGACCGCGATCGACATCTCAACCACCGCGCTGGCCCGGGCCGCCACCCACGCCGCCAACGCCCGACCACCAGTCGCCGACCGCATCACCTGGACACACGCCGACCTACGCGACCAGCCGCCCGCCGAAAGCGCCTACGACCTGGTCTCGGCGCAGTTCATGCACCTACCCACCGACGCCCGGCGGGACCTGTACGCCCGACTGGCCGCCGCCGTCGCCCCAGGTGGCACCCTGCTCATCGTCGGGCACCACCCATCCGACCTGCAGACCACCGCACACCGGCTGCACTTCCCGGACATGATGTTCACCGGCGAACAGATCGCGGCCTCCCTCGACCGCACCACATGGCAGGTGCTGGCCGCCGAGGCTCGGCCACGCGCCGCGGCGGACCCCGACGGACACGACATCACCGTCCACGACGCCGTCCTGGTCGCGCGCCGCCGCGCGTGACCAGGCCCGGTAGCGGGCACGCACCTCACCGCGCCACCCCAACTCAACCGGTCAAACCTCGCGCCGACCTCGACGAGCGTCTCCCCACCGCCAAGGATCAACGCCCGACCGCCTCACCGCGTGCCCGTCAACGCCTCGGACACCGAACACCACTTGCGCACGTTCATCCGTACCCGGGGCGCACGTCAGTGAGTACGCCGACAGCAAGTGTCGGTCGAGGGTGGTGAGCGGCAGAGGGCTCTCGCGTGAGCTCCTCCAGCGCCCTGTTGCCTCAAGCTGGCCCGCCGCCTGCTGCCGGACGCCGGGAGCTACAAGCTCGGCGCGCTGGTTGACGCCTTCAAGCTGGCCGAGGGGCTTCCGGAAGGACTGGACACCCCACCGCGCCACGTACGACGTACTGGTGACGGCCAGGCTGTTCGTGCGGCTCGCCGCGCTGCCCGACACGCGCCTACTCAGGCTGAAGGACCTGCGTGGCAAGTCACCGGGAGGGGGCGAGGATGAGACTCCGGCCCTGTTCTGACCACCAGCAACAGGTGTTCGTCAGCGTTGACGGGCCGAGCGGCGACCTGCACGCCGCTGGGAGCGTGCGGGCCGAGTTGGAGCACCTGGCCCAGCTCGCCACGGTGGTTCTGAACGAGCACGTCAACGCAGCTGGACTGTGCGCGATGCGTATGGCTACGGTTCGTCGATCTCCAGCCGGCCCACCTTGAGGTGCCTGATCTCGACGGTGTCCGCGGACAGCCGCTGGATCACCGCCCGGCCGATGGCCAGCTTGCCGATGGCCAGCGCGCCGATCGCGGTGGCGCCGATGGCCACCGCGCCGACGGCGGCGGCGTAGGCCAGCACCGGCCCCAGCGCCAGCGCCCCGATCGCCTCGGCGCCGGTGGCGCTGAACCTGCGCGTGTGCCGCCGGGTCACGGTCGCTGCCTCGGTCATCCCGGGTTCCTCCTCCGCATCGGCTCCCCGAGGTCTAGCACGGCGGCCGAACCGGCGCGGCTAGGGGGTCTCCTCGGCGAGCGACTCAAGGGCGGGCAGCGCGGCGAGCAGCGCCTCCCGCCGGTCGGCCGGAAGCCTGGCGATCCGGTCCAGCAGCGCCTGCGACCGGGCCGAGCGGACCTCGGTGATCACCCGTTCGCCCGGCGCGGTGGCGCGCACCAGAGCGACCCGGCCGTCGTCAGGGTCCGGCTCGCGCAGGACGTACCCCTCGCCGACCAGCACCGCCACGATCCGGGTCATCGTCGGCGCGCTGACCCCCTCCCGGGCGGCCAGGTCGCCGGTGCGCATCGGTCCGCCCTGCACCACGGTGGCCAGTGCCGAGATCGAGCCGTGGCCGAGCCCCATCGCGCTGCTGCGCCGCAGCGACCGGGACAGCCGCCCGACCGCCAGGAACAACCGGGCGGCGCCCTCGGTCAGTTCCCGGTCCAGCACCGGTGCGCGGCTCATCTCGGGTGCCTCATCGGTCTGCGGCCTCCTCGGCGGCGACTGCGGCCAGCGGGAGCGCGGCGGCGTCGGTCTCGGAGTGTACGTAGGTCGCGCCGCGCAGCAGCGAGAACAGCGCGCCCAGCACCATCATCGCGGCAGCCACCCCGAACACCACGATCAGCCCGTGGTGGAACGGCCCGGAGATCAGGTGCGGGAAGAACTGCTTGCCGGTCAGCGTGTCCGCCGATCCCCGCGGCAGCGTGTCGAGGGTGCCGGACGGGCCCAGGAGTTGCGTCACCGGGTTGAACCCGAGGAACGCCGCGAACAGGCTGCCCACCGGCGGCAGCGTCGCGACCTGCGCGGCCACCGGCGGCGGCACCCCCTGCTGGGTGAGCCCGGTGGTGAGCGCGCCGGGCAGGCTGCCGGCCAGCCCGACCACCATCAGCGAGAAGAAGATCCCGATGGACAGCGACATGCCGGAGTTGAGGAACGTGCCGCGCATCCCGGAGGCGGCGCCGCGCTGCCGGGCCGGGACAGCGTTCATGATCGCGGCGGTGTTCGGCGCGGAGAACAGCCCGGAGCCGATGCCGTTCAGCGCCGTCAGCGCCACGAACTGCCAGTAGACGAAGTCCGTCGGCAGCAACATCAGCCCCACGAACGACGCCGCGGTCAGCAGCAGGCCGCCGGTGGCGAACGCGCGGGCGCCGAACCGGTCGGACATCATCCCCGAGATCGGTCCGGCGACCAGGAACCCGATGGTCAGCGGCAGCAGGTAGATCCCCGACCACAGCGGGGTGGACGCGTAGTCGTAGCCGTGCAGCGGCAGCCAGATGCCCTGCAGCCAGATGATCAGCATGAACTGCAGCCCGCCGCGCCCCATCGCGGCCAGCAGCCCCGCCGCGTTGCCGGCGGCGAACGCCCGGTTGCGGAACAGGTCCAGGTGGAACATCGGGTCCGCGCTGCGCCGCTCCACGACGCAGAAGGCCACCAGCGTCAGCACCCCGCCGACCACGCCGGCGAGCACCCACGGGTTGGTCCAGCCGGTGGAGTGCCCGCCGTACGGCTGGATCCCGTACGTGATCCCGGCCAGCAGCGCCGACAGGCCCACCGCGAAGGTCAGGTTGCCCGGCCAGTCCAGCGACCCGCGGCGCCGCACGGTGGCGGCCTCCCGCAGCGAGCGGTACGCCCAGGCCGTGCCGAACAGGCCGATCGGCACGTTCACCCAGAACACCGTGCGCCAGTCCCACGCGGCCAGCACCCCGCCGAGCAGCAGCCCGAGGAACGAGCCGGCGATGGCGGCCACCTGGTTGATGCCGAGCGCCATGCCTCGCTGGTGAGGGCCGAACGCGTCGGTGACGATCGCGGTGGAGTTGGCGAACAGCATCGCCCCGCCGACGCCCTGCACCAGCCGCCAGCCGATCAGCCACAGCGCCCCGGCGCCGCCCTGCCAGGGCACCAGGGCAAGCGCCACCGACGCGATCGTGAAGATCACGAACCCGTACCGGTAGACGCGGACCCGCCCGTACAGGTCGCCGAGCCGGCCCAGCGGAACCACCAGCACGGCGGAGACCAGCAGGAACCCCATGATCATCCACAGCAGGTAGCTGACGTTGCCCGGGGCCAGCGGGTCGAGCCGGATGCCGTTGAAGATGGCCGGCAGCGCGATGATCACGATCGAGGAGTTGATCGTGATGATCAGCACGCCGAGCGTCGTGTTGGACAGCGCCACCCACTTGTACCTCGGGTGGTCACGGCTGAATCGGCCGGCATCGAAGGACATCACCCCATTCTAATTGCTTAGCGCAAACTAACTACTCCGCGGCGGGCGGCGGCCGAACTCCGCGCCGCTCCGGGAGGCCATCGGCAGGGAGGGGCCCGGACCGATCTTCGCCCCGCCGGTGCGTCCCGGGGGTGGGCGGGCCGGGCCGGTGGGTATGGTCCCACGGGTGAGCGGGGGGTTGCGTGCACCGGTACGGCAGGGGCTCGGCCGCGGGCTGGCGTTGCGCGGCACGGTGTGGCAGGGCGGCGACGCGGTGCCGTACGACGGCCTGGTGGTGGTGGCCGGCGACGGCACGGTGACGTGGTCGGGGCCGGCCGGGCGGCTCGACCTGCCCAACGACCTGCCGGTCCTCGGCGGCGCCGGCTGCTGGGTCGGCCCCGGGGTGATCGACGCGCACGTGCACCTGGCCTTCGGCGGCCCCGAGCACGCGCTGCCGGCCGGCGTGGTCGGGGTGCGGGACCTGGGCGCGCCGCGCGAGCACGCCCTGGCCTGGCGGACCGGCGCCGGGCGGCCGCCGGCCGGCCTGCCCCGGGTCGCGGTGGCCGGCCGGATCGTGACAGCGCCGGGCGGGTACCCGTCGCACTCCTGGGGGGCGCACGGCTTCGCGGTGTTCGCCGGCTCGGCGGAGGCGGCCGCCACGGTGGTGCGCGACCTGGCCGCGGACGGCGTGGACCTGGTCAAGATCGCGCTGGAGCCGGGCGCCGGCTGGCCGGTGCCGCAGCCGCCGGTGGTACGCGCCGTGGTGGACACCGCGCACCGCCTCGGCCTGCCGGTGGCCGCGCACGCGCTGACCGCGGAGATGGTGTCCCGGGCGCTGGACGCCGGCGTTGACGAACTGGTGCACACCCCGGTCCAGCGGCTGGCCGAGCCGATGGTGGACCGGATCGCCGCGGCGGGCGTCCCGGTGGTGTCCACCCTGCAGACGTTCTTCTCCGGCGGGCAGGGCCGCGCCGCCGCCGCCAACGCCGCCGACCTGCACGCGGCCGGCGTGCCGCTGGTCTACGGCACCGACCTGGGCAACGCCGGCACCCGCCCCGGGGTGGACCCGCGAGAGCTGGACCGGCTGGCCGACGCGGGCCTGGGCCGGCTCGGCGCCCTGCGAGCGGCGACCGAGGGGGCGGCCCGGGCCGCCGGCATGCACGGGCGCACCGGCCGGATCGAGGTCGGCCGCCCGGCCGAACTGGTGCTGCTTTGCGGCGACCCGGTCGTCGAGCCGGGCGTCTGGCGCCACCCCGCCGCGGTGCTGACCGACGGCCGCCTGCTCCGCCCAGAGGGCTGAGGGCTACGACGCTGACGCAGCTCGCGTCAAGCTGGCTACAGGTCGACGCCGACTACGCGGGGCACCGTACGCATGGCGTCTTCCATCCCGGGCCGGGGCGAATAGAAATCACGACGGGCGATCTTGCTGGCCAGAGCTACCAGACCCCCAGCGCGGCGGCCCGAGCGGTGGTCGGTCTCTACAAGCCAGGAGTCAGCCCCCACCGCAATGGCTGGGCGTTCTGGAGCGTCAGCGCCGACGGCAATCCTCTGCAGACCATCCGGTACCGGCACTCGAGAGGCCTCGCGTGATCGCCAACGTGTACGTCGACGGGTTCAACCTGTTCTACGGGGCCCTCCGCCGGTCGCCTTACTGTTGGCTCGATGTCGGTGCGCTGGCCAGGATCCTGCTGCCTCGCGATGACATCCACCGCATCCGGTACTTCACCGCGCGGGTCACCAGCCGGCCGGACGATCCCGGGAAGGCCCAGCGCCAAGACGTCTACCTGCGCGCGCTGCGGACCACCCCTGGCCTGACGGTGCACTTCGGCCACTACCTGACCTCGACGGTGCGGATGCCGCTCGCCGCGCCCGGCCCCGGCGTGGCCCGTACCGTCGAGGTGATCAAGACTGAGGAGAAGGGCTCGGACGTCAACCTGGCGACCTACCTGCTGCTGGACGCGTTCCGGCAGGACTGCCAGGTCGCCGTTGTGCTGACCAACGACTCCGATCTCAAGGAGCCGATCGCCGTCGCTCAGCGCGAACTCGGTCTCGTTGTATGTGTCGTCAACCCGCATCCACCGGAACGGCGGAGCCGCGCCCTCCAGGCGGGCCTCTTCAGGCAGCTACGTCCGGGAGCGCTCGCGAGGTCGCAGTTCGCCGACGTCCTCGAGGACCGCAACGGCAAGATCCACAAACCGCCAGGTTGGTGAGACAGCGGATCCGGAAACGCAGAGGCCCGCCGGAAGGCGGGCCTCGCACCTGGCCACCGAGGCGACCAGGGGGATCAAGAGAAGTAAACCACACCCGCACCGCTCCGCATTCCCGCTGTGACCGACGGCCGCCTGTTCCGCCCAGAGGGTGCCGGCGGGGTGGGCCTGACAGACTAGGGAGGGAGGGGCCGGAAGGAGACCGATGGATGACGCAGCGCGCGAGCCGGGCGAGCAGTCGGGCCTCCAGGGTCCGCCCGACCGCGTGCCGGCCGGCCGGTTCGAGCCGGAGTCGTTCTCCGGGCACCCGCCCCCCTCCCCGAACGGCGCCCACCCTGCCGGGTACCCGTACCCGGGGGCCTACCCGCGGCCGGCCGCCCGGCGTTCGCACCGGCCGCGACCCAGCGAGATCCGGTGGGCCGCGGCGGTGGTCGCGGTGCTGGCGGTGGCCGGCCTCGGCGCCGGAGCGCTGTGGATCGGCGTGGCGCCGCGGCTGCCGTTCCAGGTGGTGAAGGTGGGCCAGGCGGTCCGGGCCCGGCCGGAGTCGGAGGTCTTCGTGGCCGACGACGGCTGGTACTTCTTCATCACCCTGGCGATCGGGCTGCTGGCCGGAGTGCTGGCCTGGCTGCCCCGGTCCGGCCGCGGCTGGCTGATGCCGGTCGCGCTGGCCGTCGGCGGGGTCGCGGGCGCGCTCGTGGCCCGGGTGTTCGGCGAGTGGCTGACCCCGGAGCTGACCCGCAGCGCGCTGCAGCAGATCGGCGCCACGGTGCTGTTCCCGGTCCGGCTCAAGGCCCAGGCCGCGGTGGTGGTGGAGGCGTTCGCCGCGGTGGTGGTGTACCTGATCCTGGTCGGGTTCGCCGAGCGCGACGATCTGGGCAACGACTGAGCCGGGCCGCCACGCCGGTGGTCGGTTCAGGGCGGTGGGCGGTTCAGGGTGGTGGTCAGTTCAGGGCGGTGGGCGCGGGCAGCTCGGACAGCGGGGCCGGCACCACCCGCAGCGTGCGCAGCATCATGGTCTCCCGGCGCAGCAGCGACAGCGTGGCCGCTAGCCGGTGCACGGTGCCCGGCTGTTCCAGCAGCGCCTGCCGGTCGTCCAGGGTGAGCAGCGCCGCGGAGGCCGCCAGGTGCGACAGCGCGGTCGGGTTCCCCGGCATCGGCTGCGGCTGGCCGCGCAGCCCGCGGGCCGCCGCCACCGCGTTCAGGTACGCCGCGAACGCGGTACCCACCGCGTCGGCAAGCTCCTGCGCCCGCGCTGCGGTCGGGCCGTCCGCCGGAGCCGACGCGTCCTCGTCCGGCAGCCACTCCACGGTGCCCACCGGGTACGGCCGGGAGACGGTGTCCACGCCGAGCAGCCGGAACCGCCGCCGCCCCACGCTCAGGATGTCGTACCGCCCGTCCGGGTGCCGGTTCACCTGGCGCAGCTCGGCGCTGCAGCCGACCCGGTGCAGCGCGGTGGCCGCGTCCGGCCCCACCTCCATGCCCTGCCGGATGGCCGCCACGCCGAACCACTGGTTCTCCGCCTCGCCGGCCAGCAGCGCGCGCACCAGCTCCCGGTAGCGTTCCTCGAACACGTGCAGCGGTAACAGCACGCCCGGGAACAGCACCATCTGCAGCGGGAACAGTGGAAGGCTCTCGACCACGGTGCCAGCCTAGAACGCCGCCCCGGCACCCGCTCGTTACCCTTGGGTTCCGCCAGCGACATCGGTCCCGTTCTGCGTACCGGAAGGTGTGCCGTGCTCCGCCGTATCGACCTGCGAGGCTCCGTGCCCGGCCGGGCCGCCGACCTGCGCGGGGTGCTGCCCCGGGCCGCGCTGGACCCGGAGGCCGCCGCCGACGCGGTCCGGCCGATCTGCGACGCGGTACGCGAGCGCGGCTCGGCGGCGGTGCGGGAGCTCACCGCGCGGTTCGACGGGGTGGAGCTGGCGCGGGCGCGGGTGCCGGCCGAGGCGCTGGAGAAGGCGCTCGCCGGGCTGGACCCGGCGGTGCGGGCCGCGTTGGAGGAGGCGATCCGCCGGACCCGGGCGGTGCACGCCGCGCAGCGCCGCACCGCCGACACGGTCCAGGTGGCGCCGGGCACGACGGTGACCGAGCGGTGGGTGCCGGTGCGCCGGGTGGGGCTCTACGTGCCCGGCGGCCTGGTGGCGTACCCGTCCAGCGTGGTGATGAACGTGGTGCCCGCGCAGGTGGCCGGCGTCGAGTCGCTGGCCCTGGCGTCGCCTCCCCGGGCCGGCTCCGGTCCTGGTGTCCCGGGCTGGCACGGCGGGGGCCTGCCGCACCCGGCGGTGCTGGCCGCGGCGGCGCTGCTCGGCGTGGAGGAGGTGTACGCGGTCGGTGGCGCGCAGGCGGTGGCGATGTTCGCGTACGGCACCGACGAGTGCCCCCGCGTCGACCTGGTGACCGGCCCGGGCAACGTGTACGTGGCCGCCGCCAAACGGCTGGTCAAGGGCGTGGTGGGCATCGACTCCGAGGCGGGCCCGACCGAGATCGGCATCCTGGCCGACGGCACCGCCGAGCCGGCGTACCTGGCCGCGGACCTGGTCGCGCAGGCCGAGCACGACGAGCTGGCCGCCTGCCTGCTGGTCACCCCGGACGCCGCGCTGGCGGACGCGGTGGACGCCGAGCTGGCCGCCCAGGTCCCGCGGACCAGGCACCGCGGGCGGGTCGAGGCGGCGCTGGCCGGGCAGTCCGCGCACGTGCTGGTCGACGACCTGGACGCCGGCCTGGCGGTGATCGACGACTGGGCGCCGGAGCACCTGGAGGTGATCACCGCGGACGCCCCCGCGGTGGCCGCCCGGGTGCGCAACGCCGGCGCCATCTTCGTCGGCCCGTACGCCCCGGTCAGCCTGGGCGACTACCTGGCCGGCTCCAACCACGTGCTGCCCACCGGCGGCACCGCCCGGCACACCGGCGGCCTGTCGGTGCAGTCCTACCTGCGCGGCATCCACGTGGTCACCTGCAGCCGGGAGGCGCTGGCCGCGGTGGAGCCGCACATCCGCGCGCTGGGCGGGGCCGAGGACCTGGCCGCACACGTCGACGCCGTCCAGATCCGGGTACGGGCGTGAGCGCGGGCGCGGGGCCGGGCGGATGAACGCGGCCGACCTGCCGATCCGGGACGAGCTGCGCGGCCGGACGCCGTACGGGGCGCCGCAGCTCGACGTGCCGATCCGGCTGAACACCAACGAGAACTCCTACCCGATGCCGGCCGCGCTGGTGGCGGACGTGGTGGCCGCAGCCCGCGCGGAGGCCGCCGGGCTGAACCGGTACCCGGACCGGGACGCGACCGCGCTGCGCACCGACCTGGCGGCGTACCTCGGCCACGGCCTCACGGCGGAGCACACCTGGGCGGCCAACGGGTCGAACGAGGTCCTGCAGCAGGTCCTGCAGGCGTTCGGCGGCGCGGGCCGCACCGCGCTCGGCTTCACCCCGTCGTACTCGATGCACCCGATCATCGCGGCCGGTACCGGCACCGCCTGGCTGGACGGGATGCGGGACGGCGACTTCACCGTCGATGCGGCCCGCGCGGTGGCGCAGGTGAAGGAGCACGCCCCGGACGTGGTGTTCTGCTGCTCGCCGAACAACCCCACCGGCACCGCGCTCGGGCTGGACGTGATCGAGGCGGTGTGCGACGCCGCCCGGGGCATGGTGGTGGTGGACGAGGCGTACGTGGAGTTCGCCCGGGCCGGCACGCCCAGTGCGCTGCGCCTGCTGCCCGGCCGCCCCCGGCTGGTGGTCACCCGGACGATGTCGAAGGCGTTCGCGATGGCGGGGCTGCGGGTCGGCTACCTGGCCGCGAACCCGGCGGTGGTCCAGGCGGTGCAGCTCGTCCGGCTGCCGTACCACCTGTCCGCGCTCACCCAGGCGGTGGCCCGGGCGGCGCTGCGGCACACCGCCGAGCTACTGTCCACTGTGGACAGTATCAAGGCGCAGCGGGACCGGATCGTGGCCGCGCTGCCGGGGCTGGGGCTGACCTCGGTGCCCAGCGACGCGAACTTCGTGCTGTTCGGGCGGTTCCGGGACTCCGGGGCGGCGTGGCAGGCACTGCTGGAGCGCGGCGTGCTGGTCCGCGACGTCGGCCTGCCGGGCTGGTTGCGGGTCACCGCGGGCACACCGTCCGAAGTGGACGGTTTCCTGGCCGCCCTTGCCGAGCTCGCCGGCGATCACCGGGCCGGCGGGTTGATCGCCGGGAACAATGGGGCAGGGAGGGGGGCCGATGGCTGACCGGACCGGTCGGGTCGAGCGGGAGACCGGCGAGACGTCGGTGCTGGTCGAGGTGGACCTCGACGGGACCGGAGTGTCCACAGTGGACACCGGTATCGGGTTCTACGACCACATGCTCGCGCAGCTCGCCAGGCACGGCGGGTTCGACCTGGTGGTGCGCACCAGGGGCGACCTGCACATCGACGCGCACCACACCGTGGAGGACACCGCGATCGCGTTGGGCGAGGCGTTCGGCGCCGCGCTCGGCGACAAGGCCGGGCTGCGCCGGTTCGGGGACGCGCTGGTGCCGTTGGACGAATGCCTGGTGCAGGCCGCGGTGGACCTGTCCGGCCGGCCGTACGTGGTGCACGAGGAGCCGGACGGGATGGCGCCGCTGGTCGGCCCGGTGTACGCGACCACGCTGACCCGGCACGTCTGGGAGTCGTTCGCGCACCACGCCCGGATCGCGCTGCACGTGCGGGTGCTGTCCGGCCGGGACGCGCACCACATCGTGGAGGCGCAGTTCAAGGCGGTGGCCCGGGCGCTGCGGGACGCGACCGCGGTGGACCCGAGGACGCCGGGCGTGCCGAGTACGAAGGGCGTGCTGTGAGACGCGAGGCGACGGCGAGTCAGCATGGCAGGGTCGCCCGGCGGACCGACGATGGTGCTCGGGCCGAGCCGCGGCCCCGGGGTGCAGGTGCGCAGCGGGCGTGGAGCCGGGTAGTGAGAAACGAGGCGAGGTGGGTGCAGGTGCGGAGCGGGCGCGGAGCCGGGCGGTGAAACCGCGGGTGGTGGTCCTCGACTACGGCTCCGGCAACATCCGGTCCGCCGAGCGGGCGCTGGCCCGGGCCGGCGCCGAGGTGGAGGTGACCGCGGACGCCGACGCAGCGCTTGCCGCCGACGGCCTGGTGCTGCCCGGGGTCGGCGCGTTCGCCGCGTGCATGGCGCAACTGTCCCGCCTGGGTACGGGTGGCCCGCAGGGGTACGCCGACGGCGCCGAGGTGGTGCGCAAGCGGGTGTCGCAGCGGCTGCCGGTGTTGGGCATCTGCGTGGGCATGCAGGTGCTGTTCGAGGCCGGCGACGAGCACGGCGTGCACACCGCCGGGATCGGGCTGCTGCCCGGGACGGTGCACCGGCTGACCGCCCCGGTGCTGCCGCACATGGGCTGGAACACGGTGGCGGCCGCGGCCGGGTCGGTGCTGTTCCGCGGCGTCGAGCAGGAGCGGTTCTACTTCGTGCACTCCTACGCGGCGACCGCAACCGACGGGCTGGTCAGCGTGACCGAGCACGGCGAGCCGTTCGTGGCCGCGGTGGAGTCGGGTGTGCTGGCCGCGACCCAGTTCCACCCGGAGAAGTCGGGCGACGCCGGCGCGCAGTTGCTGGCCAACTGGACGGAGGCGCTGCGATGACCGCCAGAGGCCGGCGCCGGCGTCGTGCCACCCGGCGCTACCCGCGGCCGAGCCGGTCGTCCCGGCTCGGCCGCGGAACCGGCACGCTGCTCGCCGACCTGCTCAGGCGGCTGTTCGGCCGGCTGCGGGGCGGCCGCCGGTGAGCAGGGAGCGTGCGCGGCGCCGCGCCGAGCGGCAGGCCGTGGCGGCCCGGCGGGCCGAGGAGTCCCGGGCCCGGGCCGCGAAGCTGGCCGCCCGGCGGCGCCGCCGGGGGTGGCCGCGGCGGGTGGCGCGGTCGGTGCTGCCGTTCTCGCCCGGCCAGCGGTACAGCCGGCGCACCCGCACCCAGCGCGGGGTGGTCCTGGCGGTGCTGCTCGCGGTCTTTGTGCTCGTGTGGGCCAACACCAGCACCTGGGGGCCGCGCATCGCCGCGCTGCTGGCGGCCATCCTGGTCACCCCCGCCGTGGTCACCCTCTTCCTGGACCGGAGCACCCGATGAGTCACCACCTGATCCTGCTGCCCGCGGTGGACGTCGCCGGTGGGCAGGCCGTCCGGCTGGTGCAGGGCGAGGCCGGCAGCGAGACCGGGTACGGCGACCCGCTGGCCGCGGCGCTGGAGTGGCAGCGCGGTGGCGCGGAGTGGATCCACCTGGTCGATCTCGACGCCGCGTTCGGCCGCGGCTCGAACGCCGCGCTGCTGGCCGAGGTGGTGGGGGCGGTGGATGTGCACGTTGAGCTGTCCGGCGGGATCCGGGACGACGCGTCGCTGGCCGCCGCGCTGGCCACCGGCTGCGCCCGGGTGAACATCGGCACCGCCGCGCTGGAGGACCCGGCCTGGTGCGCCAAGGTGATCGCCGAGCACGGGGACCGGGTCGCGGTGGGGCTGGACGTGCGCGGCACCACGCTGGCCGCCCGCGGCTGGACCCGGGACGGCGGCGACCTGTACGAGGTGCTGGCGCGGCTGGACAGGGAGGGCTGCGCCCGCTATGTGGTCACCGACGTGCGCCGCGACGGCACCCTGACCGGCCCGAACCTGGACCTGCTGCGCGAGGTCTGCGCGCGCACCGACGCCCCCGTGGTCGCCAGCGGCGGAGTGTCCACAGTGGACGACCTGCGCGCGGTCGCGGCGCTGGTGCCGCTCGGGGTGGAGGGCGCGATCGTGGGAAAGGCCCTGTACAGCGGGGCGTTTACGCTGCCGGAGGCACTGGAGGCGACCAGGTGATCGGGCAATGGTCCAGCGGATCGGATCAGGTGATCGGGCAATGATCGAGCGGATCGGATCCGGCGGCCCCTGGGAGGATGCGTTCGGGTACTCGCGAGCCGTGGTGGTCGGCCCGTGGGTGCTGGTCTCCGGCTGTACGTCCACTGTGGACGGCCAGGTGCGGCACCCCACGGACGCGGCGTGGCAGGCCCGGGCGGCGCTGCGTACCGCGCTGGACGCGCTGGAGAAGGCCGGCCTGTCGCGGCAGGACGTGGTGCGCACCCGGATGTACGTCACCGACATCGCCCGGGACGGTACGGCGGTGGGCCGGGTGCACGGGGAGTTCTTCGCCGACGTGCGCCCGGCCGCCACCATGGTGCAGGTCTGCGCGCTGCTCGACCCGAAGATGCTGGTGGAGATCGAGGTCGAGGCCTACCGGGAGCCGGCCGGATGAGGCACTCGAGCGCGGAGCCGAGCGGATGAGCCGGGCGAGGCGACAGCGAGTGAGCATCGCAGGGCCGCTTCCCGGACCGGACCCGACGGCGGGACGTGACGGCGGCCCGAGGAGCGGAGCGAGCGCGGAGCCGAGCGGATGAGCGTCGCGGTCAGGGTTATTCCGTGCCTGGACGTGGACGCCGGGCGGGTGGTCAAGGGCGTCAACTTCACCGACCTGCGGGATGCCGGAGACCCGGTGGAGATGGCCCGGGTCTACGACGCGGAGGGCGCCGACGAGCTGACGTTCCTGGACGTGACCGCGTCCTCGGGCAACCGGGAGACCACCTACGACGTGGTGCGCCGCACCGCGGAGCAGGTGTTCATCCCGCTCACCGTGGGCGGCGGGGTGCGGTCGGTGTCCGATGTGGACGCTCTGCTGCGGGCGGGGGCGGACAAGGTCGGGGTGAACACCGCGGCGGTGGCCCGGCCGGAGCTGATCTCCGAGATCGCGGAGCGGTTCGGGTCGCAGGTGCTGGTGCTGTCGCTGGACGTCCGCCGCCTCGGGCACCCGGGCCCGGGCGGCCGCGCCGGCCGGCACTTCGAGGTGACCACGCACGGCGGGCGGCGCGGCACCGGCATCGACGCGGTGGAGTGGGCGATCCGCGGCCAGCAACTCGGGGCCGGCGAGATCCTGCTGAACTCGATGGACGCCGACGGCACCCGGGCCGGCTTCGACACCGAGCTGATCCGGGCGGTGCGCGCCGCGGTGACCGTCCCGGTCGTGGCCAGCGGGGGAGCCGGCACCGCGGGCGACTTCCCGCCCGCGGTGGCCGCCGGCGCGGACGCGGTGCTCGCGGCCAGCGTCTTCCACTTCGGCACGCTCCGGATCGGCGACGCGAAGCGGGCCCTGCGCGCCGCCGGCTACCCGGTCCGCTGATGCTGCTCGCGCCGGAACGGGCGGCGGTGGCCGACGCCGGCCGGCGGCTGCTGGCCGACCGGCTGGTGGTCGGCACCGCGGGCAACGTCAGCGTGCGGGCCGGCGATCTCGTCGCGGTCACCCCGACGGGCGTGCGGTACGAGACGCTGGCGGCCGAGCAGGTGGGGGTGCACCGGCTGGGCGGCCAGCCGGTGGAGGCGTCGCTGGCGCCCACCTCCGAGCTGCCGCTGCACCTGGCGGTGTACGCCGCGACCGGCGCGGCCGCGGTGGTGCACACCCACCCGGTCGCCGCCACCGCGCTGTCCTGCCTGGTGCAGGCGGTGCCGCCGGTGCACTACTACACGGCGATGTTCGGCGGCCCGGTGCCGGTGGCGCCCTACGCCACCTACGGCAGCGCCGAGCTGGCCGCGAACGCCGCGGCCGCGTTGGCGGACCGGACCGGCTGCCTGCTGGCCAACCACGGGGCGGTCACCGTGGGGGCGAGCCTGGCGCAGGCGTACGACCGGGCCGTGTACCTGGAGTGGCTGTGCGAGGTGGCGCTGCGGGTGCTGTCCACGGGCGCCCCGCCGCGGCTGCTGGACGACGCCGAGCTGGCCCGGGTGGCCGCCAAGCTCGCCAGCTACCAGGTCATGGAACCGACTCGGGGCCAGGTCCCGCGGGTGCCTCCCCCAACCGTGACCTGACAGCCGGCAGGGCCTGCTCCGCTCAGAGGCCGAGCGGGCCGACCCGTAGCCGGTTGACCGCGTCGGCGTCGCCCTCGAACTCCACCCTGGCCACGTCGCGGCGGTTGTAGGCGAGCAGCGCGAGCTCGATCGGCTCGCCCACCACGGTGACCTCCGGGGTGCCGGAGCGAACCCGGGTGGGCTCGCCGCCGTTGCGCTGCATGCGCACGCCCACCGGTGCCTTGCGGAACAGCATCCGGCCCACGATCCGCAGCCGGGACCACACCGCGTCGGCCAGCTCGGGCGGCACCGCGCGCGGCTGCCAGCCCGGCTGGGCGCGCCGCACGTCCTCGTGGTGGATCACGTACTCCAGCAGGTTCACCGACTCGCGCACCACCGGCATGCCCACCGGTCCCCAGGCGGGCGGGCCGCTGCGCACCACCTGCACGCACTCGGAGAAGCTGTGCGCCGCGCGGTACTCCCGCTCGATCCTCGCGGTGTGGTCGGCCAGCGAGGACAGCAGGTACCCGGGCGCGGCCAGGTAGTTGCGGTCCCGCACGGCCAGGTGCGCGGCCAGGTCGTGGGCGTCCCAGCCCTGGCACAGTGTCGAGGCGTCCGGGCCGAGGGTCTCGAGCAGGTCGCACAGCGCGATCCGCTCGGCGGCGGCGTGGCTGGTCACAACTGCGATCCTAGGGACCCGGTCCGGGCAGCTCGTCGGTGAGGTAGCGCTGCAGGGTCGGGCCGTACAGCTGGACCAGCCGTTCCGCCGGCAGCGAGGCCAGCGGCTCCACCCCGACGACGTACCGCGCCATGCCCAGCCCGACCATCTGGCTGCCGCACAGGGTGACCCGCAGCAGCGCGTCCGGGTCGTCCAGGGCGCTGCGCAGCGCCGGGAACAGCAGGCGGTTCAGCAGGTCGTGCAGCATCGTCCGGGAGTCCTCGTGGTCGGCCGCCCCGCGCAGGAACGCCACGAACGGGCTGGGCCCGTCGCCGCCCTCCCACACCGACAGGAAGAACCGGACCAGCCGCTCGCCCAGCCCCTCCCTGCCCTCGGCGACCAGCGCGGCCAGCGCCGGAGCGGGATCGAACGGCAGGTGCAGCGCGGCCCGGAACAGCCCGTCCTTGTCGCCGAAGAAGTGCCGCACCATCGCCGGGTCCACCCCCGCCTGCCCGGCGATGGCCCGCAGCGTGGCGCCCTCGTACCCCCGCTCGGCGAACACCCGGCGGGCCGCGGCCAGCACGTCGTCCCGGGTGTTGCCGCCGCCCGCCGGCCGCCCACGGCGGCGCCCGCCGGAACCCCGGGCGGCGGCCGGCCCGTGGGCGGCGGAGCCCCGGGTGGCCGCGGCGGCCGCGGACCCGTCGGCGGGGGCCGGCCCGTGCGCGGGGGCCGGCCCGTGGGCGGCGGAACGGTCTGCCGTCATGCGGTACGGCGGCGCAGCGTGGCGGCGCCGAGCGCCAGCGCGGCGACCACGCAGCCGATCACGATGCCGATGTCGGACACCAGCGTGGAGGTTACCCCCGGCGTGATGCCGGCGTTGACCAGCGCGTCGACCCCGTACGACAGCGGCAGCACGTCGGAGATGGCGCTCAGCCAGCCCGGCATCCGGTCCCGCGGGGTGAGCAGCCCGCACAGCAGCAACTGGGGCAGCAGCACGGCCGGCATGAACTGCACCGCCTGGAACTCGCTCTGCGCGAAGGCGGACAGGAACAGGCCGAGCCCCACGCCGAGCAGCGCGTTCACCACCGCGACCAGCAGCACCACGCCCACCCCCGCCTGCACGTCCAGCCCGAGCAGGCCCAGCGCCAGTGCGGACGCCACCGAGGCCTGGACCAGCGCGACCAGCCCGAAGGCCAGCGCGTACCCGAGCAGCAGGTCGAGCTTGCTCAGCGGGGTGGTGAGCAGCCGCTCCAGGGTGCCGCTGGTGCGCTCCCGGACCATGGCCACCACCGTCACCAGGAACATGGTCACCATCGGGAAGATGCCGAGCATCGGCAGGCCCACCCGGTCGAAGACGGCCGGTGAGTTCTGGAAGACGTACTTGAACAGGGTGATCAGCATGCAGGGCGCCACCAGCAGTAGCGCGATGGTGCGCGGGTCGTTGCGGAGCTGGCCGAGCACCCGGCGGGTGGTGGCCAGGGTCGCCCTCGGGTTCATGACGCCACCGTCTCTTCCTCGACCAGGCGCAGGAACGCCTCGTCCATGTCGTAGGTGCCGGTGCGGGCGCGGATCGCGTCGGGGGAGTCGTCGGCCACCAGCCGGCCCTCGCGCAGCAGCACGATCCGCTCGCAGCGGCGCGCCTCGTCCATCACGTGGCTGCTCACCAGCAGGGTGGTGCCGCGCCCGGCCAGGTCCGCGAACAACTGCCACAGGTCGCGGCGCACCAGCGGGTCCAGGCCGACGGTCGGCTCGTCCAGCACCAGCAACTCCGGCTCGCCGAGCAGCGCGCAGGCCAGCGACGCGCGCGAGCGCTGCCCGCCGGACAGGTTGCGTACCAGCGAGTCGGCGTGGTCGGCCAGCCCTACCGCGGTGAGCATCGGGTCGATGCCGCTGGCCGGCACGCCGGCCAGCGCGGCGAAGTACCGCGCGTTGTCCCGTACCGACAGGTCGCCGTACACGCTGGGCGCCTGCGTCACGTACCCGACCCGGGACCGCAGCGGAGCGCTGCCGGCCGGCAGCCCGAGCACGGTGACCTCGCCCGAGACGGTCCGCTGCACGCCGACCAGGCAGCGCATCAGCGTGGTCTTGCCGCTCCCGTTCGGGCCGAGCAGCCCGGTGATCGACCCGGTCGGCACGGCGAAGTCGAGTCCGCGCAGGACCGGCCGGCCACCGCGGTCGACCACGAGGCTGCGCACCTCGACGGCGTTGTCAGCCATCTTGCCCCCTAAATCAACGATGTTGAATTACTGTAGCGGGCGTGCGGTCCGCGGCACAAGGGGCGACACGCCAGCGACATGTCGCGACACCCTGGCGACACCCCGCCGACACCCCGGTGCCGCGCCGGTGCCGCGCCGGGCAGGTTCCGTGGAAAATGCACCACCTGGGAGGATCCGGGTGCCATGCTTGGCAGCTACCTCGACCGGCTGTCCGGAGGGGCACTGGCGATGG